>ENA-UOOM01001041-UOOM01001041.1-fermentation-metagenome-genome-assembly--contig:-NODE-1041-length-28294-cov-15.404759_pt1 | contig 28294 bp, 25 predicted proteins | sample MGYA00245781_ERZ724031 | MGnify/ENA primary metagenome ERZ724031 (study PRJEB28704, sample SAMN03018317) | fermentation metagenome | biome: anthropogenic terrestrial biome; feature: soil... | reverse complement strand
TAACCTTATTATGTTTTATATACAATTCTTCAATAAAACTTCTCTCATTTTCATCCTTAATAGCCGTTATAATTGTAATAATCACCATTAGCCCCCATTTATCAACTATATTTTCATAGTACTTTATTTACAATTTACCTCTATACATGTTTTTTCCTTCTCTTTTTTCTATATTATATTTTTGTATCGAATTATTTCATTACAAATTTTCTAGTAATTTTTAAATATTGTTTCTACAAATATTATATCATACAACCTTCCATTTTTCGATATACAATTTAATTAAAGAACATCAAGTTCGCCGTAAAAATAATGAATTTGGTGTGTTTTCTCACAAGGCAATGGTAACATTCATTTGACATATTACAGTGGTCTTTAACTTAAACACAAATATCCAACCGAGCATACAGCTGGGTATAGGAAAAGCTCTATCTTCGTTCCATCGAACTTTATAACAAACATCCAGTGCATATTATCCTTCTCATTCCTTTCCATCCTTTGCATATATACTATAAATCAGGCTAAAAATGATACTTTAATTCCTTAATACAACGGAATCACCCCCTTGTATAATGTTGGTATAGCCATTTAGGTTATACCTTTTATTTTTATAACAATAACTGAAAAAAATTCTTATTATATAATTCTGTTATTTGTTACTCATTATGTCTGACGGCTCTCTGATAGACACCAGGTTAATCATAATGTATAATCTTAAAGGATAGGATAAAGAATGTTCCTCCCCTTGGGAAGTCAGTTTTACTGACCTATACCTATAATGTAGTCAATTAATCCATTCAATGAGGTTTTATGATTAGGCTGGTTGGGAGCCTCAGGCTTTACCCGTATAACACGCAAGGTTGTGTACTCATTGCTTGGAAATGGATTCCTATTAGAAAGGAGCTGTCGCTCATGTCAAACATTATTAAATATGATTCATTTATCTCGGTTGGTATTGATGTCGGTGCTGATTTTAGTTTCATGTCTATTGCACTGCCTAACCAAACCTTTGTAGGAAAGCCTTTTAAAATCCTACATTCTGATTTAAATTCCCTGTCTATAGCTGTTTCTAAAATCAAAGAAGCAGAAGAGATGTATTCTTTGGAAAGTCGCATTTTCCTGGAATCCACGGGAATTTATCATTACCCACTCTTCTGCTATCTTCGTGATAAGGGTTTTTGCATCTCCATCATAAATCCTATCATCACTAAGAATAGCACAAATATTAACATAAGAAAAGTACATAATGACAAATTTGATTCAAAAAAAGCTGCCTTAATTGGTTTGAAGCCGGATTTAAAAGTTTCTCTTATGCCATCAGATCTTGCGCTTGATTTAAGAAATCTATCAAGAGAATATTATGACTTGATGGACAATCGATCTGCTTATGTAAATAAGCTTCAAAGTGAATTACGAATGGTGTTTCCACAATATTTGAAGATTTTTTCTAAAATCACTACGAATACATCATTAACTCTACTTGAAAAATATACTTCTCCAGAGGCCTTTTTAAATGCATCTAAAGATGAAATTATTTGTTCCATAAGATCTACTGCACGTTTCGGACTTACTTATGCTGAGAAAAAGTATAATGCCATTATTAAGGCTGCAAATGATGCAACAACTTTTGGATATTCGGTTAGCAGTAATTTTAAACGCATTCGTTTATATATACGTTTTATTCGTCAGTATGATGAAGAAGTTTCATCAATACTTAGTGATATGCATGAACTTGTGAATACCAATGAAGATACTAAGTTTGTTAAACAGATACATCTTATTGAGTCTTTTAAAGGAGCAGGATTTCTTTCTGCAGTAAGCATTATGGGTGAAATTGGAGATTTTTCTGCATTCCATTCACCCAAGCAGCTTTTTGCTTACTTTGGTCTTGATCCGGCTGTTAAACAATCCGGTAATTTTAATGGGACAAAGGTCAGCATATCAAAACGTGGCTCTCGGATTGCAAGAAGAGTAATCCACACCATGGCTTTAATCAGTATCAGCAGGAGAAAAAATAGTTCTGCCATAAATCCTGTACTTCGTAATTATTATCTTTTAAAATGTCAATCCAAACCCAAAATGGTGGCTCTAGGTGCAATCATGCATAAAGTGTGCAATATAGTATTTGCCATTCTTCGTGATGAGAAAGTGTTTGAAATCATCACTCCAGAAGAACATCATATCAATTACCAGAAAGCGAAATGCGACGTCGCTGCATAAGGTAACTACATATTTCAATATTCTATTTTTTGAGAGCCTTTTCATTAGGTCTATTAATTTTACCGTTTTTTAGTTCAACTAAATTTTCAAATATTTATTGACAATTCTTAGCTGGACTTAATTTATTGGTGTCAAGTATTATATATGGATCTTAATCAAATATTAATATATTCAATTCAAAGAATTAATCATCTGTCTCTTCCCGTTACATAATACTTAATGTATCTACAAAATCACGGATTTTGTAGTTCTCACTTGGAATAACTTGTATATATTATTTATACTTGCTCTTTTTATGATATAAAATATATTTTAAAGTGAGTCCTTCTTGTAAGTTCACCATGAACTCCACCTCAGACCATGAAAAAGACAAGCTATCACCTCTTAGTGGATAGCAGCTCAGTACAATTAAACGTGCTATTAATGATTTAGTTGAGGTAGGATTGATTGAGAAAAAAGGATATACCAGTAGAAATGCTTGTATTTTACTAAAAGATTGGTAAGTATAAAAAATTTGTATAAGAACAATGCTGCATAATATAATTTTGCTTTTTTAAAATAATGTTGCAAATTGAGAAAAAAGATGGTCTATATATATATGAAAGATAAAAATGTAAATAATATGTGTGCTTATTATATTGAATAACATTATAAATTAAAACTTCTTTAAAAATCTTATATAAAAGTTTAATTTCAGAAACAATAGGAGATAATTATGTAGTTTTATTACATATATTAGGATATGTTATTACCTATACATTCTCTATATGGTAATAAACACCAGTGTTTGCAACTATAAGATTGAAACAAATTAAAAAAGTGTAAAAATATGATGGTAAAAGTTACTTGTTTAAATTGAAATATATATTACATAAAAAGTTCAGACTAAAAATGCCGTTTTGTTGACAAAAAAATATTATTTTTAAATCATAATTCAATTCCCTAAAAGCAAGCCAAAAATTCTTTTGGAGATATAACATTGGAATGTAAAATTAGTTGTATAATAATTACTATATAAGTTTAAAACAAACTAAGTTAGTCTTATATTTTAAGATTTTGTAACGATGATGGAGGTTATTTAAATGAAAAGATTAATATTAATATTTTTAATTTTAACGATATTTACTTCATGTGAAAAACATGATGAAAATATACGACAGAAAAGCTTTATCATGGTATTTAAAACTGAAATGTCAAATATGTTTAAGTTGCCTGGAGATTGGGATATAATAGAAGATACTTCAGTAAACTTTAAAGCTGCGACATACAATAGTATTTATTTTGAGATATCAGAAATAAATAATGATTGCAATAAATCTATAAAACAAATAGGAGAGGAGTACGCATCGGACTTAGGCTTAGAGCTACTTGAAGAAGTTGATAATATTGGCATATTTGATGTGTCTGTAATAAGAAAATCAGACAGTGCAAAAAAAATATATGGCTATTTAATATTTAGTACAACGAATACAGAACAAATAATTAAAATTGAAATAAGTGGAGATGAAAATTATAAAAAATATATAGATGAAATATTTGATAATTTCTGTAAAACGTATAAGCCATATATGAATGGATTTAGTGTAAACTTTGAAAAGGGATACATTCCTAAATTTCCCTATAATTTTAAAATTTCTGGAGACTGGCAATGTACGGAAGATACTGAAACCATTTTAAATTTGAGAAACGAATATGGTATTGGAATTTCTTTGAAAATACTATATAAGGAATTATCTTTAAAATCACCCGTAGAATATATAGAAATGTGGAAAGACAGTGGTCATTCTGTAATTGATATTGATTATAATGCTGAAATGGCAGGACTTGAGGCTGTAACCCTTGAAGCAAAACATACATTCAGGGAAGAAAAATATTTTATAGCATATATACAAGATGGAGAGAATATAATTGAAATTTATGTGTCAGGAATAACAACGATTAATAATGACGATCAATCTGATGATGACAAATTAAAAACAATCTTTGAATCGGTTTGTTCTACATTAGAAAAAATAAAATAAAGATTAGCAATTTAGCAGGTGATATAATTGTTTTGAATTATTGCCATAAAAAAAGTTATGAAACAAGGTGGAGTATTAGCCAAAACAGTTGGTAATACTCCACCTTGTTTGTTATGCATATAATTTAAAATATGGAACAACTATTCTTTCTTTAACATATTTTGATTGAAAATTTTTATCAATTTATACATAAAAGATTATGTTCCTTATTCTGTTATTTGCCAACCGCCGCCGCCGGCAGCACTTGATTCTACCTTATCGATTAAAAACACTGGTATTGATGAAAATCCTAAATCATCTGCAATGTCTATATTCCACTCGTACTGTTTTAAATTCCAATCTGTATGAGCTGGAGCACCACTACCCCAACTGTTATCTACTAAAAAAGTAAATCTTTCAGCATTTTTGTAGTAATTACATACTCTTTTACTGCCATAAACTCCAAATTTGTAGTTTTTTGTATTTTTACTTCCATTTAATACTGCAACTACAGCTTGCATATACGGAGTAATATAATCTTCAATTTGACTTAGAGTTGCGTCGAAATCAACAACAAAGTATATAGGTGTGTTATTTGGTTGGCCTATTGCTTTTGCATTAGCAATAGCATCTTCTGCATCTTTAGTTCCTTGTTGACTTGTAAAATAAGATGCATAATTGTTTTGGCGCTGGCAAATTGAAAAAACATATAATCCTCCATCTGAAATTGCTATAGCCTCATTCTTAGTTAATTGTGTTGCACTTGACGAAGCAACAATATACCTGCCCGCAAATGTAAATCCCATATCTTTTAACTTTATAGCTGTTTTTGGACCTATTTCATAAGATGTATCTAAACCTTGTGCCATAAAAAAGCCTCCTTATATTTTTTTTGATTAGAAAATTTCGTAAGATTTAATACATTCAAGAAAACACAATCCGGATTTTCTTAAAATATTCTTTGAATGAATCTGTCTTACAGTATATAAAGATAGTTCTTATAAGCTATTTGTAAACATTGTGTATTAATATTATTAAAATCAATGTTCTAAGATAAAGATAATAAGTTATTTAATGTGAAATGTAGTAAGTAAATATTCCGAGTGAAAATGAGCATGTGAACCGCCATGGTTGAGCAGTACAATCGCAGCAAGTTGTTGCTTTGCACGGAACACAATTGCAAGCATTACAGGTAAATTGAAGTACTCGATAGTGATACAAGCAATTATATCGGGGATATCGTCAAAATTAAGTATATTAGTGGTTTTCAAATTCTTAATTTTCATTTTCGTTTTTCTGCTCAATTACTTCTATATGGTATTTAATATAAAGTTAAAATGAAGAATAAGATTTGTGTGAACCAGATATGAAATGGGAATTATTTGGATTATATATATATCTGGAATGAATATTATAACGACAGTGACACACTTTACATACTCGATACAGTTAATGAGGATATTATAATAATATCAAAAAAGTCCAAAAGTAGGCGAAGTCTTTTGACAACGCCTACTTTTTGCTTATTATAATTTCTTATATTTACTCTTCACCCTTTATCATATATAGTAATTACATCCTGCCTCATTCCTAAGTACCGATTTCATTGCGCGTTTCTACATAATAATCTGCCTGAGTTATATACAAATCATGATAAAGTTCATTTGTTTTAAATAAAAAATCATGGCTACCCCTCCCATTTATTTCGCCTTGGTTTAAGACGATAATTTCATCAATGGTATGGATATTTACAAAACGGTGGGTAATTAGAATATTAATCCTGCTTGAACTCTTGCTTGTTATATTTTTGAATATACCACTTTCTGACTTTGAATCTAATGATGCTGTAGGCTCATCGAATACCATTACTTGGGGATCACGAACAAAGCCTCTGGATATTGCAATTCGTTGCCATTGTCCTGTTGAAAGTTCTTCACTGTTTTTCCATCCAATCAGCAATTTGGTCTCAAACTTATCTTTTAGGGTATTTATAAAGTCGTAAGATTGTCCTAGAATGGAAGCCTTATTGATAATTTCCACATTTCCTATATCTTTACTTTTTGAAATTCCTATATTTTCCCTTACTGTAAGGGGAAGCTTCACGGGGTCCTGAAATACGGCACTCATTTTTTCAAAGTATGCTTCCTTATCATATTGATCTATTGAAATCCCATTAATTAGTATCTCCCCCTTTGTTGGAGTATATAGACCTAAAATCAGTTTAATCAACGTAGACTTACCACTACCATTATAACCTACAATCGCATAGTTGTATCCCTTTTTAAATTTTAAGCTGATATTTTCCAAAACATATCGTCTTGAACTTTTATATTGAAATGAAACATTTTTCAACTCAATCGTATCGATATCAAAATCATTAATTAGATTTTTGCTTATTTTTTTAAATTTATCAGTTTTCAATTGCTGAAGCCTATCGTAGCTTAGCAAATACAAGCAATTTTCATAAAGAACTAAAACAAAATCAATGGAACTCATTAAAGCATTCTGTAATTTTGTCGCTGACTCAATACTCATAATAATTCCTCCGACAGTAAATTTATTGACAATTCCACTGATTACGATAATAATCTTAAATATGTAGGTCAATGCTAATTCTATAAAATTACCTCCAGAGGATTTTAAAAGCAATTCTTTTTTTACACCCTTATCCTGTTTAATAATTTGATCAAAAATTGTATTGATTTTCTCTCTAATATATTCAATGCCCGAAAACAGTCGCAACTCTTTAAAGTTTTCATATCTGGACACTGTATCTTTCAGAAAAATATAAAATCTTATTTTTTCATAGCGATCAGTATACACTTCAAATAACTTTTCCATAGATTTCTTACTAATGATTGCACTTGGAATGATTGACAGCATCATCAATACGACAATGCCAATATTCAGTGACGCTAAAATACCTACTGTTCCAAACAAAGTAGTTACGTTTCTGATTAGATTAATCAAGCTGTCTAAAATTCCTATACTTCGAGAAGTGGATTCTTGATTCGTTTTTTTTATGTCATTATGAAGATTGGGATCTTCTATATCCTGCAAATCCATAGATTCAAGAATACGGATGGTTTCGTCAGTAATATACTTATCGACCATAGTGACATAGATTTCCTTTATATAGTTACTTATCTTCATTAATATTAGCCTCACCAAAGCCAGAAGCAGGTGAATGCAAAAAAGAAAAATTATCATTTGATAACTACCGCCATTGTTTTTTATAAGAACCGCTATCTCATCAATAATATTTTTCCAAACAAATAAATTTATAATATCAGGAATTGAAGAAGTAAATCCCAAAATAAAAACTATAATAAAATAGCCCTTTGATGTCTTATACAATATACCTATTGCCGTTTTTATTATTTTGAAATAGTTGTGTTTTTCTTTTTTTTCACTCATTTTTTATGTTTCTCCCTTAAATATCTAGGTAAATGAACATTATTGCCTGGATAAATCAATTGGTAGATGTTACAATCTTATACTGGCTGATACATTGCTAATAAAAAAAAAGTATTTGATCGATTCCTTTGATAAAACATCTCATTTCATTCTCCAATGCTTCATCAGAAACCATCACATCATCACTAATTTCCCCATTTAATTTTATATAAGGATTTCCATAGAAATGTATAATTGCGTACTCACAGTCCCTACGAGTTGCAGTCACATTATTTCCCAACCGGATATGTTCTCGGTATTCTTTCTTCAAAGCAGGGAAATCTACAACAGAACAAAGATGATTGTATAACTCTTCCCTTGGGATGCTTTTACTCCTTTCAAGAATGCCTCTACATGGCTGGGTAAGAGGCTCATTGGGTTGGAAAAGATTCATACGCTCTATTCCATGAGATGTTCGAAAATAAATGGGATGGTATTGAAAACCTTGCTCTATGTTCCATATTTGATTTAAATAGCGACAGATTGCCATTGGCAAAAATTCTGTCAGAAACTGCCCTTCCACAAGTTCGGTATGGCATAAAGAGTGCGGAACAGCAATCCTAATTTTTTTATCTCTAAAGATGTATTTATGATTTAATAATATATTTCCTTTCAAAAAATCTCTTTCTTTGGCTCTTATATCTTTCTGCTTAGATCTGTCATGAAAATTTGTTCCTTCCATTGTGCTCCATACAAACTTATTTGAAGAGTAATCAAAAGCAAAGTATTCCAAGTTTTCCTTTCGATATGCTCTTTTTAACATATCAAATAATTCTTCTTCTAATATTCCTTCAACATCTTCGGCGGTCCCTATAGGGAGACCAATTATCCTACCTATGCCTAAACTGCGAATCATTTCCGTTTGGGCAGAAAGAAATTCCTGAGGTTTTTTTAAAATTTCTTCCAACACCTCATTACGGGCAATCGAAACCAAATCTCTATATTTATACTGTTTTATAAGTAATTCATTCTGTACAAAAGGAAGAAATCTGCTAATCAGTTCCTTTCCCCTTTGATATTCTTTCTGCCGCCAACTCAGCAGGCTGTAGCAATAACTAGTTTGTCCCCTGAGATTAATGTTCTCCCCGTTCTCTCCAAACATTCCTCGTAGCATAGAAAGAATCACAAAATGTTCCAACATGTGAGATTGACCGCTTTTTTGAAAATTGTCCTGTTCTGAACCATTTTTACATAAAATAAAAAACGAATACATAATCCTCCTTTGTCTACGACCTCAACATCTGGTCATCACGTCTCTAATTTAATAAAGCGGCATCTTTTTCCCGCTTTCTTCGCGACCAAGATTGTCAGTATTATAATGATTACAAAAGTGACAAGTGGAACGATAACCAATCTGGGCAAACCAAGCAAGAAGCCGCTCTCCAAGTAATATCGAGCCATCTCAGTAACTCCAGTAGGAAGAAAACTGCCTAAGTATCTGTTTAATACAAAATCATCGGTACCATTCAGCGTATATGAGACAACCAATATGAAAATCGGCACCACATAGCCGATAGAAATTTGAGTGATGAAAGAACTCACCAGCAAGACAATCGCCGTCATAAGGAACGTTCCCAAAAGTCCTATGATTACATTCAGAAAAAACTGCTCAAGATATGTCACAAATATAGGAGAAAAAAAGTACTTCTCACTTCCTTGAATGGGCAGATTGGCTCCTTGAACTCCGTACATGAAGAAAATCGGAACGACATAAATGACCACAGCACTCAAATACAGCATCAGTGACAGCTGGAACCCATTGATAATCCGAAGCCTGCAAAGCCTCTGTTTTCCATACTTTGTGGACTTAATCAGGTAATCCATTCCAATTTGCTCGTCCTCATTGAAAATAGGTACCAAGGCGATAATTATGAGAAACTGTACAAGCAGAACACATTGACTCATTTTCAAATCTACATTTTTCCATCCTTCCCCATAGCCAAGCTCTATCAGTTCACCATCCCAAGGACTATTCATAATCGCACTTCGGTCTTGGTAAAACTGCACCTCTGTAACCCTTCCGATGTTTTTAAAATCCCAGCCATAAACAGATGCGATCTTTTCTGCTATATGCAAGTCTGCGATTTCGATGTACTTCTTTTCCCTTGGCAGCTCCAAATCACAGTATTTATCGATTATTTGATTAAGTAAGGTCTCGTCCAACACTTGATTTTTATGCCAATGCCGATATTCTGTACCGTCTGCGACCTCAAATCTGCCCGAGTCACTAGCCCAGGCAAGATATGATCTCTTGATCATATGCATATTATATATAGACAGCAGGAACATGATGGCAAGAATAATGTAAAGCGCATTGATATGAAGGATCTTCCTCCGATTCAGTGCGGATAAGTAGTTGATCTGATTCATTCTATTTCCCCCATTCTAATGCAGATAATAGTATTTCATGCTTATGGATATCCCTATTCTCAGAACGAGAATATAAAGCATACTTAACAGCAACCCTATCACCGCATAGGGCAGGATTGTGTCTCCTATAAAGCGAACCGTGTACAGGCTGATGCTTTGATTTACAAAATTCTGCGGCATATAAGGCATCATGCTCTTAAATGGCTCAAAGGCACTCAAACTGTATTTGTTTATAATATAAAGAAAGGGCAGCATCAAAATCAGCACCATGTATCCTCTTTTCGTAACAGAGGAAAGAAATAAAATAAGATAAGTGATAACTAAAGAGGCAATATAACCCATCAATATACAAATCAATGTCATCTGCAGCATATTCAATGAGTAGTAGAAGGTGCTGGTTCCAAAAACGGCACTGGCATCCCATCCGTGAAGTGTACAAACTGCAGCCGTATAAAGGAGCAAAATCCCTATATAGCTTGCGTAAAGGATGGTGGTCACAACAATAGCCGAAAGGTTTTTGTATCCAATAAGCCTTCTGCGGCTTTCTTTGGTGTACAGGATAATCTGATCAATGCCTTTGCCATTGTTCTTCCCATATACATCACATATGACAAAGGACAGCATTATCAGGAATAAATATAAGGTTTTTGATAAAAACCGGTTTAAAAAAATCCATCCTTCACAATACTTATACAAAAACGGGGTTTCTACCTTTTTCATTTTCTCACTGATGATTTCAAGTTGTCTGTCAGTAAATCCATAATTATCATTCGGCTCATAGATTAAATTTCCCGGATAGGAAGCTTTCCAGTTTTCATAGAACAATGCATCATCATTTTCTTCCCAGAGAAATCCCACCTCTTGATTTACCGGACCGCCATAAGGCTTGTTTAATACTGTAAAAAGGGCTACATGAGGATATATTAGCTGCCCGCCAAAATCTTCCATAGACCGCGCTTCCCCCACGATATATTTTCTATCCACAAAATTATGCGTCCTTAGCTTAGTAAGATATTCCGGTGTAACATATCCTTCTATGTCCGCATTTCGCTCCTTTACTATCCGGTACGCCCCGAATCCGGAGTGAAGCTTTCCCTCGTCGTCCAAAACACGGGCTTCTATCGTCCACGTATTAGGTATGGTACCCTGGATAATAATCAGCTGAATGATTATAATAATCATAAAAAGGGATGAAATCACAAAAGTAGATTTGTTTAGAAATTTTTTTATTTCTAATTGAATAAAGTTTTTCATTTGTCCTCTTCCCCCAAGTATATATAGTAATCCTCCAGTGTGGCTGCACAGCTCTTTCCCATTCCCTTTTCCCCTAAATAGCGCACATTAACCCGTTCCCCCTCCTGTCGGATTCTGACGATTTTATGCTCACGCTTAAATTGTTGCAGCTTTTCAGGCTCAATATCCTCTGCATACACTCTTCCATTGATTTCTTCCAACATCTGGTGTACATTGCCCTGTTTTTGAATTTTCCCCTTATTTAGTATGATTACCGTTGAGGTGATGGCTTCAATATCGGAAACGATGTGGGTAGAGAACAGAATAATCTTCTCTTTGCCCATTTCGCTGATGATGTTGGAGAACCTAATCCGTTCGTTTGGGTCAAGCCCTGCTGTGGGCTCATCAAAGATTAATATCCTCGGATCGTTGAGAATAGCTTGAGCGATCCCCACTCGCCGTTTCATGCCTCCGGAAAATGTCCTTACTTTCTTCCTTGACACTTCCTCTAAGTTGACAAATTGTAAGACCTGAGGAATTTTGACCCTTAGTTCTTTTTGGTTCAATCCTTTCAATGCACCTACATATTCTAAAAAATCCCAGGCAGTATAAGAGGAATAGACCTCAAAATCCTGCGGAATATATCCAACCATATCACGATAACGTTCTTTCATACGAAAAATATCTTCTCCGTCAAAGGTGACTGTTCCTTCTGTTTGGCGGTCTATGGCGGTTAATATTCGCATAAGGGTGCTTTTGCCGGCCCCGTTATTCCCCAATAAGCCATAGACACCTATGGGCAAGGTAAAGTTCAGGGCATCGATGGCAACTTTTTGTCCAAATTTTCTTGTCAGATTTTCTGCTTTTAATTCCATAATAATTACTCTCCAATACATTTTATTAGCATCATTGCTCCGACAGGATTTCCCGAAGCTCGTAGTAATCCCCCTCGGCTAATACTTCCCAGGCCTCTTCCGCTGAGGTTCTTCCTATTATGATTGATGTATACTCTCCGTCCCGTTTTTTTACATCTATTACATACAGATTTTCTTTTGCATAGCCCTTCAGGATTCCCTGGTCATACTGGTTTTCTTCACTGCCTTCTTCACCATACACCATACAATTGATCCTCGGATCAATGCCTGTAGTCCTATTTAATGCACTGTCATCGGGCTCATAAAACCGGCTAGGATGCAAGGATGTATATTTATCTATTGCATCAAAGATCTTTCCATATTCCGCTTCAGTGAAGGTGAAGGAAGGCTTATCGGACTTGTCAGAGGCAGGAGAAAATATGGAGGTAAACATACTCATTTCTTTCCAAAGTTTTTCATTATTTTCACGCCCCTCCTTCAAGGTCTTGTCGATGATGAGGTCTTCTGGGGTAGGAACATATGACTCCTCCTCTCCCAATAACTCGTCGTCGGAGATGAGGGGAGTTTCGTCCTTGTCCATATGCTCATCGGGTGATTTTTCAATTTGTTCATTTAGTCCTTTTTGAATTTGATGCCAACTGCTGTTTTGCCGAAAATAGAGTCCCACTCCTATTACCATAATTACTGCGATTATAAACGGAATTATTCTTTTTTTCATTGACACTACTCCTTCTGTCCGATTTATTACCTATAATAATGCACCGCGACTATTATATTCTTAATAATATAAAATATAAATGATCTATGCATCAAAGTTGTATCTTACTTGCTTCATAGCTGCAAAATTTCTGACTTAAAAGATTTAAATTTTCTCCCGCCTTATAATATCAACACTTCCTCTATATTATATTTATACCAAAATAAATGCAATATGAAAGAACATAACCGGATATTTCTTTTTCTTTCGAAACATCCGGCTATGTCTTTTTTACAGGGAAAGCATACTCCTTCTGTCCGCTTTATTCCCTATAATAATGTAACAAACTGTGATTATTATCTTTGCTCATAATTATAAGCCGCGGTAAAATTGGCTTCACCATTTGTTGTGCCAATGCAAGAGCAACTGCATTCACCTGATCCTGGAGGACTAACATTCCTAACCGCCGTGTAAGTTTCTGATTCCACATTACACATGCAGGCCATGGGAGAGATGCGGAAAGCCACGCTTTCGTTGTCCAACGGTTCCCTTTGGAAGGGATTCATTATTTTAAGCATTTCGGTACCTCCTTTCTTGCAGATAACTTTTTAGTGTATCTGCAAATATTATTTATCAAATCAGATTTCTCTGCTGTGTGATACGCCAGAGCAGAGAAATCTGATATTGAAAACATTTATCTCGTTTGAATTGAATTTAATATGCTCAGCTTTTCCGGTGAATTTCTTAATAAAAAATGATAGTTTTTCAGATTCCGCTCCAGGGTATCCCGAATATACACACATTGACTTTTGGAGTGAGTTACCCCAGCTTGATTCATCCTTTCTACATAACAGCCGGAACATAGCTTCGCTGCCCAGCAGTCAGCACAATCAGATTCCCAAGCATGGGAGAAGTCATATATGTAATACTTATATATCTTCTCTTTATCAATTCCCTGCTCAATATTGCCGATAGCCGGACAATTACCAATTCGCTCGCATGGAGTGAATTGACCTTCTGTCGTGACATACAGACGACGAAATCCAGGAACACAGCATCCGTTAAAAGGAATATAATTATTGGCTTTTTTTGTTATCATTCTGCTATGGATTCGCACAAGATCCGTTAATAGCCCGCTTTGAGTCACTTGCTTTAAATCAAAATTCTCCTGAAGCTTGGTATCCTGCCATTGTCTATAAGATTTGTCTCCATAGTAGGATTCCGTAAGCAATTCTTTCGGTACAGTGCCCGGTGCAGCGTAACCCATTTGATAACTGAAATTCTCCTGAGTAAAGTCCATGCCGGAAAAAAATTGATTGATGCTCTCCACCTTTTCATAGCTAAAGGGAGGCATGTACACAGCATTGACGCTTATATTAATGCTATTGCCATGTTCTTTCGACTTCTCATTAAGCAGCCGGAAGTTTCGGTATACATCATCAAAAGAGCCTTTCCCATTTGCATAGATACGATAGGCATCGTGTATTTCTTTTGGTCCGTCTATGCTGCACATAATAGACAAATTACCTACTCTTGCAAAATATTCCGCCATATCTGCTGTCAGTAAAGATAAATTTGTAGTAAATGAAAAAAATAAATTTCTTTCACCTAATTCTTTTTTTGCATATTCAATGACATCTTTTAATAAATCAAATTCCAGCAAAGGCTCGCCTCCGTAGAATGTGATAAAAGCCTCTTGTTGGTCCCCGTGGTCTTTTATAAAATCAATCGCATTAAGAGCGGTTTCCTTACTCATTCTTTTAGATGTAAATGATCTGTTCTGAGGATAACCGTCGTGATATATGCAGTACCTGCAGCGCATATTACATTTGCCGGTGAGTTCTAAGATTAATTGAGATGTACCATTCTTCATTTGGTTTTCCACATGTTCAAGGTAATTTTCACTATATAAATGAGTCAGGCAAAACCCTTTCAATAAGTCTTCTTCATTGATAAAGCTTATTGTTTTTTCTATATCCACATCATTTAACATAGCGATTCTTTCTAAATTACTTAAATTATTATCCCCAGCAATCAAGCACTCTATAAACTTCAATGTTCCCTCATCCAACATAACAACCTTGTTGGTTCCACTGTCATAGAAGTACGAAACACCATGCTCAGAAAATATTTTTCCTATAGAATTGGGGGTTTTGCTTGGTTTTTCCTCACTATATTTGTGGATGTAATCCACAATATAAGATAAATCCTCAAAGTGCATATCTACCACCTCACTTATTTACTAATGTTTTTTTGTAAATTGATTTCATTTCATGACAGACATCTCATTTTATGCTTCTGTCACATTTAGTTTTAGTTATGATTGAATAACCCTTACCGTTGGAAAAACAAACAATTTAATTTTGAAAAAATAATAATGCATGTAACTATAATTTTTCAATAAACTACTGAACATTTCCAATACTGAAAAACTATCTCATATAATCGCTATTCTTATACCTCTACAGATTAATATAAGTTATAGATATTACCACCTTCTACAATTATTTTTAAAATCAATTCAAGTTAAATTTTTTGCCTAATAATGTTTTCTTTCTAATACTTATGATTTTACTTATGGTTTCTTTCTTTAACCTGTTGAATAATCTTTTGACGTCTTACTTAATTGTTTATGGTTGAATTATAAAAATTTTATATTAATTACGCCTTCATATATATAGACCATTATTTTTATACATTTGCAACAATATTTTTAAGTTAGTTCTCTATATTTGATATTTTGTTCTAATTTATCCTATATTTATCGAATCTTCGGGACAAAAACATCATGATATTTATTATCAGTGATATATACATCTAGATTAAGCTAAAAAATACCCAACTATAAATATATCTGAGTACTGGATTAGTATTAAATCTATATAATATTTACATTAATATATGAATGATTTTCTAATTTCCTATAAAAATCTTTTATTTATTTAATAATTCTTTAATTTGTTTGACCTCATCTTTTATATTCTCGACTATTTCGAGCCTATCTGCAAGCGAAAAAATTATATTTAGATAATTTTTTTCTCTTTCTTCCTGCCTATGATCTCTTTTTTCTTGATTTTTTTTTATATATAATACCATCATAACAGAAGATACTGCCCAAAATCCCTGACTTGACGCAATCTCAATTATTTTATCTTCCACTGTTCTATTCTCCTATTTTAATTAAAAATTATGTTATTTCTAATATTTTTTCTTTAATAGTATTGAAGCCTCTATTTTTTACTCTATTGACAGCTTGTCTTGAAATTTGTAATTTTTTTGCTATTTCATTATCAGAATACCCATATATGTATTTTAGAATAATTACCTTTCTTTGAAGTTCTGTTAAACAAGAAAGATATATATCCAAATCTTCTGTTTTATCATAATAAGGAACTTCTCTTACAAAGGTATCTTCAGCATCTAAATAAACATATTGAATTTTCGTCTTGTATTTTTTTAATAAATTTAAATATGCATTAGTGAAAAACTTGCTAGTGTAATTAACAACAGCACCATCACATTTATAATTTAAAGCATTGAAATTTGTATTTTTTATAAATTCCAAGAATTGTATAACAATATCTGTTTCCGCTGTATCATAATTCAGCTTTCTACTACACTTCTTTATTTTGGGTAAAAATTTGTCATAGAGCTTTAATACTGATTCTTCATCCCCCGATTGAGCAGATTGAAAAAGTAAATATAGTTCCATGTTATGCCCTCCTATTGTAAAATTTCGCTTGAATATTAAGGACAAGGTGAAAAGGTAATTTGTAAACCTGTCCCTAAAATTCTTTTAAAAGAAGGCATAATTAATTTTTAAGTACAAAAAAAAGACACATACTAAGGATTAATGCTTCATGCATGAACCGTTATATGCATCTTTAATTTGCTGAATATTATTAAAGTATTATTAAATGTAATTTACAACGCAGGCATAAATGCATATAAAGGCATAGCCAGTCTATAATAAGTGTTAAATTGAAATAAAATATTTTCTTTCATAACACTTCCCTTTCTGTGAATAATTTATACTATTTATTAATTTTACATAGTAAAAATTCATATTTCAATATATCGGGTATAAACAACATAATTAGTTATGTAAATAACCGTGTAATTAAATTTGTATAACCATATGGAACTTTTTATGTCAAATATATGTCTATTATTATTAAGGGGGTATTGGGGATTCGGATAGTATGAAAATTATCATTTATATTGATAATTCATTTAATTATAATGGGGGTGGAGTACATTTGAAGTACAAATTTTTACTATGCGATGATATGGAAGAACATCTATGTATTTTGGAAAATAATATAGATATTGTACTAAGGGGTGAGAACATATCCTATTTATATCATAAAACAACATCTGGAGCTGAAGCAATTAATTTATATTTAAAATATAAATATGACATAATATTTATGGATATCTATTTGTCTGACATAAGTGGGATAGAAGTAGCGAATAAAATACTTGAAATTAATCAAAATGCAATAATAGTATATGTTACATCATCAAATGAACATACTGCTCAAGCATTTGAACAATTTGCATTTCAATATTTAATCAAGCCAATTAAAATTACAAAACTAAAATTAACATTATTAAAAGCTTTCGAAAAAATTGAAAAAGATGCACTTTATAATAATAAATGTAGCTTTATTTCAATAGATAAAGATAATAAGAAAATAAAAATTATGAATAAAGATATCTTATATTTTGAAAAGGAAGTTAACTATATTAACATTTATATTATAAATAACAAAACAGAACGAATCCGTATGACTTTTAAAGAACTTATGAACAATATTGATATGAATTTATACTTAAGATGTCACAATGGTTTCATTATTAATAAATCAAAAATCAAATCAGTATCTTCAAAAGAAGTAGAATTATTTGACACAGATAAAAAGATACCTATAGGTCGTTCATACAAGAAAGAAATTGATATATTTTATCGGAATGAAAAAATAAAAGTTAAATAACAATGTCATTAAGTTAAGAAATTGTAATCAAGATAAAGACACAGAATATGTAAAAATATTTATCACAAGGAGTGACAAGGACTGCTTTCGGACAGGGTGAAACCACTAAAAACGCGGTTTTTTTCCATAAATCATAATATTTTATTAAAAAGGCATTCTTTAAAGTTGTAAAAAGAACAGTTACGAAAAAAGAGTTTCCAATATAAAATAACAAGAAAGTCGATGAAATCAACTGATTTATACAATTAACAATTGCCTAATATATATTTTAAACTAAGGAGAAATGAATTGATGAATATAAAAGAGAAATTGATTATTGTCGGAATAGTTTTTTTAGCAATATTATTAACGTTTCAATGGAAGTTAAATCCATCCTTTGATAGTACCGTTGAAAATATGCAAAAAGGTGTTTGGGATGTTGGGAATTTAGTGGGAGATCAACAAGCATGGTATAATAGATATATATTTGAAGAATTAAACTGTATAGCAACTAACAAAACATACGGTACCTTTGTGCTTAAAAAAGATGGATATTTTATTTATTATCCAGAAGAAAATATATTTGATAGTTCGGAAGACAGGGTAAAAAAATATACGGGAATCTGGTTCTATAATTTCAGGGAAATGAAATTTACTGTTTTACAAACGTATTACAATAAATTGTTTTTCAATTCATCTAATACGAAAAAAGAATTTTTCACTTCTTTTGGCTATGACAATTCAGAGACTTTCAACTTTAACGACGATTTAATTATCAGTGATAATTTATTTAAATTACTGGAAAATGAATTAACGAAGAATAGCAATCAAAAACTAAAATTAGAAAGTACAATAATTGAAAACTATATAAAATTAAAAAAATAATTTTATAATTAGGTTTACATTTAGTAAAGAATCCTCTCTTTTATATATGTAGCTACAATTAATATATTATTTGAAAGGGGATTTATTTATGGGTGGAGTACATGTTATACAAAGAACAACTATGCCTCTATATTCATGGGTAGTTAAGGCTACTTCAACATTACGTTTGCCAAGTAATGCTACGTACAGAGCAAACACTACCCCAGGAGTGCATGGAGCATTTCCTGAATTTATTCATGGGCTTTATGCTGGCAACTATGGATTTGATGCTGGGATAATGTATAAAGACGAAGAGTTTTGGCTCTTTTACGGTCCGTTTGGGAATACAGGTCTATGGAAGGAAATGAAAATTTCATCTGCTGCACAATTTGGAAAAACAGTTACTTTTACAACTCGTTTTTCTACAAACACAATAATTCTTGAATGCTCAAGAAGTGGAGGGGGATCTACCACTATGTCGGCTCCTATTATTCCAAGTGCTTATAATGTTCTAAAAAACGGATGTAAATTTGTCAGAGAGTTAGTTATTGCCATTAATCCAGATTCTGATGGCGTTATAAGGGTTCCTACTGGGGCTTCATTTACTATAACTTCATTTGACAAAACTGATCTCGAAATGGGCAACGGTAATACAGAAAGATTGACTCGCTTTAATTCAGTTTATGTTACTGGAACATTTGATAGCAACACTCCTAAAAATACTTATAACGGTACAGCATATGAAACAGATGGTTTATATGTAAAAGACACAGGATATGCATCTATATAAGGCTTTCAGAAACAAACCCTATTTTATGAGTAGGGTTTGTTTCTGATTGAGATCATTTTTAATTTAGGTTCATTTTTTCAAAGTGACAAGTGGACGAAGAAAATCACTGAAAATTTTCTTCATTTAAATTCTTTAAATACTCTTTAATTTCATGAACTCTTAATTCCAAAATACAACATACATATGAGAGAATCCGAAAAATTAAATTAAATTTTAAAAAACAGGTTTACATTTACAATATAAATATCTCTTTATTATATGATAGCAGATTATCACATTAATTTTATTATATAAATAGGAGGTAATATCATGGCTTTAATAGACGATATTTTGAACAAAAATATAAGAATAAAATCCTTATATAGCAACACCCATTTAAATGTGTGGGGTACAAATGATGCTGTTGCTAATTATTCAAATGTAACAGTATACACTTTAGATGCAGGTGCGAATTCTCAAAAATGGTTAATTAGTAAAAAATTAAACAAGGTTGTAATATCAACTAGAGCAGATGAAAGATTTGAAATTGACTACTATAGAGGTAGTTCAAACTATGGGAACGCAACAATGTACAATCATGGATCTGATATGACCGATGCACAGGTAGAAATCACAGGAACTATAACATCATGTAAAATTAAAAACGTTGCAACTGGGCATTATTTAACAACAGAAACAACAAGTTCTAGCAGTAATGTAAAATGGTTACCTGTGGAAAGTACAAATAGACAGCTCTGGAGCATTGAAATAATTGTAGAAGGCGGATCAGGTGGATCAAAGGAATTAAATATGCCGGCTTGTCATAATCAAAAATATCATAAATATATAGATAGGGAAGGTCACAACCCAGACATGTTATATCCATATTCTGTGTACTTTAATCATTATTGTTGTGGAGCTTGTAGCGTTGCTCATGTGGCAGAATTTTATAGTCAAACTGCTTTCAGTAATGACTCTTTAGAGGCAACTCTAAAAAGTAAAGGCGTAATTTCAGACTCTGACTATGGAGCAAAATGGGGCAATTGTCCATCCGGGAAAATTGGAACGGATATAGCTGTAACTACCAATAGTAGCTTATTTGCAATAATCAAAAGTCAAATAGATCAGAACCGTCCTGTAATCATCAGGCAAAGAGGTCCATACTCTGCTCAACATTTTGTAGTTGCATTCAAATATATTAATGGTGCACAAACAGATAAAGACATTTATGTTTTAGATTCTGCTAACTTATCAGAAGGTACAATTGAAAATAGAAAAAATCCAGAATATGGATCTGATGGACAACCTAAAGAAATAAAGGCAACAACAGCTCCAAACGGAAGACGAGTGACATTAAATGACTCTCTTGGTTATAGTGGTTGTACTTATTATAGTACATACATGTTAACTTCAGCAAATTAATTAGTTTTAAAAAATAAACAGTAAGTAACGAGTTTGCTATCATTAACAAGGGTAATGTCTAATCTGACTTACCCTTGTTTTTTAATTAATTGTTATCCCTTCTCTTTTTTTAAGTTCATCTATTATTGAGTTATCAATGATGGGATTGTTGAAAACTATTACTTTTTTTAACTTATTTAATTGAGTTAATACACTTATGTCAGTAATCTTATTATCTGTCAGTTTTAAATTTTCTACATCAGGAAATGATTTTAAATCAGAAATATCACTTAAGTTACCATAGGTAATAGATATGGATTTAAGTTTTGTGTTATTTTTTAGATATTTTAAACTTTCTATATTAACGTCAGCAAGATATATATTTTTTAAATTACTTAAACTTTCTAATATTCCAATATCTTCAACCTCAACATCAGAAAGATATAAACTTTCTATATTATTTAAATTGCTAAAACTTTGTTTTTTACTTAGAAATACGTTAGATAATCCCAAAGATTTTAGATTAACTAAATCATCGAATTTATTTATATCCAGTACCATTTTTTCCGCTATATTTTCTGCTGTTCGATTATAAAAACTAAAGTAGAAGTCTTCCAATTTGTAGCAGTTAGATAAAAGTAACTTATCTGTATCAATATTACAAGTATATAAATTTAATATTTCCAAATTACTTAAGTTATTTAATTTGGAAACATTAGATATGTTACTATTTTCTATGTGTAAAAATTCTAAACTTTTCAAATCATCTATATCATCAATATCGACCTCAGATTCTATACAACCAGATATATAATTATTATCTCTTTGCCCAATATTAGATAAAGTCAACTCTTTTAGTGCTGTTAAACTTCCTAAAGGTTTTAAATCAGCTACATAATTATCAGATATATCAAAATGGGTTAAGTTATTGTATTTACTTATGTTTGAAATATCCGTAATGTTATTATGACTCAAATCGAGATATTCTACATTTAAACAATTTTTATATACATGTACAGCTTCTATATCGCTAGACCATAAGGCAATTTTCTTTAAATTATTAAAGTTGTCAATATCCTTCATAGATGTTAATTCACCAACTTTATCCCAGTCTTCTTGAGGTACTGCATGTTGCTTAATATTTGTTGTAACACCTGCATATGACCGTATTTCTAATTCAGTAATATCATCCAGATCTTTAAAATATATATCCTCATCAAAATTGTCTAAATAAGACCTTATCAATGCTTCAAAATTTTTATCTTCCCATCTTGTTATTTCATTATCATCATTATTATCATTTTCGTTTTTAAAATCATCATTAATCGTGATTAATTCATTATCAATATTACTTAAATTATTTTGATTTGAAAATGGATTATTATCTTTTATTGTGCAACCAGCACTTAAAAACAATACCAGAACTATAGTTAATGGTAAGAATTTTCTCATAGACTCCTCCTAAATTAGTAAATTATCTTTTATTTAACACTTTTTATTTTATTAAATCTACCTTTCTAAAAAAATATATTTACGTAGTCAGAGACTTCCGGCATGAAACAGGAAGTATCCAGATCACTTTTTCAAATAGGTTAATTGTAAAAACTGTTTCTTTTCGAAATCATGATTATAGAGATAAGCTCATCTTACAGATAATTCTCATTTCGTGATTATATCATACTTTCTCTAAGATAAAATATGATTCTGAAATTATACAAACAGCGAAAGATATAATATCATTAATATGTTTGCGTAGGACGACCATACCAAGGGTTTGTCCAGTCACTGGAACCTTCATGATAGTAAATAGTTAGACGTGAGCTATAATCAAACAAATAATTACCAGTTTGCGGTGCATCTCCCTCAAAGTAAATAGATTGCAAATTAGGGCAAGCATCAAAAGCACAGTGCCCAATAAGGGTTACGCTATCTGGAATCTTCGCAATTTTCAAGTTAATGCATCCTCGAAATGCATTATCTTGAATTTCTGTTACTCCTTCTAGTATAACTACTGAGACTAATGTAGTGCAATCCTGAAAAGCTCCAGTTTCCTCAGCTGTATTTCCAATCATGATTACTTTTTTTTCATTAATTTCCGTCGGTATCTCGATATTCATATCTTTACCCGTGTATTTTGTAATGATTACTGTGTTATTACTATTTATTACAAACTGATACTCTCCAGACACCATATTTATTGATTCATTGCTATCTATTGGTGTACCTGGTGTTTCTGAAGAACCAGCATTTTATGAGCAAGTACTAAAAACAAATATAAGCACGAAGGATAGCAGGGTGGTAACTGCTACAATAAAAAATTTTGTATGTTTCATTTTGCAATCACTCCAGTATTTATTAGTTTGTATAAATTTAAAATCTTCTACCTTTTTCATATGTTCTTGATTTTCAGAATACTTTTTCTATCATATAATTGAGTATAGAAAACCCGGTTTGAATTTTCAATAGTCCTTTTAGACCACGAATTTATCAACCATAATCGTCATACTTTATGTAATTTAAGTTCTATTTCATTTTTATATTTATACATTACTTTTCCAAAATGGTCCTCTTTTTTTATCTGAGAACAGATATTTTTTACATGTTATTTGGTATACTCCTTGTTTTTTCTATAAACGCAAATTAATTTTTCTTTGATTCCACATCTATTTCTCTCCAGGAAGAACGACCTTCCTCATCATAACCAGTTTGCTCTGTTGCTGAGAAAACTTCACCTGTATAAACATCAAAAAATACATTCATCCTCAAACTTTCATTGTTACTATTTGGAGAATTTGGAGAGATTCCCGTAACCCTAAGAAGTAATTTTGATTTATTCAAAGTTGGATCAATAGTATAATTCGCAACAACGAAATGATATCCTTTTATCCAATCATCTTCTATTTTAGGATCTCCTGGTTTCATATTAAATAATTCTATGGATTTTTTAACAGCATCTGAAGAGTCAATTTTAATATCAGATATACTGTATGTACCTTTACTTAGAGAATTGCTGTCATCAGTAACTAAATCTCCTTTATAGCAAACACCGTCTTTTATGTTAACAGATATAGACATATTGCCACTTGTACTTCCAAAATGCATATTCCACGCATTTCTTTTTCCGTCTGCTCCGGCACTTATAGTTTGCTCCGTTGGAGTATCATCTGTGCTTGTTAAATAATTTAAAAGAGGCTCTTCATCTGTAACCTTTTTTACTTCTTCATAAGCAAGATTTATTGCTTCTACCGCAGTTAAGCTCACGGTATTTCTTAAATTCGTAGTTTCTCCATTATGAATTCCTTCGATATTGTTCTCTTGCTCAATATCATTCTCCTGTTTATTATGAAACTCAAAAGAGTCTTTTTGAAAATACTGAATCGAAAGAAATAATATTGCAAGCAATATTATTCCTCCTGAAACAACTTTAATTACTTTTTTCATCTTATCACCTTCCCTTATTTGGTATTTTAAAAAATTACTACTATTTATAAATGATATCTATATGAATTGCAATCATCTGCACGAGTATTTTTTTAATATCAATATTTTAATAAATATATTCTTCTTTTCTATAATAATATTTATCTATATAAATTGCTTTTTAGTTTTTCACATTTACAACTTTTTAGATTAACTACATTACAAGATATGTTTTTTACTAAATATATGCATAGAAGAGCTGCATCTTACAGCCCTTCTATGCAATCTCTACATTTAAAGCTTGAATAAAACATCATTTTTTATGTTTCTTGATTATAAGTAAGAACTATATTTCCATATATAATAGCTGATGCTTCATCAGTTCCATAATATATATCTAACCAATAATCTGTTTTTCCTGGCCCAAGACCAGTGTCGTCAACATAAAAATGACTTTCATACCCAACACCATCTGGCAACCATACATATCTATCTAAATATATATTTTTCCCAAACGCAATAACTGGAGTGTTGCTAGTTCCTCCATAAATATCCTTTTCCCTGTGACAGGCTACAATTCCTAATACGGGCCAATTGCCATTAGCCGTTTTATTGCCTGTCCAAACATAAGCTGTTGTATCTTGGTTCTTTCTTTCGATATATCCTAATAATGAGTTGTTTTTAAATGCTTTAGCTTTATTTAGTGGTTTAGTTAGCGGTTCACCTGTTGGTGATAACTTTTCCTTATTCATTTCGTCTAATTGCTCTTGTGTAATTCCGTTATCTAACGTTTTAACCTTAGAAAATGGAGAAAACCTTCCTTCTTCATCTACTCCACTTTCAATTGCATCTTTTAATTCTTGCGGATCAACATTGTTTAATTTAGCTAACCTTTCAATTTCTTCATTGGAAATTGTAAAAGTTTTACCATCTAAAGCTACTGAAACATCTGATGTAAACCCAGCTACCGGCATAGACATAGTAACTATTAGCAAAGCAAGAATAATTATTAGTTGTTTTTTCATTTTATTTTTCCTCCTAAGTGAACTTTGTTTTTTCTTTTAGATAAACTTAGATGTCAACAATAAACTAAACACCTTCTAATTTTAGTTGGTGACCTATTATACATCATAATCATCCCCCTCTCTTATAAAGAATTATAAAATATTACTATAATATTTTATTACCAATACAAAGATATCCTAACCCCTGATGTTAATGTAGTCATAGCAAATACTGAATATATTTATTTGTTATAAATTATGCACTTCATATATATAGACCATTTTTTTGAAAATTTGCAACAATATTTTTAAATTCTTTCAAAAAAATAAAAGCCGTATAGATTTCAGCTTTTATTTTTTATCATTGACAGACGATATATTTGCAATAATATCTATCACCTACGTTTTTAAATATAGTTGTGGTTCTGCCTTAGCCTTGTTACTATATTCAACAAGGCTATCAGAATCGTAACAAGTAATTCTTTTGTTTTTCTTATAGCTTATTAAACATCATTCTCCTCTCTGAAAACAAAAAAAACGGAGAATTAAAGTGCAAAATACACTTTAATTCTCCGGCTATCTCTGTTTATCTACTTACAATATTATGATTGGAGTGTCAAAAACAGTTTTTTCAAATCTAAGTACAAAAACTTACTGTATATAGTATGTTGTAGTTTTATTATATGCCATATATTGTATAGGTATTAGCTAATAGTACCTTTTGACACCTTAATCATTATGTTAATATGCTTTTTCTACTGTATAGTATCTGCTTTCTCCGCTTCCGCTTCTTTTTTTAGTTTCTCAAAATTTTCCTGCACTTCTTTTGCTTTTTCACGCAGTTCACTAATTGGTAAATTTATCAGCTCTTCTGCTATAGAAAAAGTATCTTTATACATTTTTTTCAAGTCTTTCGTATCTTCAGCAGTATTCTCTTTTATACTAAGCTCCAAGCTGGTAGGCATAGATAAAATTTCACGTACTAATTCTTTTCGCTCAGAATCTTCGATGCTTTCCAATAGCTCCTCTAATGCCGGATAAGCATATTGCCTCAATTTTTCATTGCCAGTTTCTATTTCAATGTATGATCCATCATTGACGATTTGTCTGTCATAATTTTTGTTTTCATCAGCAAGATTACATGCTGTAAAAGCAATGCAAAATATTAAAATTAAAATCAGAGAAAATATACGTTTTTTCATTTTTTTGCTCCTCCTTTTTCTTTTTCACAATAATAAATTACATTTACATAACAGCGGGAGAGTATTAAATACTCTCCCTCCATTATTGAATACTCTCTATTTCTGACCTAAATTTGTTTATTCAGGTGCAGGAACAGAAGGAATTGATGTTGGAGAATATGTTCCATTAGCATTTACACGAAGCATTGGCATAGTAATATAAAAATTCTCCCCGGTTGAATTTATTGTATGAAATCTGCCCGTTTTACCTGTAAGTGTTGCATAACTACCGTAAACCACTGGCGTTTCTTGTGAAACATTGTATGCTACCCAATAAAAAACATATGAAGTTACAACTGATGTTGGAGCAACGTAGGTGATATTGTTTCCTTCACTTTGCCAATCCATTTCAACACTAAGATCCATTACAACGAAGGAACCGGATTTAGCTTGGCGAACAAAATTTTTCCAATAAGAGTTTACAGTGATTGCTTTTGTTTCTCCATCATTTATAAAAGAGTTATAGTCTAGAGGCTCATTAAATCCTTTCATTATTTCTTTTCCTTTTTCTTTAACTTCTGCCACTTTCATTGTCAACTCAGAAACTTGCATATCTTTTAATTTGTCAACTTGTGCTAACAATACTAAACCTGCGTTGCGATTATTTTGCTCCACATCATTTTGGTATGTTCTTCTGTCAACTACTTTATATTCAATACTTGTAGGTGTGAACAAGTATTGAATAATCAGATCTTGTTTAACAGGATCTTTAATTTCTTTGATTGCCTTCGTTAATTCTGGAAATGAATCTGTGTTTACCAAATATACAGATTCTTCAATTATAGTAGGATCTACATCTAATGCAACTACTGGTATAGATGTTAAGCATAATACTAATGCAAGACTTAAGCAAAGAATTAATTTTCTTTTCATTTTCTACACTCCTTGTATTTTATATTCTTCAATAACTTATAAACAGTTTGTTTTAAATTTTCTTCCAAATCTAATTAATAATCAATTAAAAATTAATTAAAAATTAATTAAAAACAATTATTTACTTTTTGCTCATCTGGTGAACGAATGTATATCATATTGTCACATCCTCCAAATTCATTAAATTTTTTAGAAATATAGTCGTTAATAAGTCTTTATTAAAAAGATTTGTTGGTAATTATGCCTTTCATATATATAGACCATTGTTTTTGAAAATTTGCAACAATGCTTTTATATTCCTTTTTTTAAAAACAATATATGTTTTCAAATAATATCTATTCTATCAATAAGTTTTTTATATATTTTATTATATAAACCTTATGTTAATTTCGAATGTATGTTATATAATTCTGTATATACTGATTTTTTTATACAACTAAAAATGATTTCCTGTTTCTGCAATACTTCCATTTTCCAAAAATAACTATTAAATCCATATTTTTTATATTTATAAATCTATGTATAATAATCACATTTATTTTTTTGTATATTATTATAGATAGCATATTCAGTTTTTAAGTCAAGTGTTGAAATTGGTTCATCAAGTAAAAATACATCGGCTGAGTTTTTAATGTAGCATCTGGAAATATTAAGTCGTTGACATTGATCAGTGGAGAGCTCTTTACTACCATCCCATCCTATACTAATCTTTTCCTCATACTGTTTAGGAAAAGCCTCAATGAAACTATCAGCAAGCAGGGCAAGGTGGTACACACCTTGCGATTTTGCATAAAATTCCCTTACGGGATTTTTGCCAAATCTGCTTGTTGGGGAGTATCCCGGGAGTATCCCCAATCCCCATTGAACACACAATAAATTGTGTGGCTACGCTCCC
>ENA-UOOM01001040-UOOM01001040.1-fermentation-metagenome-genome-assembly--contig:-NODE-1040-length-28321-cov-14.187894_pt1 | contig 28321 bp, 23 predicted proteins | sample MGYA00245781_ERZ724031 | MGnify/ENA primary metagenome ERZ724031 (study PRJEB28704, sample SAMN03018317) | fermentation metagenome | biome: anthropogenic terrestrial biome; feature: soil... | reverse complement strand
GGCAATCGCCGGGGCGCGCTTGCGTGAGACTGTTTTTACAGCCCGTACAGCGCCGTGTACTTGTTCTTCAGGTAATCCGTGTAGTAGGTGGCGTCAAAGGGCTGGCCGCAGGCCATTTCCAGCAGTTGGGCGGGCGGGTACATCATGCCGTGGCGGTGGATTTTATCGCCCAGCCAGGTGTTGATCCGGCCGATGTCGCCGGCGGCGATGCTGCCCTCCACGTCGATGTCGCGCGCCATGGCAGCATAGATTTGCGCCGCGTAGGCCGAGCCGATGGAGTAGCTGGGGAAGTAGCCGAAGGCGCCGCCCGACCAATGTATATCCTGCAATACGCCCTGCGCGTCATTGGGCACTGTCAGCCCCAGGTAGCTCTTGTACCGCTCGTTCCAGGCGGCGGGCAGGTCCTGCACCTTGAGGCTGCCGTCAAACAGGGCGCGCTCCAGCTCGAAGCGGATCATGATGTGCATGGAGTAGGTCAGCTCGTCCGCCTCGGTGCGGATGAGGCCGGGCACGACCTGGTTGACCGCGCGATAGAGGGCGTCCTCGGTCACCTTACCGAAGGCGTCCGGATAAATGTCCCGCAGTATCGGCAGCAGCTGGGGCTGGAAGGCGCGGCTGCGGCCAATCATGTTTTCATACAGGCGCGATTGGCTTTCGTGCATGCCCATAGAGGCCCCGTTGGCCAGCGGGCCGTGCTGCAGGGCGTCGTCCACGCCCATCTCGTACAGGCCGTGGCCGGATTCGTGAATCACGCTGTACAGCGAGCTGAGCAGGTCTTGTTCCTCATAGCGGGTGGTGATGCGCGTATCCCACTTGGTGAAGCTGCTGGTGAAGGGGTGCGCGGTTTCGCCCAGGGCGCAGCGCTCGGCATCCACCTGCAGCAGCGCCATCAGCCGACGGGCCAGACGGCGCTGGCTATCCGCTGGGAACGTGCCGCGCAGGAAGGCGGTGTCGGGCTGCGGACGCTCGCCAATGGCGTGCACCAGCGGCACCAGCTCGCGGCGCAGCGTGGCAAAGTAATCGTCCAGGTAAGCGGCGGTGACGCCCTCCTCATACTCATCCAGCATGACATCGTATGCGGGCACATCCGGCTTGCGGTAGCCGGCGAAGCGCGCGGCAAAATCCGCCAGTTTCTGCAGGTAGGGCATGAACATGGGGTAGTCGTTCTTCTCGCGCGCGTCGCGCCACACGCTGCCGGCTTCGCTGCTGAGCTGGGCCGCGGCGGCGTACTCCTCCTTGGGGATGCAGGTGGTCTGGCGGTATTCCTTGCGCATCAGGTACAGCTCGCGCGCGGTCTGCGCGTCCAATGACGCGCGCTGCTCGTGCAGCGCGTCCAGCAGCGCCTCCACCTCGGGGTTGATAAACAGCTCGTAGCTGATGAGCGACAGCGCGCCCATGGCCTCGCCCCGCCCCTGGGCGGACTGGCGGGGGGCCGCCGTCTCGCCGTCATAGTTGATGACGCCCATGGCGTATCCGTATACCCGCAGGCGGCGCTGCAAATCCTTGAACTGACTGACCAATGCCTGTGTATCCACATGACCCTCCATATCGTTGCTTTTGTGATAGTATAGCACGGCTTTGGGGCATCTGGTACAATGGGGTCGAACAGTTTTTGTGATGGAGGCGGCATGGACGGGCGGAAGGCGGCAATCTTCGATTTTGACGGCACGCTGATAGCGGGCGACAGCATTGTGCGCTTCATCCGATACGCGGTGCGCCGGGGGCACCTGTCGCCCTTGGCGCTGGTAGGCCAGGCCTTCAACGCCTGGCGCGGTGTGCGCGGCCGCATCACGCCCGAGGAGGGGAAGAGCCGTGCGTTGGCTTTTCTATCCAGGATGGATGCCGCGCGGCAGGAGACCTTCTGCCGCGAGTTTTGCCGGGACGAATTGATGCCCCACCTGTATCCGCAAGGGCTGGAACGCTTGCAGGCGCATGCGAACGCGGGGCATGCGGTGCTGCTGGTCTCGGCCTCCCCGGATATCTATATGCGCCATCTGGCGCAGCTGCTTCCTGTGGAGGCTGTGCTGGCCACGCCGACCGACGCGCATGGCCGAGTAACCCGCAACAACCGCGATGGGGAAAAGGTGCAGCGGGTGCTGGCCTGGGCTGCGCAGCAGCCCATTGACATCGACTGGCAGGCTAGCTGCGCCTATGGGGACAGCGCGCACGACCTGCCTGTCATGCGGCTGACCGGCCACCCCGTGATGATTAACCCCAAGCCCGCCATGCGCCGCATCGGACAGGGGCTCCCCGAGGAGAACTGGGGGAAATAGGTTTTTCGCAATAAGAAACTGCCGGACGGCCGCGATGGGCGGTGTCCGGCAGTTTCTTTGTTGTTTGCTATGCTTGGCAGTAGGTGCGTATCGCGTCGCTCATCAGCTGCGCGGTGCCCGGGCCAAAGCGGTCGAGGTTGGCCGTGAAGCGCTCGTCGGCCACGTACATCTCGCCCAAGCTGCCCAGTATTTCCTTGCAACAGGGGTAGTGGTGTTGGCTGATATGCGCCTGCCAGCGTGCCACCAGCGCCTGGACGGCCGGGTCATCGGGCGCGGTGCCCACCAAGGCCGCAAAGTCGGCGAATATGGCGTCCGCGTGCTGGGCGGCGCTCAGCTCCTCCTGCGGGGAAGGCTGCCGGCTCTGCTGTGCCCGCCATTCAGGCGTGTGCCCCCAGCGCTCCTTGGCCTCCTGAGCGTAGCGTGCCTTGGCCTGTTCAATATCGGCCTGCGTTGTCTGGATTTTCTTCATGTCTTTTCCTCCCATTGTCGCGTCCACCAGGGCAATCAGTTGGTTCAGGCGCTCGCGCTGCAAAAGGAGCAGGCTGCGGTGATCCTTCAGGCTTTGGCGCATATCAAAGCTCGGGCTGTCCATCATGCGGGCGATGTCCTTGAGCGGGAAGCCCAGCTCCTTGTAGAACAGCACCGTCTGCAGGCGGGCGATGGCCTGCGCGTCATACAGGCGGTACCCGGCATCCGACACGACGCTGGGCCGCACCAGGCCGATGGCATCATAGTGGTGCAGCGTGCGCACGCTCACCCCGCAGGCCTTGGCGGCCTCTCCCACCGACATCATGGCGCGTACCTCCTTTGTTTCACCTGCGCCTCGCGCAGGATGGCCGCATTGAATATCACCATCCATAAGCATCCGCGTTCGCCTGATACCAGGATAAGCCCTCACGCAGGGGGAGGGTCAATAGGGAAAACAAAAAAGTGCCGGTTGGCACTTTGAAAGGTTTGCTGGAATCAGGCGCGGTAGCCGGCATCCTTGATTTTGGCCGCCTTGCCTTCGCGCTCGCGCAGGTAGTACAGCTTCGCGCGGCGCACCTTGCCCTTGCGCACCACTTCAATGCGGTCTACACGGGGGGAATGCAGCGGGAATGTACGCTCCACACCGATGCCGTAGCTCATACGGCGCACGGTGAAGGTCTCGCGGCAGGAGCCGTTGCGGCGGGCGATGACAGTGCCTTCAAAGGCCTGCAGGCGCTCGCGGCTGCCTTCAACAACCTTGACGAAGACGCGCACGGTGTCACCGATGCCGAATTCCGGCCGGTCATCACGCAGCTGAGCTTCTTCAATCGAACGAATCAATTCACTCATGGGGTTTCCTCCTTCCATCGTAGACGTTCGTGCGCGGCGCATTGCCCGCAGAGGACCGCCCGTTGTCACAAAGCACATACTACCATAATCTGTGGGGCGCGCGCAAGCCCTTTGCCGCGATTTTTTGCCCGCCGGGCGCGCCGTCCATCCGGTCACCCTCCGGCTTGCATCGCCCTGTTGCGCATGGTAGTATGCGGGAGAGGGATTTGTGAAAGGACAGCCGTATGACGTTTTTGCCTGTATCCACCGCGAACCTGCGCCGCACCAACCGCCGCAAGCTGATCGCCTATGGCCTGCTTGGGGCTTTCTTTCTGTATGTGGATTCCACCGGTGCCGGCGGGGCCAGCTTTGGCGTCATCATCGCGGCCCTTTTCTTCTGGCGCGCGGGCGTAGCCATCGGCAGGCTGCGCCTGATTGAGCAGTACCCGGAGTACGTGCGCGCGCTGCAAACGGTAGGCGGCCTGGACAGCAAGAAGGTGGCCGCGCTGCTCAAGCGCCCCCAGCGCGAGGTGCGCCGCCGACTGAAAGCGATGGAAAAGATGGGCGTACTGCCAGACCTGACGGTGAGCTTTGCTGACAGGCAGCGCACGCCGCCCGCGCGGCAGAAGCCCGCGCGTATGGTGGCCGTAAAGTGCCCCGGCTGCGGCGCGCCCGACAGCGTGATGGAGGACAGCCACCTGCCCTGCCGCTACTGCGGCACCATGCTCACCCCGCAGTTTGTCCGCGGGCAGCAGTCCGCTGATTCCGAATAATATCGCTTATAGAAGTGGAGAAACGCGTGATTAAGCACTTCATTTTTGACATGGGCAATGTGCTGATTTGGTTCAGACCGGCCTATTTTATTGAACAGTTGAACATCCATGGGGACGACGCGGCATTGCTCAAGCGGGCCGTGTTTGACGCCCCGGAGTGGGGCCACCTGGATGATGGCAGCAAATCCGAGGACGAGCTGTGCCGCCATCTGCAGGCTGTGCTCCCCGAGCATTTGCATGCCCCCATGGAGCGGTTGATACGCGCGTGGGATGAACCGCTGCTGCACGTGGCGGGGATGACCGAGCTGATAGCAGAGCTGAAGGCAGAGGGCTTTGGCCTGTACCTGCTGTCCAACGCCAGCCGCCGGCAGCACGCGTATTGGCTCCGCATCCCTGCATCCGCATACTTTGACGGAAAATTGATTTCGGCGGATGTGAAGATGGTGAAGCCCAACCCCGAGATTTACAAGCGCCTGTTTGACACCTTCTCCCTGCGCCCGGAGGAATGCTTTTTTATCGACGACGCGCCGCAAAACATACAGGCCGCGGAGTATTTGGGCATGAAGGGGCATGTGTTTGATGGGGATGTCGCCGCGCTGCGCCGGGCCATGGAAGGCATACGCAAAGACCGCGCCTAACAGGACGCGACCAAATCGCAAATCTAATCATGGGGGCGTCTACATCAGCTTCTTCTTTCGGAAGTAGACGATGTTGGCCACCACCACCAGCACGCTGAGCCCGATCACAAAGAAATAGCCAAACTCCCACTCCAGCTCGGGCATCATCTTGAAGTTCATGCCATACCAGCCCACGATGAGCGTCAACGGCAAAAAGATGGAGGTCACCACCGTGAACACCTTCATGATGCGATTGAGGTTGTAGTTGACGACTGCCTCCAGCGATTCGCGCAGGTGCACCACATTTTCGCTCATCAGCTGGATGCTGCCGGAGATGCGCTCCGCCTTGCCCACGAACACGCGGAAGTACCACAGCCCTGTTCGCTGAACAGGTCATTCTCGTTTTCCATCAGCTCCTCGCCGATGTCGATGAGCTGCTCATAGTAGTTGCGCGCCGTGGACAGCCGCTTGCGGTAGGCGTAGATCACGCGGTTGAGCGCGCGGTCGGCGTTGTCATCGGCCAGGCGCTGCTCGATGGCCATGATGTCGCGCTCCATGTCCTCCAGCATCCTGCGGCTGCCCGCCAGCAGGCGCTCCAGGATGCCGTAGATGAACTTTTCCATCGTCGCGCTGTTTTGGAAGCGGGATACATTCTGCAAAAACATGTCGCGGACGGAATCGTCCAGATCCACAATTTTAATCAGCACAAACGCGTCCTTGGTGATGAGAAAGCCGATGCGGTCCATGGGGCCTTCCACGTCGGCTACGTTGATGATGTTCATCAGGCCCACGCTCAGGTCGTCATACACGTCAATGCTGTTGCGGAATCGGGGTTCCTCCGCCGCATAGTCGGTCAGCCGCTTGGCGTTGAAGCCAAGCGCAGCGCTGAGGCGCTCGGCATCGGCCAGGTCGATATAGCACACGCGCGGGCCGGGGGCGGCGAGCTGCTGCTCGTCCACTGCCTCCAGCCGGCCATCCACAATGCGGTAATACAGCGTATCCTGAAGCGGCATAGGCGCACATCCCTTCGTCGGTCGTTCCTCCGCATGGTATCACAACGCCGTTTCATTCAGCAATGCCCCGCAATGAATCATTGCGGGGCATGAGGTCACCATCGAACGATAGGGCTTACTGCTGTACAGCGGGCTCCTTCTTTTCGCCGATGGACAGGATGAAGTTGAGGATGATGCCCAGGATGGCGGCGCCGGCCACGGCGGGCACGTTGAGGCCGAAGAAGTTGATGTTGCCGCCAAAGGCATAGTTGACGCCCAGGCCAAAGGTCATGATGGTGGCGATGACCGCGATGTTCTTGGAGTCGAACATGGAGGTCTTCTTGTCAATCAGGATGGCGATACCCTGGGCGGCGATGGCACCGAACAGGTAGATTTCAAGCCCGCCGATGACGGCCACCGGGATGCCGTAGATGACCTTGATGAGGGGCGTGAAGCAGCTGATAATCATGGCGATGATGCCGGCCGCAGCCATGACGGGCACCGAGAACACCTTGGTGATGGCCATGGTGGAGATGTTCTCGCCATAGTTGGTGCCGGCGGGGCCGCCTACCGCGCCCGAAATCATGTCGCACAAGCCGTCGCCGATGAGGTTGCGGTCCAGCATCCGGTCGATGCCGTAGTCAGGCTTGCCCTTCTTGCGGGCCAGGTCGTTGACGTAGATGTCCAGCTGGTAGATGTGGGCGGTGGATTCCGGGATGGTGGCGATGGCGATGGGCATGATGGCCGCAACCGCCGCCCAGTTGGCCCGGGGCAAAGTGAAGGCGGGCAGCGCGAAGATGCTGCCGTCGCCCAGCTTCCAGCTGGAGGCGTCCAGCGCCGCCTGGCTGATCTGGCGGAAGAAGTTGCCCTGGCCTATCAGAAGCAGCAGCACGGCCGCGATGCAGCCGGTCAAGGCGCCCAGCAGCAGCGGCAGCTGCCCCAGGAAGCCCTTTAATTTGCGCGAGTAGATGACGGTGGACAGCAGCGTAACCAGCGAGATGATCCATACCACCTGCGGCTGCCCGGCCTGGGGTGCCGCGTCCATCATGGCGTTGCCGGCCAGCGTCAGGCCGATAATCATGGCCACCGGGCCGGTGACGGCGGGGGGCAGTATCTTTTCCACAATTTTCATGCCGCCCCAGCGCACCAGCAGGCCCGCCGCGATGGAGATGAGGCCCGAGAAGATGATGCCGAACTGGGCGTAGCTGATCAGCTCCGGCGGCAGGATGCCGGTCAACTTCCAGGCGTCAATCTGCTCCACCGTGCCCTCGGCCGCCACCATGCTGGCGATGGCCGTCAGGTACGCGAAGGAGCTGCCGTAGTACATGGGGATTTTGCGCCCCGTGATGAGGATGAAGAAGATGGTCGCAAGGCCGCTGGCAAAGATGGTGGTGGATACCTGGAATCCGGTGATCAGGGCCACGGTGACGGTGGCCGGGAACATGACGATGACCTGCTGGAGGGCGTAGAGAAATAGTTTTCCTGTGGTGGGTCGCTCGTCGGGGAGGTAACCTAAGATCCTTTCCTGTTCTGCCATGCGCGTTCTCCTTTCGATTTTCGACCTAAAAAAAAGCCGCCCTGGAAAGCGGACGGTGCAGCGTGGCTGGCGTTCAGTTGTGTCCGGAGACAGCCCTTGCCGCGCCGTTCTGGAACCTGGCGAATCATAGCATGGGATACCCCGGCTGTCAATGCCTTTTTGGCGAAAAAAGTGAACGGATTTGTATCTGGAATGTTTAATGTTCGCAATTGTGGCGTCGCGGGCTTGCCTCGTCTTGACGCTGCCCTGGGGGCATGGTAGGCTGAACGCACATCAATCGAACATCCGGGAGGCTGTGCATGCAAGACTCGGTCATCAGGGAGCGGCTACAAAGCGTCCGCTGTTTTTTGCTGGATATGGACGGCACCTTTTACCTGGGCGACCGGCTGCTGCCGGGCTCGCTGGATTTTCTGGACGCGCTTAAAAAAACCGGCCGGGAGGCGGTGTTCTTAACCAACAACTCTTCCCGCTCTGCCTCCTACTATGTAGAAAAGCTTAAGCGCATGGGCGTGGGCGAGCCGTTTTTGCGGGTGCTCACCAGCGGCCAGGCCGCCGCGCGCCACTGCCTGCGGCAGTATCCCGGGCAGCGCGCCTATGTGCTGGGCAACCACATCCTGCTGGCCGAATACGAGGCCATGGGCCTGCCCATGGCGCAACAAAACCCGGACTATGTGCTCATCGCCTACGATACGGAGCTGGACTACGCCAAGATGACCGCCGTGTGCGACCATGTGCGCGCCGGGCTGCCCTACATCGCCACGCACCCTGACTTCAACTGCCCCACCGAGACCGGCTACGCGCCCGATATCGGGGCTATCATCGCCTTTATTGAGGCCAGCACCGGCCGCGTGCCCGATGAAATCATCGGCAAGCCCAACGTGGGCATTGTGCGCGAAGCCCTGGCGCTGACCGGGCAGCCCGCCAGCCACCTGGCCATGGTGGGGGATAGGCTGTATACCGATATCGAGACCGCCTGCCGCAGCGGCATGACGGGCATACTGGTGTTGTCGGGCGAGACCGACCGCGCCATGCTGGCCGCCTCCGACACCAAGCCGGACCTGGTTTTTGAGCGGCTGAGCGACATGATTCCCTACCTATAAATTGCCTTGTCGGCGTTGACACTGGGGTTGGCTATGCTATAATTGCACATAGATACCACATCGTAATAGGGAGGAAAACAACCACATGAAGAAATGGATTGCTGCCGTACTTTGCATGGTGATGCTGCTCAGCGTCCCCGGCGCGCTGGCCGCCAATACCGAGGTTTCGGGCAAGGTGGTCATCTACACCTCGATGTATCAGTTTGTCATTGACATGATGGCCGAAGCCGTGAAGAAGGAGTTTCCCAACCTGGAGGTGGAGTTCTTCTACGGCGGCACCGGCGCCCTGCAGCAGAAGCTAACCGGCGAGATGGAGACCGGCCGCCTCAACTGCGACATGATGCTGGTGGCCGAGCCCGCCTACTCGCTGGAGCTCAAGGAGGGCGGCTGGCTGCACTCCTACATGCTGCCCGACGCCGCGGATAAGCTGCGCTTCCCCTATGACGAGCAGGGCTACTGGTACCCCGTGCGCGTGTGCAACATGGTGCTGGCCTACAACCCGGAGCTGCACAAGCCCGAGGACCTGCCCAAGACCTTCTATGACTTTGCCTATGACAGCAGCCTCAAGGGCCAGATTTCCATGGGCAACCCGCTGACCAGCGGCACCACCATGGCCGCCGTGGCCGCGCTGAGCGACCTGTACGGCTACGAGTACTTCCAGAAGCTGGGCGAGAACAACGTAATGATCGAGTCCGGCTCCACCGCGCTGGCCAAGCTGGAAACCGGTGAGTGCAAAACCATCATGATTCTGGAAGAGTCCGTGCTCAAAAAGCGCCACGAGGATGGCAGCAAGCTGAGCGTTATCTACCCCGAGGACGGCGTGATTTTGATACCGTCCACCGTGATGACCGTGGCCGCCGACCGCAGCGCCAACATGAACACCGCCGCCTGCGAAGCCATCACCGATTGGCTGCTGTCCGAAGCCGGGCAGGAGTTTGTGCTGGCCGGCTACATGCACTCGGTCTTCAAGGGCAGCACGGCCATCCCCTTTGACAGCATCGACACCGAGGAGCTCATCAAGAACGACATCGGCGTGGATTGGGTGCGCTGCTACACCATGCGCGAAGAAATCCAGACCGAGTTCCAGCAGTACGTCACCACCAACTGATTTTTCGCTTTGACCCACTGGGGGGCCGGCCTCAAGCCCGGCCCCCCTTCCCAATCAGATGATTCGCACAGGGGGCCTGCATGCCGTGAGCTACGAATCTTCATCCACGCTGAAACGCCGGGCCAGGCGCGTGAAGGCCGGGCTGGCCGTCGCGCTGGTGCTTGCCTGCGCGGTGATTGCCGTCAGCCTGCTCGGGCTGAGCCGATTTGCCGCCTCGGGCTATGACGACCAGGCGGGTTTTGGCGCCGTGTTCGACCTGTCCCGCGAGCTGGACACGCTGGGCCGCGAGGATGCCAGGCTGGTTGCCGCCCTGCCGAGGCAGGCACAGGAAGCCTTTGGCCGCCAGGCCGAAGCCCTGCTGATGGACGCATGGTACGCGGCGCTCTACCGCGGCGAGACGGCGGGCGACCTGCCCCGCATGAATGATGAGCGCAAACAGGAGCTGCTGGCCTCCTTGGTGCGCCAGATGCCGGAGGCGGACCGCCTGCGCTACGAGCCTGCCCAGGCGGCCATGGATGTGCTCAGCCGGGGCGAAACGGCCCAGGGCATCCCCGCCTACAAGGCGCTGATTGAGCGCCTGGCGGCCATGTTGCCCCAGCGCCGCCCGCAGATACTGGAAGAGCTGCAGGCGCTGGACGCCCAGGTGCAGCCGCAGATTGACGCCCTGCTGCGCCAGGATAAGGCCGACCTGTTCAACGAGGGCATCGGCACCCGCCGCATCACCCGCTTCGCGGACAGCGGGCGGGGCCTGCTGTCGCTGATGCGCCTGCTGCATGAGCAGCTGGCGGCCATGGACGCGGATTTTGCCGGCCTGCCCGAGGTGCTGCTGGAGGCAGCGCCCGAGGACATGGCGCTGAACCCCGCCTTATCGCCTGAGGCGCAGAGCAGGGCTATTCTGGACGGGCTGACGCCCGAGGGCGTCAACGGCGTCAAGATGCTGGCCGCGGCCAAGGACTATGTGGCTGTCATGCAGGCGCGCGCGGGCGAGACCGGCCAGGCGGTGGATTACGCGCCGCTGCTGGACAGCCTGCTGGACGTATCCAGCGAGGAAGCCCGCCTGGAGCTGGAGGACAAGGAGCGCGTGCTGCGCGCCCAGCACAGCAACGACCTGCTGGCGCCCCTGTACGCCAAGGTGCTGGACGAAGCGGCGCAGGCGGTAAATGCTCCGGCCGACGAGCGGCTGGTCGCCCTGCTGAGCGCCGTGCAGGCCGGTCAGCCGTTGGGCGAGGCGCGTGATGCCCTGATGGAAGAGCTGATGGCGCTGCGCATCGCCCACAACGAAGGGGCGGCCATTGGCTTTGCGGCTGATTTGCCCGAGGACGAGCGGCTGACCGCCCGGCTGCGCATGCTGCGCGCCCTGTACGCGGTGGATGAGGGGCGCCTGAGCCCCGATTGGCTGACGGCGCTTGGCGGCAAGGATGAGGCACAGCGCACGGAGGCCCGCCGCCAGCTGGCGCTGGCCCTGGCGGGGGAGCAGGTGGCCGATGCGGCGCTAGCGGCGCAGGTCGCGGCCCTGCCCGAGGCTGAGCGTATGCCGGCGCTGATGCGCATGTTCCTCTCCGGCCAGAGTGCCGAGGGGCTGCTGGTCAGCGCGCAGACGCAGAGCCAGTTCCGCCAGAGCCTGCGGCAAAACGCACCCCGTGTGCAAGCGGCGCAGGCGGCGGCGCTGGGGCAGGGCACCCTGTTTGAGAAATGGGTCTACGGCAACAGCCGCACGCTACTGCTGATTGGCGTGCTGCTGGCGCTGGACGTGCTGCTGCTGGCGGTGCTGATGTGGTCGCAAAAGAGCTGGCAGATGAACGTGCAGTGGATTATCATCCTGCTGATTCTGGACTTTTTGCTGGTGTTCCAGCTGCTGCCCATGATGCACCTGGTGGTCAAGGCCTTCACGCCCAATGGCACATTCAGCTTTGACACCTTCCGCCGCCTGTACGAGTATCAGATGAACTGGGGCGCGCTGACCAACACCATCATCGCGGCGCTGGCCACCATGGTGCTGGGCACGCTGCTGGCCTTCCCGCTGGCCTGGCTGGTGGGGCGCACCAACCTGTACGGGCGCAAGTTTTTCCGCAAGCTGTTTGTGGTCACCTACATGGTGCCCCCCTATGTGGGCGCCATGGCGTGGCTGCGGCTGCTCAACCCCAATGTGGGCATCATCAACCAGGCGCTGCGCGCCCTGTTCAACCTCAACACCGCCGTAGGCCCCCTCAACGTGTACAGCCTGGGCGGCATGATTTGGGTGCTGACCAGCTTCTACTTCCCCTACGCCTTCATTACCATCTCCCGCGCGATGGAGAAGATGGACCCCTCCCTGGAGGAGGCGTCCCGGGTATCGGGCGCGTCGCCGCTGACCACGGTGGCCCGCGTCACATTGCCCATGATGACGCCGTCGCTCATCGCTGGCGCGCTGCTGGTGTTTGTCAGCGCTGCCAGCTGCTACGGCATCCCCTCCATCATCGGCGCGCCGGGCAAGGTGCACACCGTCACCACGCGCATCATCGAGTACTATGGCCGTGGCACCCAGGGCCTCAACGACGCCACCGGCCTGGCCGTGTTCCTGATGCTGATGGCGCTGCTGATCCTGTACCTGTCGGACTTTGTGCTGGCCAGAAAGCAATACGTCACCGTATCCGGCAAGAGCACCCGCCCCAACATTGTGGAGCTGCGCAGCTGGCGCAAGCCGCTCACCGCGCTGGTGACGCTGGTGGCCATCATCATCGTGCTGATTCCCTTCACCACCATCCTCACCACATCGTTTAAAATTGACGTGGGCAAGTCGGTGCTCGAGCCCGGCAACTTCACCCTTGGCCAGTGGGAGACCATCTTCTCCCGCGGGGAGACGCTGACCAGCCTCAAAAACAGCCTCGTTTTCGCCTCCATCGCGGCCACGGTGGGCATACTGATTGCCTGCACCATGAGCTACCTGTTGCAGCGCACCCGCATCAAGGGCCGCCGCCTGCCGGACTTCCTGATTACGCTGGGCTCGGGCACGCCGTCGGTGGTCATCGCGCTGGGGTTGATCATGACCATGCAGGGCGGGTACGGCGTCAACATCTACAACACCGCCTACATCCTCATCGTGGCCTACCTCATCAAGTACCTGCTGATGGGTATGCGCACGGTGGTATCAGCCATGAGTCAGATACACGTGTCGCTGGAAGAAAGCTCCACCATTTCGGGCGCCGGGTGGCTCAAGACCATGGGTCGCATCACCGGGCCGCTCATCTTCCCCTCCATCGCGGCGGGGTGGTTCCTCATCTTCATCCCCTGCTTCTATGAGCTGTCCATGACCACGCTGCTGTACTCCAACACCACCAAGACCATCGGCTTTCAGCTGTACGAATACTGGACATACACCAGCCAGCCGCAGGCCTGCGCGATGGCGTTTGGCATCCTGATGGTGGTGGTGCTGCTCAACATGCTCCTCAACCGCCTGACGCGCGGCGAATTCTCCATATAGGAAAGGAATACGCTATGCCTGCCGTAACCATTCAAAACGTCAGCAAGTCCTTTGGCGACAACACCGTGCTGCAGAACTTCAGCGAGGTATTCCACGAGGGCGAGTTTGTGACCCTGCTGGGCCCCTCGGGCTGCGGCAAAACCACCATGCTACGCATGATTGCCGGGTTTGAGCGGCCCACCACCGGCGAAATCTATATCGGCGATACGCTGGTATCCGGCGACAAGTCCTTTGTGCCGCCGGAGAAGCGCAACATGGGCATGGTGTTTCAAAGCTATGCCGTGTGGCCGCACATGGATGTGTTTCACAATGTGGCCTACCCGCTGACCATCAAGCGCGTCAGCAAGCAGGAGGTGGAGCGCCGCGTGGCCCGGGTGCTGGATATCGTGCACCTGTCACAGTACGCGCAGCGCTTCCCCAACCAGCTGTCCGGAGGCCAGCAGCAGCGCGTGGCGCTTGCCCGCGCTTTGGTGGCCGAGCCCATGCTTTTGCTGCTGGATGAGCCGCTATCCAACCTGGATGCCAAGCTGCGCGAATCCATGCGCTTTGAAATCAAGGAAATCCAGCAGAGCCTGGGCATCGCCGTGGTGTATGTCACCCACGACCAGACCGAGGCCATGGCCATGAGCGACCGCATCTTCCTCATCAACCGCGGCGTGGTGCAGCAAAGCGGCAGCCCGGAGGAGATTTACAACCAGCCCAGCAACCAGTTTGTGGCCGACTTCCTGGGTAAGGTGGAGTTTTTGAAGGGCACAGCCGAGGATGGGCGCATCCACCTGCGCGATGTGGAGCAGTACCTGCCCTATGCGGGCGACAAGCGCGGCCCGGTGGAGGTGGCCGTGCGCCCGCAGAACATCAGCATGCTGCCCCAGGGCGGCGAGGGGCTGCACGGCACGGTAGACAAAAAGTACTACCTGGGCGATACCACCGATTGGCGCGTCCGCCTGGGCCAGGTTAGCCTGCGGGTGATTTCCGACGGCCGCCAGTACGGCCGCTACGCCCCCGGCGATGCCGTCACCCTGCGGATGGAGGATTTTCATGTGTTCCAGGATGATGGCAGCCTGGATGAGCACCTGAAAATTCGCACCTGACGGATTGCTGAACCACTTCAGCCCCCTATCCATTTCATCGGCCCCCGTATGATAACCGTTTCTGATGTCCCTCCTGTGTTGTTGATGACCCTGATGCCCCTGATGTCCCTCAACCCTCTTTGCCAATAACATCAATCCCCTGAAGGAAGAAATACCCTACAGAAAGAAAAGATTATTGCTTTTCTTTCTGTAGGGTATTCACGGTCAATCGTTGTTTGTGAGGGACATCAGGGGCATCAGGGACGTTGAAATGGATAGGGGGCCGGTGAAATCATGAACCTGCGACCTTTTGGTCCCGAACCAAACGCGCTGCCAAATCTTGAAGGGGGCAAAGGGGGCCGATGGGTGCCGACGAAAAGTATCTTTCGTCCGTCCATAAAAACACCGCCGGATGTCCGGCGGCAGGAAATATGTGACAGTATTATATCTTGCAGGGTGTCGTGGTGGCCGTCAAACGGCTTATGGCCTCGGCCATGTCCAAGGGATTTGGCTCCACCAGCGCCTGCTCACGCAGGCACGGTGAGCACCTTGATGAGGTTGGTGGTGCCGCTGACGGTGAGCGGTACACCCGCCGTGAGGGCCACCAGGTCGCCCGGCTTGATGAGGCCGGTATCCAGGGAGGCGCTGACCGCCTGCTCAAACAGCACGTCGGTCACCCGCTCCTCGGCGATGATGATGGGGGTGACGCCCCAGCTGAGGCTCAGCTGCCTGTAGGTGGAGGCCTCCGGCGTGCAGGCGATGATGGGCATATCCGGGCGGAAGCGGCTGATCATCTTGGCCGTGGTGCCGGACTTGGTGACGGTGATGATGGCGGCCGCATGCATGTTGAGCGCGATCAGGCAGGTGGCGTGGGAAATCGCGTCGGTGATGGTGGCGTTGACCTCATCCACGCTGCGCTCAAAAAAGCGCTTGCGGTAGTGGATGTCGTTCTCGGCCCGCTCGGCGATACGCGACATGGTGAGCACCGCCTCCACCGGGTATTTGCCGCTGGCGGTCTCGCCCGACAGCATGGTGGCGCTGGTGCCGTCATAGATGGCGTTGGCCACGTCGGTGATTTCGGCGCGGGTGGGTCGCGGGTGGTTCACCATGCTCTCCAGCATCTGGGTGGCGGTGATGACCTGCCGCCCGGCCATGGAGGCCGCCTTGATGATGCGTTTCTGGATGATGGGAATCTCCTCAAAGGGAATCTCCACCCCCATGTCGCCGCGGGCAATCATCACGGCGTCGGAGGCGGCGGTGATTTCATCAATGTGGGCGACGCCGTCGGCGTTTTCAATCTTGGCGATGATGCGCACATGCTTGCCGCCGTTTTCGTCCAGTAGCCGGCGGATGGTCTCCACATCCTCCTTGCCGCGCACAAAGGAGGCGGCCACATAGTCAAAGCCGGTGCGGATGCCAAACAGGATGTCCGCCCGGTCAGACTCGCTGATGTAGGGCATGGAGAAGCGCACGCCCGGCACGTTGACGCCCTTGCGGCTGCTGACTTGCCCGCCGGATACCACGCGGGTCATGATATCGGTATCGGTCTTGCTTTCCACCTGCAGCTCCACCAGGCCATCATCAATCAAAATGCGGGTCTGGTCCTGCAGGTCGTGGGGCAGGCCGTCATAGGTGATGGACACGATGCCTTGGTCGCCCGGCACATCGCGCGTGGTCAGGGTAAAGGGGTCGCCGATGTTGAGGGTGATGGGGCCGTTTTCAAATGTTTTCAGGCGGATTTCCGGGCCGCGGGTGTCCAGCAGCGTGGAGATGGGCAGGTGCAGCTCGTTGCGTACGCGGCTGACGATGCGGAAGGTCTCCAGGTGGCTGTCCTGCGTGCCGTGTGAAAAATTGAAGCGTGCCACATTCATGCCTGCCAGGGCGAGCGCCTTGATGGTGTCATAGGTGTTGGATGCCGGGCCCAGCGTGCAGACAATCTTGGTTTTTCTCATACATAACGACCTTTCCCGGCCTGACGCCGGTGAGATTGGGGCAAACAAACATTACCCACTCTATCATTGTGGGGGGAAAGGCCTCCGTTTGTCAAGGCGAAGCGGGCGAGAGACGGCATATAGGCGGCGTTTGTCCGCGCCGCGCATCCCTTTGGGCAACCGTTTTGTCTACCGGACGCTGTCGGCCAGTTCCTGCGCCTTCAGGCAAAGCTCTGCCGCCTTGAAGGCATGGGCTTGGGTCATGGCGTTTTCAGTGCGGTGCAGGCAGTCGAGGATCAGCTGGCCAAAGTAGGGGAAGCCCACCTGGCCGGCGAGGGGCATGTAGTGCTCGCCCTTTATGTCTACCAGGAACAGGTGATCGCCTGCCTTATCGCGCGCCACGTCCACATATTTGCGCAGCTCGATGTAGCCTTCGGTGCCCAGGATGACCGCGCGGCCATCGCCCCAGGTGCTCAGCCCATCAGGCGTGAGCCAGTCCACGCGGAAGTAGTCGGACGCGCCGTTGTCGGCCACCAGCGCGCACTCGCCAAAGTCCTCCAGCTGGGGGTGTTCCGGGTGGTTGTGGTTGGCGGTGCGGGCCAGGGTGACGGTGGCGTCCTTGGCGCCGGAGAAATAGAGGAACTGCTCAATCTGATGGCTGCCAATGTCGCACAGGATGCCGCCGGTGGCCTCCTTTTCAAAGAACCAGGCGGGACGGGAGGGCGCGTTCAGCCGGTGCGGGCCCAGCCCCAGTACCTGCACCACCCGGCCAATGGCGCCCTTTTGAATCAACTCGCCAGCGTACACCGCGCTTTCCACGTGCAGGCGCTCGGAGTAATACACCATGTACTTGCGCCCGGTCTGCTGCACTTTCTGCCTGGCGTCGGCCAGCTGGGCCAGGGTGGTCATGGGCGCCTTATCGGTGAAGTAGTCCTTGCCCGCGTCCATCACCTGCATGCCCAGCCCGCAGCGTTTGAAGGGTACCGCGGCCGAGGCCACCAGCTTGATGGCGGGGTCGCCCAGCACCTCGTCCAGGCTGCGCGCGGCCTGCGCCTGGGGGAATACTTTCTGAAAGGCGGCCACCTTGGCCGGGTCCGGGTCCCACACATACTTCAGCTGCGCACCGGCCTCGGTCAGCCCGTTGCACATGCCGTAGATGTGGCCGTGATCCAGCGCCGCGGCGGCGATGGCAAATTCCCCGGGTTTGACCACCGGCGCGGTCTTGCCCTTGGGCGCGTAGTTCATGCCGTCAGCTTTTTGTACCATCTGGATGTCCTCCCTTGTTGTTGTAGCGATCGGTGCAGCGCACCCGCCACTGCGGGTGCAGGGGTCAGCGCCTGTTGCCGCCGCGCGGGGATGTCTCATTCAGGGTCCTGTGCAGGGTGTCCAGCTCGCCTTTGGTCAGCGACCGGCTGGTGCCCGGCCGCATGCGGCCCAGCAGGATGTTCATGATGCGGATGCGGCGCAGGTGAGTGACGCGGTAGCCCAGGTACTCGCACATGCGGCGAATCTGGCGGTTGAGCCCCTGCACCAGAATGATGTTGAAGGAGTTGGTGCCCGTCTTGCGCACCCGGCACGGCAGCGTGACCTGGTTGAGCACCGGCACGCCCTTGCTCATCCGGTCCAGAAAGTCCGGCGTGACGGGGCGGTCGACGGTCACCTCGTATTCCTTCTCGTGCCGCCCTTCGGCGCGCAGGATGCGGTTGACGATATTGCCGTCGCTGGTCAGCAAAATCAGCCCCTCGCTGTCCTTGTCCAGGCGGCCGATGGGGTAGATGCGGGTCGGGTAGTTGATGTAGCTGACGATGTTGTCGGGTTCGCGCGGGTCGGTGGTTGATACCAGGCCCACCGGCTTGTTGAAGGCCAGGTACACGGTATCGCCCGTGGCGCCGATGGGCTGCTTGCCCACCATCACGCGCGCGCCGGGCCCCACCCGCTCGCCAATGGCGGCCACGCGCCCGTCAACCGTCACCTTGCCCGCCTCAATCAGCCTGTCGGCCTCCCGGCGGGAGCAAAAGCCGTTGTCCGCCAGGTATTTGTTAAGCCGCTTGTCATCAAAAGTCAATCCCGGGTTCCTCCGTGTGTATCGATATGCGTACCTGATTCTACCACACCCGGGCAGGCCTGGGAACCATCGTGGCGGCGCGTCCTCTCGCCCTGCCGGGCGGCGCGTTGTTGACTTCCGGCGGGCACTCGCTTAGAATGACCAAGTATCAGGCAGATACAAATCGGAGGAATATTCATGCGCTGTGATTTAGTCATCATCGGTGCCGGCCCGGCTGGCATTTTTACCGCGTTGGAGCTGCTGCGCCGCGGCAGCAAGAAGCGTATTGTCATGGTGGAAAAGGGCTCGCCCATTGAGCGGCGGCGCTGCCCCAAGGGAAAAACCGGGCGCTGCATCAACTGCAAGCCCTACTGCCACATCACCACGGGCTTTTCGGGCGCGGGCGCCTTTTCGGACGGCAAGCTGTCGCTTTCCCACGAGGTGGGCGGCCAGCTGCCCGAGCTGATTGGTGAGAAATTCGCGCAGGAAATGATTGATTATACGGATGCCATTTACCTGGACTTCGGCGCCGACCACCACGTGGAGGGGCTGGAAGCCACGGATAAAATCAAGGACATCCGCACCCGTGCCATCCGCGCGGGCCTCAAATTGGTGGATTGCCCCATCCGCCACATGGGCACCGAGAAGGCGCAGGACATCTATGGCGCCATCCAGCAATACCTGACCGAGCATGGGGTGGAGATACTCTTCTGCCACAGCTGCACCAACCTGCTGCTGGAGGATGGCGCCTGCCTGGGCGTGCTGGTGGAGGAGGCTGTGGGCGGCGGCGAAATGGAAATCCTGGCCGATACCACCGTGGTGGCCACCGGCCGGCGCGGCGCGGACTGGTTGGAGAAAATCTGCGAGGAGCACCACATTGCCCACCAGCCCGGCACCGTGGATATCGGCGTGCGGGTGGAGGTGCGCAACGAGGTGATGGAGGAGGTCAACGAGGCGCTGTACGAGAGCAAGCTGGTTGGCTACCCCAGGCCGTTCCGCGACAGGGTGCGCACCTTCTGCCAGAACCCGGGCGGCTTTGTCAGCCAGGAAAACTACGACAATGACCTGGCTGTGGTCAACGGCCACAGCTATAAGGACAGGAAGTCCGAGAACACCAACCTGTCCATCCTCAGCTCCCACAACTTCAACTACCCCTTCAACCAGCCCATTGCCTACGCGCAGAAGATTGGCGAGCTGACCAACATGCTGGCCAACGGGCAGATTCTGGTGCAGCGCTTCGGCGACATTCTGGACGGCAAGCGCACCTGGGAGAAGGAGCTGCTGCGCACCAACGTGCGCCCCACCTTGCCCGACGCCGTGGCGGGGGATATTACCGCCGCCATGCCCTACCGCGCGATGACCAACATCGTCAACTTCATCCACGCCATGGATGAGGTGGTGCCGGGCTTCGCCGCCAGGGAGACGCTGCTGTATTCGCCGGAGCTCAAGTTTTACTCCAACCGCGTCAAGATGGATGACAAGCTCAACACCAACATCCGCAACTTTTACGCCCTGGGCGACTCCAGCGGCTGGACGCGCGGGTTGATGATGGCCTCCATGATGGGCGTGCTGTGCGGAAAGAAGCTGGCTGCGGAGGAAAAAGAAGCCTGAACACGGAGAGTAACGAAGCCCAATCATCGCCCCCTGCGAACCTCCCGCCGACATGCGGGAGGTTTTTCATGATATCTTATGAAGAAATGTAAAACTTTACATGATAATACCTTGCAAATGTGTGTCGAAACTATTACACTAAGGGCCGACCATAGAGGAGAGGGATTACATGAAGCGAAGCTTTTTGGTGGTATTGGTTCTGCTGCTGGCCCTGCTTGCGTTGCCCGGCCTGGCGGAGTCCATTCCTTTGGATGAGGAAGGCCCGCAGGATGCCGTCATCGTGACCAGCGAAGCCCGGGCGCTCAAAAGAGACGACCGGGGCGATGACGTCAAGGCGCTGCAGACCCGTCTGCGGGAGCTGTTGTACTATAACGGCCCTGTGACCGGCAACTATTACGCGCAAACCGAGCGCGCTGTCAAAGCGGTGCAGGAGGCGTATGGCCTCAAGGCCACCGGCAACGCGGACTTGGAGACGCTGGACATCATCTACGGCGATGCCTACCGCCCGCTCAAGAAGGGCGACCGCGGCGAGGATGTGAAGGCGCTGCAAACGCGGCTGAGCGAGCTTGGCTACTACTGGGGCAAGGTGTCGGGCAGCTACCTGGACGGCACCACCGCAGCCATCAGCAACTTTCAAAAGGACAATGGCATGGACAGCACAGGCCGGGCGGATGTGCCCACCCAGCAGCGGCTGTACAGCGATGACATCGTGATGCCCACCCCCGATCCCGCGGCCACGCCCACCCCGGTGCCGCCGCCGACACAGGCGCCCAACACAGCCTACCCCGGCAAGCTGCAGTACGGCAGCACGGGCAAGGGCGTGGAGACGGTGCAGCGGCAGCTGGAGTACCTGGGCTACTTCGACCGCAAGGTGACCAGCGGCTACTACAAGCACACCCAGGCCGCGGTGAAGGAGTTTCAGAAGCAAAACGGTCTGGCCGATGACGGCTCTGTGGGGGAGGAGACCTGGGCTGCGCTGTTCGCCGCCGATGTGGTCTACCCCAACAACACGCCCCGCCCCACGCCCGAGCCCACGCCCATCCCCTACTTTGTGGAGGTGGACGTGGCCAACCAGCTGATTAAGATTTTCCGTCGGGATGCCAACCAGGAGTTCACCGACCTGTACAAGATTTTCACCGCGTCCACCGGTACGCCCAGCTTCCCCAGCGACGTGGGCACCTGGACGCTCAGCGGCCGCACCGCGCGCTGGGCCGAGTTCCCCACGTGGGGCGGCGGCCTGGCCCAGTACTGGACCAAAATCAACAACAGCATCGCCTTCCACTCCTTCCTGTATGGCTCCGACCGGCGCATCAACATGCGCTCGGTCAACCGGCTGGGCAAGACAGCCAGCCATGGCTGCATCCGCCTGACGATACAGGATGCCAAATGGATCTACGACAACCTGGGCCAGGGCGTGGAGGTATGGATTCACGAGGATGGGCTGTTGGACCCCGAGCTCAAGCATGCCCACCGCCCCGGCAGTTTCAACGAGAGGGCGGGCATCCACAACGCCACGCCGGAGCCCACGCAGGCGCCCGTCTACAACAGCGCGGTCACGCCGCAGAGCGAGCTGCGCGAGCTGAAGATTGGCAGCGAGGGCGAGGATGTGTTCTGGCTGCAGAGCCGCCTGAAGGAGCTGGGTCTCTACCAGGGCACGGTGACCGGTCAGTACCGCGAGGGAACGCGCGACGCCGTGCGCGCCTACCAGCGGGCCAACAGCCTGCGCGGCGGCGGCAACGCCACCAAGCAGACGCTGGAGCACCTGTACGCCCAGGCGCAGGCAGATGCCCAGGCAGCAGCCCAGCCGACCGCCGGCCCCCTGACCGTGACGGAAGATGTGCCGATGACCCCGGCGCCCACCACCAGCCCGGAGGCATCCTCCCTCCTGGTGGAAGGCGGCAACTGAACCGCATCGCAACCCGCGTGCCGAGACAAGCGTTTCGGCACGCGTTTTATAAGGAGCACCATGACCGACTCCCTGTATGACAAATTGGCCCGTGAACTGCCCGGCAGGCTGCCCATGCACATGCCCGGGCACAAGCGGCAGGCTGACCTGGCGCCGTACCTGCGCGCGTTGCGGGCCGATTTGGATATCACGGAGATAGAGGGCTTTGACAACCTGCACGCGCCGGAGGGAATCTTGCGGGAGGGCATGGCGCGGGCGGCCCGGCTGTGGGGCGCCGCGCGCAGCTTCTACCTGGTGGGCGGCAGCACGGCGGGCATTCTGGCCGGTATGCGCGCGCTGACCCGCCCGGGCGACAAGGTGCTGATGCAGCGGGGCAGCCACCTGTCGGTCTACCATGGCGTGGCGCTGTGCGGGCTGACCCCCGCCTACCTGTACCCGCCACAAGTACCCGGGTTTGACGCCTGGGGATCGGTAACGCCCGACCTGCTGCGCACCGCGCTGGCCGCGCACCCGGATGCCCGGCTGTTGGTGCTGACCTGCCCTGGATACGAAGGCATCCTCAGCGACCTGCCCCGGCTGGTCAATTTGGCTCACGAAGCGGGGATACGGGTGCTGGTGGACGCGGCCCACGGCGCACACCTGGGGCTCGGCGGGGGATTCCCCGAGGGCGCGGTGGCCTGCGGCGCTGACATCGTGGTGCACAGCCTGCACAAGACGCTGCCCTCCCTCACCCAGACCGGCCTGGCGCATGCCGCCACAGAGGCCGTGGGCGAGGCCCTGGCCGAGCAGCTGGATGTGTTTCAGACAAGCAGCCCATCCTACCTGTTGATGGCTTCCATCGATGGCTGCCTGCGGCTGCTGGAGCAAGAGGGGCCGCCGTTGTTTGCCACATGGCGGCAGGCGCTGGAAGCGTTTGCGGAACGGACAGCAGCGCTGCGGCAACTGCGGCTGCTCACCCCGGCGATTGCGCAGGAGGTTGTTTGGGGCATGGACCCGGGCAAGCTGATGCTCTCCTGCGCGGGGACGGACATCACGGGCTACGCGCTGCACGATACGCTGCGTACGCGGTATGGCATCGACCTGGAGGCCGCGGGGCCCAACACTGCCCTGGCCATGACCGGCATGGGGGATACAGCGGACACCTTGCTGCGCCTGGCCGCGGCGCTGCGGGAGGTGGATAAGGGGTTGTGCGAAGCGCCGATGCGGCATAAGGGCACGCTGCCCCAACCGGAGGCGGTGATGACGCCCGGCGAGGCGCTGGCATTGCCCTGGCAGCTGGTGCCAATGCGGGAGGCCCAGGGGCGCGTATGTGCGGAGTATGCCATTTGCTACCCGCCCGGTGTGCCGCTGGCGGTACCGGGGGAGCGGCTATCCGCCGAGGCATTAACCGGCATGGGCGAAGGCCCCCTGCTCACAACCCGCAGCAAGCATGCGCCAACGCACATCGCGGTGCTGCGCTGATGACGGCAATATGTACAAGGTGTTAAATCAGGGGTATTCGCGCCGCTTTCCTTGCCAAGGGCGGTGGCGCTATGCGATAATAAACCATTACCCGACTTGATCGGGAGCGTAAGGAAGGAAGCAACATGTTCAAGAAAATCATTGCCCTGCTGCTGGTCGGCATGCTGGCCCTCAGCGGTATCGCCGCTCTCGCGCAGGAGAGCGCAGCGCCCGCTCAGGAGAGCGTGACCCCCGTTCAGGAAAGCGCGGCCCCAGCCGATGTGCCGGTGCTGGCCACCTTCAACGGCGTGGACATCCTCAAGAGCGAGGTGGATGTCATCCTGCCGCAGATTACCAACTACATCACCGAGGCCACAGACTACCGTCAGGCGACGCAGTTCGTGGTGCAGCAGCACATGCTGCAGCAGAAGATCAAGGACATGGGCTTTGACCAGTACACCCCTGAGGAGGAGGCCTCCTTCCAGGCTGAGGCCGAGGCGCAGTGGAACGAGGGGCTGGACAGCTATGTAAGCTACTACCTGCCTGAGGATACCGAGGAAGCCCGCGCCCAGCTGCGCCAGCAGGCGGTGGAGTTCTACGCCGCCCAGAACTACTCCCTGGAGACGCTGACCAGCAACTTCCGCCAGCGCGCCGCCATCGACCGGCTGACCGCGCACCTGGTGGGCGACTATCAGCCCACTGAGGAAGAGATTCAGGCGGCCTTTGAGCAGTTTGGCGCCGCCTATCAGCAGAACTACGAAAACAACATCATGGCCTATGAATACAACACCTACTTCAACCAGCAGCCCAGCTGGTACACGCCCGAAGGCTATCGCGGCATCATTCACATTTTGCTGCAGCCCGACCCCGAGCTGTTGGAGACCTACAACCGCCTGCAATCCACCTATGAGGAGCAGCAGAGCGACGAAGGCAGCGAGATGACGCAGCCGGAGGCAGGGGCCGAACAGAGCGCCGAGCCCACAGCTACAGCCACCCAGGTGCCCGCCGAGCCCGTGACCCAGCAGATGGTGAACGAAGCCCGCCAGGCTGCCATCGACTCCCGCAAGGCCGACATAGACGCCATCTATGGCAGGATTGCCAACGGCGAGAGCTTTGAGGCCCTTATCCAGGAGTACGGCCAGGATCCCGGCATGCAGGATGCCACCCACCTGGCCCAGGGCTACAACGTCAACCGCGAGTCCGTCATCTGGGATCCCGTGTTCACCGCGGCCGCCTTCTCCGACAAGATGCAGCAGGTGGGCGATGTGAGCGACCCGGTGCTGGGCACCAGCGGCATCCACATCCTTAAGTACCTGCGCGATGTGCCCTCCGGCCTGGTGATGACCGACGCCATCCGCACCGAGATTACCGACTATCTGCGCGCTGTGCGCGAGAATACCGCCTTCACCGAGGCCATGGCCACCTGGGAGACGGAATACCCCATCGTCTACAACGAGGAAGCCATCCAAGCCGCCACGGATGCCGCCAAGGCCGCCGAGCCCGCCGATGACCAGCCCGAGCTGGAAGGCCTGCAGGCCGTGCCCGAGGGCGACAGCCCCGAAGCCACCGAAGCCCCCAACGGCGAGAACCCGGCGGGCTGATGGGCAAGTTCTGACAAGTTGCCCGGTTTTCCCCGCAACTTGCGCGAAAACCCTTGACAGCAATGGGCGCTTTGATGTATGATAAACATTGCGTAAAGCAGAAGCGCCCGCTTCTCACCTTGCGGATTCGTTCTTCAAGGTAACCAAACACCAAATCACCATGATTGGCGGGTAGCAATGCCCGCCAATTTTATTTTTCCGGAGGTGAAAGGACATCAATCACGAGCTAAGGATCAACGAGGACATTCGCGACAGAGAGGTTCGCGTCATCGGCGCTGACGGCGCGCAGCTGGGCATCATGCCCACGCAGGCCGCCATGCAGCTGGCCGAAGACCAGCGGCTGGATCTGGTGCAGATTGTCCCCAACGCCAAGCCCCCTGTCTGCAAGCTGATGGACTACGACAAGCACCGCTTCGAACAGTCCAAACGCGAGAAGGAGATGCGCAAGAACCAGAAAACCGTCTCCCTCAAGGAAGTGCAGCTCTCTGCCACCATCGAGGAGAATGACGTGCTGGTCAAGGCCAGAAACGCGATCAAGTTCCTCAATGCCGGCGACAAGGTCAAGGTTACCATCCGCTTTCGCGGCAGGCAGATTACCCACTCGGAAATCGGCCTGAAGGTGATGAACGACTTTGCCGAGCGCACCAAGGACATCGCGGTGGTCGAGCGCAGACCGCTGCTGGAGGGCAGGCATATGATTATGATCTTGGCCCCCAAGACCGAAAAAAACACCAAGGTAGAGCGCGGTGCCAAACCCCAACAGAACGAGGCAGCCACACCGCAGCCCTGATGATGAACCGGAAGGAGGAACTTTTCCATGCCCAAGCAAAAATCCCATCGCGGCGCATCCAAGCGTTTTTCCCTGACGAAAAGCGGCCTGGTGAAACATAGGAAGATGAACCGCAACCACATTCTGACCAAGAAGGTGACCAAGCGTCAGCGCCAGTTGCGTATGGGCGGCATCCTGACCAACAAGGCGGAGGCCGCGACCATCCGTTCCTTGATTTCAAAGTAAACAGGCCGTAATAGGAGGGAATATCTCATGGCACGTGTCAAGAGGGCAGTCAACGCCCATAAAAAACGCCGCAAGTATCTGAAGCTGGCCAAGGGCTACTATGGCAGCAAGTCCAAGCAGTACCGCGCCGCCAGCGAGCAGGTGCGCCGCTCGCTGCGCTACGCCTACATCGGGCGCAAGCTGCGCAAGCGCGATTTCCGCCGCCTGTGGATCACCCGCATCAACGCGGCCGCCCACATCAACGGCCTCAACTACTCCACGCTGATCAACGGCCTCAAAAAGCTGCAGGTGGAAGTGAACCGCAAGATGCTGGCCGATATGGCTGTTAATGATGCCCAGGGCTTTGCCCAGCTGGCTGATATGGTGAAGGGCGCAAAATAACGCCCCCACTTACCCCAAAGGCCGCCTCCAATATGGGGCGGCCTTTTCGAATCCTGCGTACAATAATCGCTTCTATTAATCCAATGTTGGAATAATGCTTTTATCCCAGTTGTAGTATATAGAGCGAATCCGGCAAAAGCATTTGAGCAACTGTGATGACGAAAATTTACGTTAATCTAAAATATATTTCTATGATGGCTGAATTTACTTACAAAGTATGTACTCAACTTCTAACTGGCACTTATTATCGATTGTGAAGCATTTGTTGAACTTCATTATCATCCTCAAATACGATGACCACAAAAGACCGGTCGGAATAAGAAACCATGCCGCCTTGCCCATTGTGATTCGTGTCATTTGGATTGGTCGAGCTCATTACTGGTGCAATTGTGCGTTGATAAAGCGCATGGTTAGGGTTTCTGCGGTACTCCTCAGTACTGAGAAGTAGAAAACTCGGTCCTCGATCCAACATTGGCTCTGCTTCCTTTTTCTCTAATAGCCAGGGGTAAATTGTTACTTCGGGGAAATGAATACCTGTGCAGACTATATTTCCATTGCTCAGTTCCCTGATGACATTGGCATGCCAAAATGTAGCATACCCATAACAATAGCCATTCATTTCGATGAACTCTAATGCGGGTCTTAGATCGTCCGCCAAATTAATGTTGTCATAGGTCAGGCCACCATACTTGGTAATACTTCCCGCTCGTGGACGTTGCGTTAGAAAGTGAATGTTATACAGTCCGCCAACAAGTATACTGGCCGCAACAAACCAACCGATAAGCCTTTGATATCCTTTCGCAGGAGTGGTTTCTATATCCAGTAGCGTCGCTGTAAGGGGAACAACAAAAATGATGACTGGCAGGTAATATAGCTCAAAAAAGAAGGCATCAGTAAGCGTAAAAATAAAAGTGTTAACAAGGAAACTAGAAGCAAAAAAGAGCCAGAGAAAATTTGCAGAAGCATGCTGAACGAGAATCTCTCGTTCCCGTTGACAGAGAAGCATGCTACGAATGCAGAAAAACAAAAAAAGTATCAGAAGTGTAACAGCAACTAAGGATAGAATGCCCATTTGTGAGAATAATCTGCTTCCTTGGCGGAATCCGAACAGGCGCAACAAGGAGTTGAACACATCCACTCCGCGTTGAAGTGAGAACTCGGCGAAAGACGTGGTTATTTGGTCGCCGAAAGAATAAAGTCTTTTCAATATTGCCAAATTAACGATAACGCCAATCATATTGGCGGCAACCCCATACATACTAAGCAACAAGGTTTTATTGCGCAACAGGGAAAGCGTGCCGAGCATCAAAGTTGAGGTGTTTTCGTTTTTGCAGAAGAGGGAGCGGATGATTAGGGTCAATGTTAAAGGAGCGAGGGTAACCATCAATTGTCTTATTCCGCCGAGGCCACTCAAAAAACTTAGTATCAAAAAGAGAAGGATGGTTACCAAACCATTCTCAGCTGGTTTTCTTGCATATTTTAGCACTAATCCAATTAGCAAAAAACCAATTGCAATATGCGGGATATAGTATGTGTGTACATTGATAATTCGGGCTTGCGCAACGCTCAGCGGCGTCATTAATAAACCCGCGGAGAAGAGTCGGGACGCTTTGTTCACGGTTGTTTGTCTCATCATAAAAAGGTATGATGCAACCAACAAAATATTGAGAAGAATGGCTCCAACAGTGCGGACTGTGCGCCAATTCTCAAAAACCCTAAATAGTGGCGCATAAACCAACTGCGTGTTTAGCACACGCAATTCAGTGGAATAGTACCAATTACTACTTATGATTGCATTTTCCCTTGTTAACAACTTTGCCAAAGCCAATTCCCCAGATGTATCTCCATCCAGAATGTGCTTTGAAGCATCGGACAAAACCATGCATAACAAAAGAAAGCATAAGCATAGAAACAAGAGCCCTAGATACTCTGGCATCCTGGTACGTTGTAGCTTGTGTTCCGTCACTCTGGTTTACCTCTTTCACTTGAACAGATTGCCACTTCAATATACTATTCCCAATAGTTCTTGGCAAGGACAGGCGCTGTTTATGGTATCTCAACGATGTGAATTGCCTCAAGGCAATCATTGGCAAATACAATAATATCAATAACTAGGGCCTGCTGAAAAAAGCGATTCGCGCTATGGTCGTTCCTTCAAACAACTGC
>ENA-UOOM01001037-UOOM01001037.1-fermentation-metagenome-genome-assembly--contig:-NODE-1037-length-28380-cov-97.177864_pt1 | contig 28380 bp, 23 predicted proteins | sample MGYA00245781_ERZ724031 | MGnify/ENA primary metagenome ERZ724031 (study PRJEB28704, sample SAMN03018317) | fermentation metagenome | biome: anthropogenic terrestrial biome; feature: soil... | reverse complement strand
ATTCATGATGATCTTCCTCTTTCATCGTAGATCACGGGCTTTTGAAACAGATATGGTTCATTTTGCGGATATATTGGTTGACTGAACCCAAAACATTCATCACTTCCCCAACAATTGGGAAATCCCTCAAAGTCTATTGGGTATTCACCAGTTACTGAACCTTGTTGATCAATGTAATATGCTTTTTTATTGTTGATATAAATAAAGTCATCTCCGTTTGAAACGATCTGATTCCATATCGGCTCATCGTCATTCTCAAGCTCTTCCAACGCAATTACCTTGCTCCCATCGCGAAGATTTCGAATCCAGTTATAAGAACAACCTTCGTAATACAGGTCGGAAAGAAAATACCCTCCGGCGAATTGAATAATTAAACCTGCACAGCAGGCTTCTTCTGTTGTTATGGGTCGGGCATCTGTAGTGTTGTAAACTACAAGGTATGCACCTTGATAAGCAGTATCATCAGGGTCATCAAAATTAATGGCAGAACAAAGCAATGCCGTTTCACTTTCCGGATCTATGGCAAGGACAATTGTGCCAATCCGAACATCAGGAATGATTGGTCTCGTCGCCGCCACGTCTCCGGGCTTGGCTTCCGGGATTGGAACCAGATGACTCTCTATCTCTTTATTAATAGGGTCAAAGGTGCGATAATAGGCAAATAAACCCTCCGGTCTCAGAATGGGCGCTTTCGCAACCCATAGTACCATTGGATTTTTTCCACCACTTACACCCAAGGTCCCCGAAAGGGGATTGCCTTCCAACCCTACAGATAACGGTGGAGCTGTGTCAACTTGCATTTCGGTGTTTACCATGACAAGTTGATCGCTTCCACTTGAATCAAACACTAATGTATTGCCAAGCCAAACAGCTTGCGCGCCCCAAAGTTTGGGCAAAACAACTTGATCAATTCCCCCTGAAGGGCTTAACTTGACAAAGAAATGGTCCCCTGCCCGGTAGGCAAAGTTGAGATTATTCTCTTGGTCGATCCGTACAGGAGAAAGCAGTTTCGCATTGGAATTTACAGGTATTTCAGCATAATGGCTTTCACCAATTAGCGATTCTGAAATAATCACTGCACTATTTGTACGATAATTTTTGATGTAAACTACCACTGAATCACTTGAATTGAGATCGGAATCGGTTGTTTGTGTCTGCACAGGTGTTGGTTGTGCACCGTCCTGCAAGGAACATGCAGTAAGGCATAGTACCAACACCACTACAAGTAGGGTAAATCGCTTTTTTGTTCCCATAATATTCTCCTTTACGTTTGCTATTTGATTAATATGCTTGGTAAATTAGCCTTATCTATTATTGATTCACTAATTTCAAAAAGCATTACGAACGGAGGATTTCAATGTACTATACTAGAAAAGAACTTGTTTTTTGTGTAGATTTAATTCCATTGTAGCATAAAAGAATTTATGATGGGAAGAAATCACTTTTTGTCAGCAATTCTCAATATGGAATAATATGGATTTTTTCCCTCGTAAAGTTCAAAAATGTTTTTTTTATATGCATGCAAGTGTAGGGGACGGCTGCCATACCGTTCCCTACGGAAAGATGACTTCGCCGGAACGGGACAAGCCGCGTTCCCTACGGAAAGATGGCTTTGCCGGAACGGGACGAGCCACATTCCCTACAACAACATCGCTCCGCAGGAACTGGACAAGCACTTCGTAAAAGTAATTGATAAGGGTCTTACCGTTCCGATTGACCAGATCCTTCGCAAATGAGGCTCAGGATGACAAAACCCAGTTCCTGGTCCCTGCTCCCTGTTCCCTGGTCCCTGTTCCCTGTTTCCTGGTCCCTGTTCGCGGCTGCCACGCCGTCCCACGAACAGCCGCAGGGCGAGACATTTGTACCGGCGAAGTCGGAAAAGTTCTTGTTGGCAAAGGTCCAGATTCTTACGAAGTACACTGTGTGTCACTTCGTTCAGAATGACAAAACCAGTTCCTATTCCCTGTTCCCTGTTTCCTGGTCCCTGTTCGCGGTTGCCACGCCGTCCCGAATGTGGTGTAGGGGACGGTTGCCATGCCGTCCCGAATCTGTTGCAGGGGCGGCTGTACCAACGATGTCGGTAAAGTTCTTGTTGGTAAAGGTCCAGATTCTTACGAAGTACACTGTGTGTCACTTCGTTCATAATGACAAAACCAGATCCTATTCCCTCTTCCCTGTTTCCTGCTCCCAGTTCCCTGCCATCGCTGTCTCGGTAACATTTTCATTTGACCTAACGATAGCAGTTTAGTAACATTTTAGCTGAACTAATGCGAGTAACATTTTAGCTGAATTAATGCGGAAGGCTTGACATTCCCGCCTCAAACCATTAAAATGTTTATCCTTGAAATCTGGATGGAGTACGGGCCTGTAGCGCAGTTGGGAGCGCGCTTCAATCGCACTGAAGAGGTCGAGGGTTCGAATCCCTCCAGGTCCATTTCAGTAATAAGGGGAACCCATAGCGCACGCAGTCCCCTCCCGGGGGAATTGGGAGCGCAATGGGAAACAGAAAATTTATATATGAGGGCCCATAGCGCACGCAGTCCCCTCCCGGGGGAATTGGGAGCGCAATGGGAAACAAAAAATTTATATATGAGGGCCCATAGCGCACGCAGTCCCCTCCCGGGGGAATTGGGAGCGCAATGGGAAACAAAAAATTTATATATGAGGGCCCATAGCGCAGTTGGGAGCGCGTCTCAATGGCATTGAGAAGGTCGAGAGTTCGAATCTCTCTGGGTCCACTAAAGCAGCCTTGAGGCTGCTTTTTCTTTAACCCCTCTTCATTTGAGAACGAAATCCAACCAAAGCCTGGCACCACTCAGCGCAGGCAAATTGAACAATTGTGTATATGACTGCCTGTCTACGACGCAAGCAGCAGGTTGTTGGCTTACCTCAGAAACCTTCGTATCAGATTGAATTTCTGATCGGTATAAGGGTGGTAGCGGATAGGCAGATCCAGCCAGGTCGATTTGCGCACGATGCTACGATAATGTGTAAAGGTATCGAAACTGTATTTGCCGTGATAACTGCCCATGCCCGATTGTCCCACACCACCAAAGCCCATATATGGTGTCGCCAGGTGAATCACGGTGTCGTTGATACAGCCTCCGCCGAAAGAACAACCCTTCAAAACTCTCGCTTCCACTTTGCGATCCCCTGTAAAAAGATATAATGCCAGTGGTTTCGGTCGTACACCTACGAACTCAATTGCTTCTTCCAGTTTGGTCCAGGTCAAAACCGGCAAAACGGGCGCGAAAATTTCTTCCTGCATCACGGGCGATTCCGGGTCAACATCGATCAGAACGGTTGGCTCGATTTTACGCTTTTCGTCGTCAAATCCACCGCCGAAAGCGACCGTCTGTCCTTTTACCAGTTCTTTTTTCTCCTGGTAATGGCGGTCATTGATGATGTGTGCATGGTTGTCATAATCTCCGTTTGGAAATTTTTCTGACAAAACTTCGCGGAAATTCTGAAGAAGCTCATCGCGGACGCTTTCTTCCACCAGGACATAATCCGGTGCTACACAGGTCTGCCCGCCGTTAAGCAGCTTACCGAAGGCAATCCGTTTCGCTGCCAGTTTCAGGTCTGCGCTGGCATCCACAATTGCCGGGCTCTTACCGCCCAATTCGAGTGTGACTGGGGTGAGGTGTTTAGCCGCGGCTTGCATCACGATTTTTCCAACCTTATTCGAACCGGTAAAAAATATATGGTCGTAACGCTGCTGCAACAGCTCCGTGTTTTCCTGCCTGCCGCCCTGCACCACGCTTATGTATTCAGGTGGAAAAATCTGGCTGATAAGGTTTACAATCACCTGGCTGGTCGCCGGAGCGTAGGCACTTGGTTTGACCACAGCACAGTTACCGGCCGAGATCGCACCGATCAGCGGGTCCAGGTTGAGCAAAAGGGGATAATTCCAGGGAGCCATGATCAACACGACCCCTTTCGGTTCGGGTGAGACAAAGCTGACCGCATGGAATTGTGCCAGCGGAGTGGGCACGCGCTTATCGCGCATCCAGCCTTTCAGATGGCGGATGTGGAACCGGACTTCGTCCAACACCATGCCGACTTCTGTCATGTAGCTCTCTAATGGCTGCTTACCAAGGTCTGAGAGCAGTGCATCACAAATTTTGCTTTCGTAACCGCGAATTGCTTGCTGCAGCTTTTTCAAGCCATCCAGACGAAAGTCATAACCCCTCGTCGCGCCGCTCTGATAGTATTCGCGTTGTTTTTCTACGATTGTTTTCTTGTCCACAACACCTCCCCAAGTAATTACTCCTGGAGTTTATTTTACCCAGAAAGCCTGGGATAGGTCATTGTTTTGCAGGCTCCAAATTAAAAAAGGATGACCTTGAAAAGTCACCCTTCAAACTCAAAATACAAAACTTAGGCTGCCATAAGGGCATTGACCATCTCGTCCAGCGCTTCAACATCCACATTCTTAGGGGAGGATTTGAAGGTCAGGGTTGGTTCGAGGATATTCAGCCCCTTCATCTGCTCCAAAATCTCACGCATTTTCTTGCCGCTCGAAATCGCCCAGCTGCCTTTTTCGATCAAAGCAACGGTGCGGTTGGTTAGATTGTGGTTTTTCAAGTCAAGCAAAAGTGTTTCCATGAACGGGAATAGCTCGGCGTTAAAGGTCGCAGAGGCAAATACCAGCCGGTCGAAGCGGAAGCAGTCTGCCAGGATATAAGATGGGTCAGTGGCAGTAACATCATAAACACGAACCTTCTCAACGCCGGCATCAGCCAGCTTGTTTGCCAAAATTTCGGCTACCAGCGCGGTGTTGCCATAAATTGTTCCATAAGCGATCACCACGCCTGGTTGTTCGGGTGTATAGGAAGCCCACTGGCGGTATTTGTCCAAAATCAGGTGCAGGTCCTTGCGCCAGATTGGTCCGTGCAGCGTGCAGAACATGCTGATTTCGAGGTTGGCGATCTTTTCGAACAAGTTATTCACGTTTCGTCCATACTTACCAATAATGCTGGCATAATAGCGGCGCACTTCGGGCAGGTATTCTTCTTCAAATAAATACTCATCAGCATACATTTTTCCATCGGTGGGACCAAAGGTGCCAAAGGCGTCTGCGCTAAAGAGGATTTTGCTGGTGGTATCGTAGGTCACCATCACCTCAGGCCAGTGCACCATCGGCGCCATGTAGAACGTAAGGCTGTGTTTACCGGTTTTGAGGGTGTCGCCTTCGGCAACTTCAAGCGTGCGCCCTTCCAGATCGACATCATAAAACTGGGTGAACATTGTCAGGGCTTTTTTATTGGTGACGATGGTTAGCCCGGGGAAGCGCTGGAGCAGCTGGAGATAGGGGTGGCAATGGTCGGGCTCGATGTGGTTGATTACCAGATAATCCAGTTCACGGCCATTAAGCACGGCTTCAAGATTTTGCCAGAATTGTTCGATAATCGCAGAGTCGACACCATCTAAAAGAACTGTCTTTTCATCCATGAGCAGGAAGGAGTTATAAGACATGCCCCTCGGAACGGGGTGGGCATTCTCAAACATCCTAATGCGCCGGTCGTTGGCGCCTACATTGTAAAGGTTTTCGGTAATTTGTCTGAAATTATGCATATCGATTCCTTTCTTATGAGTTTAGATGTTTATACAGCGCTTCAGGTCCGCGCTTTTTTCATCGTGCTATATTGAGTATACATCACAACCCCGTCCATTTTCTTTTCATACACATGTTTATACAACAAAGCTAAATTGCCGGATCAATCGAACTCCGAAACGGTGAGGGTAGGTTCAGGACGTGAGCAGGAAGCAGGAACTGGGATTTGTCATCCTGAGCCTCTTTTGCGAAGGATCTGGTCAATCGGAACGGTAAGACCCTTATCAATTACTTTTACGAAGTGCTTGTCCAGTTCCTGCGGAGCGATGTTGTTGTAGGGAATGTGGCTCGTCCCGTTCCGGCAAAGCCATCTTTCCGTAGGGAACGCGGCTTGTCCCGTTCCGGCGAAGTCATCTTTCCGTAGGGAACGGTATGGCAACCGTCCCCTACACTTGCATGCATATAAAAAACATTTTTGGACTTTACGAGGGAAAAAATCCATATTATTCCATATTGAGAATTGCTGCGCCTTCTATATTGATTGCTTACCACTCCTCTGATTGTGCTATAATCATCGGGCATAACACGATAGCAGAACATAAGTCATCCGCCAGAGAGCAGCCGGACTGCTGAAAGACTGCCAGTGCCCGCGGAGCGCTCCAGACCCTACTCACCTGCTTCTTCGATTAGCACGGAATGCCCAATGGTCGTTGCATGCAAGATCGAAGCGTGGCTGCGGTGATGTCCTTTAGCCGCAGACGGCAGACCCGTTACAGTCTCCATGAGCTGCCCATCCTGGTGATGGGAAGCAGGGTGGTACCGCGAAAGCAATTTCGTCCCTGCACGCAGGGATTTTTTATTTAACAGGAGCAAATATGATCGACCCAACCAGTATACCGATGTACAAGCCCGAAGAAATCGAGCCAAAATGGCAAGCCCGCTGGGAAACTGACAAACTCTACCAACCCAAGCGCGACACACACAAAACCAAACATTACGCGCTTACGATGCTGCCCTATCCCTCTGGCGATTTGCATATCGGGCACTGGTATGCGATGACGCCGCCAGACGCGCGCGCGCGTTTCAAGCGTATGCAGGGCTACAACGTCTTTTTCCCGATCGGTTTCGATGCTTTTGGTCTGCCGGCTGAAAATGCCGCCATCAAGCACAATATCCATCCGGGAAAGTGGACCTACGCCAACATTGAACACATGCGTGGTCAGCTTAAGTCGATGGGCAACAGTTTTGACTGGCGTTCAGAGATTATTACTGCCGACCCCAAGTATTATCGCTGGACACAGTGGTTTTTCAACCAGTTCTACAAAAACGACCTGGCATACCAAAAATTTTCGCCAGTCGATTTTTGCCCCAGTTGTAACACCACGCTGGCACGCGAGCAGGTGCATGGTGAAGACCGTCATTGCGAGCGCTGCGGCACGCCTGTTATCCGCAAAGACCTGAAACAATGGTTTTTCCGCACCTCCAGCTACGCTGAAGAATTGCTCAACTTCGATGGTCTCGACTGGCCTGAGATGATCAAAACCCTGCAGCGCAAGTGGATTGGCAAGTCGCGCGGGGCTTCTGTGGTCTTCAAAACTGAAGCTGGCGACCCGATCGAGGTCTTCACCACCCGACCGGACACGCTCTGGGGTGTCACTTATATGGCGCTCTCGCCTGAGCATCCATTAGTTAATAAAATCACCACACCAGCCCAGGCTGATGAGGTGCGCGCCTACCAGGAGCAAGCCAAACGCCAGTCTGACATCCAACGCGAATCAGTCACACGCGAGAAAACCGGTATTTTCACCGGTGGTTATGCCATCAACCCGGTTTCCGGTGAGCACATCCCCATCTGGGTGGCAGATTATGTGCTCATGTCTTACGGCACCGGTGCCATCATGGCAGTGCCGGCGCACGACCAGCGTGACTTCGAATTTGCGCGCCAATTTGACCTGCCCATTAAAGTCGTCATCCATCCCAATGGGAAACCGATGACCCTGCCCGAGGAAATGACGGAAGCGATTGAAGCGCATGGTTCCATGGTCAACTCGGGACCGCTCACAGGCACCCCCGAAGATCAAAGCTTTGATACAGCCACCCAATATATTGAAGAAATCGGTGCGGGCAAAGGCGCGGTAAACTATCGCCTTCACGACTGGCTGGTCAGCCGCCAGCGCTATTGGGGCGCGCCTATCCCGATTGTTTATTGCCAGACTTGCGGCGCAGTGCCGGTGCCAGATGAGCAGCTGCCTGTGCTGCTTCCCGATGACGTGGAATGGCTGCCAACCGGTGAAAGCCCACTTAAGCTGCACCCCACCTGGCGCTATACCACTTGTCCCGCCTGTGGTGAGCCGGCAGAACGCGAAACAGACACCATGGACACCTTTATGGATTCCAGCTGGTACCACCTGCGCTACCTGAGCCCTGATTATGACCAGGGTCCTTTCGATCCGGAGCAATACAACTTCTGGAAGCCGGTAGACACGTATACCGGGGGTTCAGAACATGCCACCATGCACCTGATCTATACACGCTTTTTCCACAAAGCAGCACGCGACTGTGGAATTGCCAAGGGCGATGAGCCCATGCTCCAGCTGCGCAATCAGGGTATGGTTTTGGGTGAAGACGGCGAAAAAATGAGCAAAAGCCGCGGCAATGTGATCGACCCCGATGACCTGGTTGTGAGGTATGGTGCCGACACCGTTCGGGCTTACATCATTTTCTTCAGTCGGTGGGAACTGGGCGGTCCGTGGTCCAGTACAGGTATTGAAGGCAACAGCCGCTGGTTGCGCCGCGTCTGGCACATGCTCCTGGAACCAGCTTTTGGTAAAGCGGATGAGAACGTTTTGAAAGCCCTGCGTCGCAAAGCCCATCAAACACTCAAACGGGTGACTTATGATTTTGAGAATTTTGAATTCAACACGATTGTCTCCAGCCTGATGGAGCTTTTGAATGATATGGGTCGTGCAAAAAATGCTGGCGCATTTGGCTCAGCGGAATGGAATGAAGTCGCTGATCTTTATTTGCGCATGCTGGCGCCAGTCTGTCCGCATATTGCCGAAGAGCTGTGGGAACGCCTGGGCAAGCCATATTCGATCCACTACCAACCCTGGCCCCAGGTAGACGAGGAAGCCACCAAAGAAGACATGATTACACTGATCGTGCAGGTGAACGGCAAGCTGCGCGACCGCATTGTGGTCGAACCGGGAATCAGCGACGATGAGGCAGAAAGCCTGGCGCTGGCAAGTGAAAACGTCCAACAAGCCCTGGAGGGTCGCCCTGTGCGCAAGGTCATCGTCGTGCCCGGTCGTTTGGTGAATGTAGTCGGGTAGTCATCCCACTCCTGAGGAGAGTTGGCGAACCTTCATGATCAATCAATTTTATGTAAGCCAGGTGAATGTGCTCACCTGGCTTTTGTTTACTGACAATTTTCCGAAAACCCCTTGTCCTCGCAAAATCCCGATATGATAAAATCCAAATGAAATAATTAAATTCATTTCACCTTTTCACATGGAGGGCGGGTTAATGAAACCAGTAGATCAAACTGCAGCAGACATTCCAACTTTGAAGAATGAATCTTTGAAAATTTTTGGTATTGCTGTAATCATCTTTTTAATCGCCCTGGCTGTGCGCTATATCGGTTTGAAATTCGACTTGCCCTACTATACCCACCCGGATGAAATTTACATCATGAGCCCCTTGAGGACTATGAGTCTCAACCGCACTCTTGATCCTGGAACTTACGGGTATCCAGCCTTTCCCTCATTTTATTCAAGGTATCTTGTTTTAAACCTGATCAGCCACATCAAGTTCGGTATGAATTATGGTGAGGTTTACTGGCGGGACCCTTCTCTTTTCTACTTGGCATCACGATTTATCACCGCCATACATGGCGCTTTAATCCCGGTGGTTGCCTGGTTTATTGGGCGAAAATTCAAGCAGGTCAACTTCTCCTGGGTGGCAGCAGTATTATTTACTTTTTACCCAGCCTATATCTTGCATTCTCACTATGTGACCGTTGACATTCCACTGACACTCCACGTTATGCTCGTGCTTCTTTTCTGCCTGGAATACCTGTCAACCAAGCGCAGTTGTTGGTCTGTCCTGGCATCGGTGTTTGTCGCCGTCGCCGCCCTGGAAAAATATCCAGGGATTCTATCTGCAGGAATCGTGTTGACAGCGATCGCCATACGAGCAATTAGCAAGGACGAAAAGAATAATCGGCTTGGTTGGCGATTTTTTATTAAAACGATTAGCCTGAATCTGGGTGTAACCCTTATTGCCGCCGTCATCATCGCTCCATGGCTTTTCATAAACTTTGATTTTGCCTGGAAACAAATCCTGGTGGAAGCCCGACCCGAACACCTGGGTGCAGATGGTCTCGGTTGGGGTGGAAATCTGTTCTTTTATCTAAAAGATTTTTATTCCAATAGCGGTCTAATTATCAGTGGCTTTGCCGTTGTTGGGCTGATTGTCACAATTTTGATGAAAGACCCTGTCTTCTTACTGTTATTCTTTGGTGGTGGCTATTGGATCGTCATGAGCAAACTAAGCCTCCACTGGACTCGTTGGTCTCTGCCAATGATGACAACACCCCTGTTTCTTGCAGCAATCGGTTTGGCTTTTCTTTGGCAAAAAACAAAGCACAAACAACTTGCCAGGGTTGCCCTGGCAACCATGGTGTTGGCAGGTCTTGTGCCCTTTGTGCTTAAAGGGATGGTCACTTCTGTCATGCTTACCTGGCCGGATACACGCGGCGCAGGCTTGCACTACCTGCAGGAACATAACATGTCCGAGAAGAACACCCTTTCAGAGGGATATACGCCATATAACCCAAACAATGTGGTTGAACTTTTTAAAGTGGATCTTTCAGACCCCATGGGTAAAGAGCATATCATTCTGTCGTCATCGATGTATGACCGATATTTGGCTGAACCAGACCGATATCCCGCTGAAAATGAATTTTACAACAGAGTTAGAAACCAACTGGAATTGAAAAAGGAATTCCGACCGCACCCTGAGCCAACTTCGGTGCCTGGTCAGATGGAAGTGCTTATCGAATATTTAGATCGCCAATTAAATGGCAGCGAAGCCCGGTTCCTCAAGGGTCCAATTATAGAAATTTACACGTTGACAGAATAATCATTATCTGAGTGTTTCAAAATTTGCCAAACTAAGTAGAATTATTCCATGCAGAAAGTTTTTGACTTGCTCTACAAAGCTTATTATCTCAATTATCCGCTCATCTACGCGCTTAAGCATGGCGCACAAATACTCGAGGCAAACGAAAACGGGGTTGCCCTGTTTAGAATCAATCAAAAATTTATGCTCCTGGCTGGCTCAAGCTTGCCGGAAATCATTAAAAATCTGTCTAAACCGGACTGGGCGGAGCTTTGCGGAAGCCAGAATGTTGGTCATGTCGCCGCGCATTTCGGTTTTAGCGAAGTTATGGAATGTCATCAGCTCTATTACCCTCATAAAACGATCGAATTTGACCTGGAACTTGAACCGCTCAACCACGACAATGCCGCCTTTGTTTTGGAGCATTATCATCGCCTGGATCAAGAAGAACTCCACCAGGCGATTGAACAGCAGCGCATCTTTGGCGTTCGCATCCAGGGTCAGCTTTTTGCTTTTATTGGATTGCACGATGACTTCGCGATGGGGATGCTGGAAGTCCTGCCGGAGTATCGGCGCCGGGGCTGGGGCGAACGCCTCGAACGCGCCCTGACTGCCAAAGTGCTCTCCATGGGAGAATTGCCTGATGGACATGTGATTGCTGGAAATGAAACCTCCCTGCGTTTGCAGAAGAAACTGGGATTTGTGGAGTGCAGCAATAAGGTTTACTGGATGTGGTAGCGGTCTGTCACTCTGAATGGGCTTTTTATCATGCTGAATGGGTATTTTGTCATTCTGAACGAAGTGAAGAATCTTACCATTTCTTATTCCCGAACGTACCAGGCTCGCGGCAACAAAGATGCTTACCGGAACAGATCGCTGCGACTTCCGGTTCTCACCAATGTAAGCACCAATGTTTCTTCAATTGTATAGTAAATCAATAACCAATCTGGCTCGATGTGGCATTCACGATGGCAGGACCATATACCGCCAAGCGCGTGATCCCGATATTTGGCTGGCAAAGGAAAACCTTCGGCGAGTTGTTCGACAACCGTTGCCAACTTTTTTTCGTCCAACCCTCGCCACTTGGCAAGCTTATAATCTTTCTTGAATTGACTGGTATATCTGACCTCATATTTCATGAGTTTAAGGCGTCCAGCAGGTCATTCATATCGGAATATGAAGGATGCTGCGGATCCTGGGCAATGCCCTCTGCTTCAAGGAGCGCCGCAATGGTGGCTTTTGTGGGCACCCTGGTAGTAACTACAAAAGGCAGCCCGCCCTCCCGAACAGCTTGTCTGAAAAAAACCTGGATGGCGGAGGTCATATTGAGCCCCAATTCATTAAAAAGCTTAACTGCTTGCTCCTTTAGCTCACGATCAATTCTGAAGCTGACAGTTACGTCATCAGTTTTTGTTTTATCCATTTTCTCACCTCACTTTTGAATTTAAAGGTGTAAGAATGTTATAAAGCATTTTACCTTACGATGTAAAGCACTTCGAATTATTTTGCATAGGTCTCATCTCAATTTCCACCTGGAACCCTTCGGTCAAATCATCGACTCGTCGGGGATGCTGGTACAATCGAGCATTTATGCTGTAATTGGTGCATACAGCTTCGTTGGTACAAATCTCTTGTCCACACATGCATGTTAAGATCCTTCACAAAAGATGTTCAGGATGACAAATCTCCCAGGCAGAATAACAAATTTCTCACACCCTGCTCCCCCACCTTCAGTGGTGTTAAGCAATCTGCTATATTAACCTGCCGCCCAAACCTGTAAACTCCTGCTTGATTTTTTCGAACCCATGCGGGTCGATTGCCCTGGTTGCATCGAGCAGGATTGCCGCTTCAAACCCAAGCGAGATCGCATCCTGCGCTGTATACCAAACGCAATAATCCGCTGCCAATCCAGCGATATGCACCTCGGTGATTCCGCGATCCTTCAGATACCCTTCCAGCCCGGTCGCTTTCAAGCGTCCGTTATCAAAAAAGGCACTGTAACTGTCAATCTTTGGGTTCATCCCTTTTCTGAAGATCGCTTCCACGCGCTCCTGGTCGAGGTGCCTGGTCAGTTCGGCTCCCAATGTGCCCTGCACGCAGTGATCAGACCACATTACCTGGGGCATGCCGGCTAGCTCGCCAATTTCGTATGGTCGGGAACCTTCGTGCTGCGAGGCAAAGCTGCCATGATTTCGTGGATGCCAGTCCTGGGTTGCCACCACAAGCTCATAATCCTTGGATATTCGGTTTATTTCGTCAATGATCTCATCACCCCCGGCGACGGCGAGGGCGCCGCCTGGAAGAAAATCGTTTTGCATATCAACAATAATCAATACTGTAGCCATTCTTTATTCCTTTCATGCAAGTTTTCAAAATTATAGTCAATACTTCTCACCAAATTGGGTTTTACATAACCTTCATCTTGATAATGATTTCTTCCATTTCGAGTAAACTTAAGAAAATCTATGTCCACCTGCTAATCTTGCAGGTCACCCAAGATGATTCGGGTCGAGAACACAACCATCAATGACCTAACAGGAGTTATCATGAAAACCGTTGTAGCCGGAGCCCTGGGGGAATGTGTTCATGTCGCAGGAGTGAGTAATTTTCTTAGGTTGGCTGAACAAGCCGGCTGGAGAATTGTTTTTCTCGGTCCTGCAGTGCCAATCGAGACGCTTCTCGAAGCAGCCCGCCGCGAAAAAGCCGACCTGGTGGGCGTATCTTACCGCCTGACCCCTGAAACCGGCGAGCGCCTGCTGGCGGAATTTGCCGAAGCTGCTGCAGATTTGCACGAACAAGGTGTGCGCTTCGCCTTTGGCGGCACACCACCTGTGAGCCGAAAAGCCGAAGCTCTTTCAGGTTTTTTTGACCAGATATTTGATGGAAGCCAAAGCCGTGAAGAGGTTTTGGCTTATCTGCGCGGTGAAGGCTTTTCCACTTCCAGCAAATCAGCTTATCCTCAAAGCACAATCGAACGCATTCGCTGGAAGCAGCCCTACCCGCTGCTGCGCCACCATTTTGGACTACCAACCATGCAAACAACAATGGATGGCATCCGCGAAATTGCTGAAGCCAAAGCTCTGGATGTCATTTCTCTTGGGATCGATCAGGATGCCCAGGCAAATTTCTTCCACCCCGAACGGCAAAACCCCCGCGCCACTGGTGCAGGAGGAGTGCCTGTGCGCAGTGCCGAAGATTACCGCCAGCTTTACCAGGCAACCCGTACCGGGAACTACCCGCTGGTGCGCACGTATTCGGGTACCGATGACTTTATCCGCCTGGCTGAAATGTATGTCGAAACAATCAATATCGCCTGGTGTGCCATCCCGCTATACTGGTTCAACCTGATGGACGGACGCGGTCCGCTGACTCTCGAAGAATCCATCCGCGAACATCAACAGGTTATGTCCTGGTATGGGGAACGAAACATCCCCGTAGAGCTCAATGAGCCCCACCATTGGGGCATGCGCGATGCTTCAGATGTGGTTTTTGTCACTTCTGGTTACCTTTCTGCCTACAACGCCAAGGCGTTTGGCGTAAAAGATTACATCGCGCAGCTGATGTTCAACAGCCCGCCCAACCTCTCGGACGCGATGGACCTGGCGAAAATGCTTGCCATCCTGGAAATGATCGCGCCGCTCGAAGACGACAGCTTTCATGTCTGGAGGCAGACGCGTACAGGTTTGCTCAGTTATCCGCTGGAGGATAACGCGGCTCGTGCCCACCTGGCGACCAGCATCTACCTGCAGATGGCATTGAAGCCGAACATTATTCACATTGTCGGTCATACCGAGGCTGACCATGCCGCCACACCAGGAGACATTATTGATGCCAGCCTGGCTGCCCGACGAAGCATCGAAAACGCCCTTGCTGGTCAGCCGGATATGACGGCGGATCCCCATATTCAGGCACGGAAAAAGCATCTTATTGAACAGGCGCAACTCACTTTGCAGGCGATTAAAGCCATCTCATTGGCGGGCTCCGATGATCCACTTATAGATCCGCCAACTCTGACCAAGGCGGTAAACCTTGGCATTCTGGACGCGCCCCAGCTTAAAAACAATCCCTTTGCCCAGGGGAAAGTAAGCACACGCATGCTTCAAGGTGCCAGCGAGACGATTGATGAATTCGGAAATCTCATCTCTGAACAAGAACGTTTAATCAAATTTTTGAATTGAGGTAATTATGGAAAAAGAGAATCGTTATGTTGTGGTCGGCGCCGGAAACGGGGGAAAAGCAATGGCTGCCTACCTGGCTCTTTTGGGAGCCCAGGTTACTCTATATAACCGCACTGCTAATCGGGTGGAGATCATCCGGCTGCGCGGCGGGATCGATCTCGAGAACCCAAACGAACCCAATGGTTTCGGCAAGCTGCACAAAGTCACCGACAACATGGAAGAAGCCCTCAATGAAGCTGATATCGTCATGGTAGTTGTTCCTTCTACAGCCCACGCTGATATAGCCAAAGCTGCAGCCCCCCACTTGAGGGATGATCATATCGTTATTTTGCATCCTGGACGAACAGGCGGCGCGCTCGAATTTCGCCACAATCTTGCGAAGGAAAATTGTCCAACCCAACCGATTATTGCCGAAGCAGAGACTTTCATCTTTGCCAGCCGTTCTGAAGGTCCCAGCCAGGCACGAATCTTCCGCATCAAGGAAGCTGTCCCGTTGGCTGCCTTGCCTGCCATCAACACCGCAAAAGTACTGGAAGCAATACACCCGGTTTTCCCACAATTTATCGATGGAAAAAACGTGCTTCAGACGGGTTTGAATAACATGGGAGCGATTTTCCATCCTGCCCTGGCGCTGCTTAATGCCGGCTGGATCGAAGCGACTTCCGGAGATTTTGAATTTTATGTGGATGGGGTCACCCCGTCGGTTGCCAAAGTGCTGGAAGTGCTTGACCGGGAACGGGTAACGGTGGCTTCCGCGATTGGGCTGAAAGCCAGAACAGCTCTTGAATGGCTGGAACTTGCCTACAACGCCACCGGGAACGACCTGCACGAAGCCATGCATAATCAGACCGGATATTATGGCATCCGAGCGCCTGGCACGCTAAACCATCGCTATATCACCGAAGAGATCCCTATGAGCCTGGTGCCGATCGCTTCTTTCGCAAAAACTTATGGTGTTTCTGTAAACGGGATTGAGAGCATTATCAACCTGGCTAATTTTATCCATGGGACCGATTACCGCCGCAAAGGTCGCACTGTAGAACGGCTCGGTATTAGGGATATGAGTGTCGGAGAAGTGGTTAAATTTGTCGAAACCGGTGAAAGGGATTAGATAGGAAACCCCTGTCGCATCGCTCCCCGACAGTTGGGGAACAAGGTTTTACCACTTTTACCACCGTTTTTGATAGTGCCGATCGCTTTTCGGGTGGTAAAGTTGGCATTTCGTCACCTGCAGGGCGGGTTTCGTATGGATGTCAATGAATCCATTTGTAAAGACATATAGGGAGTTTTTGCACTTTTTGCACTTTTTGCAGTGGTTTTTGATAGTGCAAAAAGTCTGTTTGAGTGCAAAAACTCTTTTTGTTAAGGTGCTGCGCCTGGTGAGGGTTTTTATTGATTATAGCACGTTTGTTCTATTTTGGGAAGGGAGCGGGGAGCGGGGGCTCGCAATGACCTCCTATTTATTGATTGCGTCCAGCTTTGCTGGAGAGGGGGGAATTGGAGGGGCTGAGAGTATATCCAATCAAAATTTCGCCATCGTTCCAGGGAGGTGGCACAAGCGAGGTGCTGACAGAAAAACATGCCGTCACTGCGAGCCCCCGTTGCTGAAATGGCAGAGATTATTGAATTACGATAAGGGGGCATGGCAGCCTGCCTTTAATCCTTTGTCAATGCCAATAAACTGCGGATTGCCGCGCCGTTTTGCCGACCGGAAGCTACTCTCAACCATCATGGCTTAACGGCAAAACGGCTCGCAATGACCCCTCCTGCCTTCATCTATTAATTCTCTCACCCCCTTGCCCCCCTCTAAAGAGGGGGTGATATGTTCGCGACTTCGCGATAAGTACTACCGCGTTCGAAATGACCCCTCCTGCCTTCATGTTGTTATTCTCTCACCCCCCTACCCCCCTCTAAAGAGGGGGTGGTATATTTGCGACTTCGGTATAAGTACTACCGCGTTCGCAATGACCCCTCCTGCCTTCATCTTGTAATTCTCTCACCCCCCTGCCCCCCTCTAAAGAGGGGGTGGTAAGTTCGCGATTTCGGCATAAATACTACCGCGTTCGCAATTGCCCCCCCTGCCTTCGTGTTGTAATTCTCTCACCCCCCTGCCCCCCTCTAAAGAGGGGGTGGGAAAAGCGATGGGGCGGGTTCACCAAAACCCGCCCCTACAAATAACAATCAGGTTATCAGACTATCCAGCCAGCAATTTGCGGGATTTTTCGAGCACGTTTTCAACCGTAAAGCCAAATTCCACCAACAGGTCCTCTGCGGGAGCGCTGGCGCCAAAACGATCCATGGTGATCAGGGCTCCATTCGCCCCAACCCAGCGATGCCAACCCAAACTCGAGCCGGCTTCGACTGCCAGCCTGGCTTTAACCTCGGGCAACATGACACCTTCCTGATAGGTTTTGGATTGTGCTTCAAAAAGCTCCAGGCTTGGGAAGGATACCAGCCGTACGCTTACGCCTTCGTCCGCCAAAATCTGCCCGGCTTTGACGATCAGATCCACTTCTGAACCGCTCGCCATCAGAACTAACTGAACAGGTCCTTCTCCGAGATCTGCCAATACATAGGCGCCCTTGCGAAGCCCCTCCGCGCTGTGGAATTTCTGCCGGTCGAGCGTCGGCACTGCCTGGCGAGTTAGCGCCAAAACAGTTGGAGCGTCTTTTCTTTCAATGGCAACTTTCCACGCTTCCGCGCTCTCGTTGGCATCAGCCGGACGCAGGAGGGCGATATTTGGCATAGCCCTTAATGAATTCAGATGCTCTACTGGCTGATGTGTGGGACCGTCTTCTCCGACCATGAAGCTGTCGTGGCTAAAAACCCAGACGTTGCCAACTTCGGAGAGGGCTGCCAGGCGCAGCGCCGGACGCAAATAATCCAAAAAGACAAAGAAGGTAGCCACAAAAGATCGCAAGCCGCCGTGCTCGGTCAATCCGTTGTTGATCGCGCCCATCGCATGCTCGCGCACTCCAAAATGGATATTTCTGCCGGCATAATTCTCCTTCTGAAAACTACCCTGATTATCGAGGTTAACCGAGTTTGAGCCTGCCAGATCAGCCGACCCACCAATCAGTTCCGGCAATGCTTTTGCCAAGGAGTTCAACACCTTACCTGAGGCTGCCCGGGTAGCCATCCCTTTGGCATCTGCCGGGAACACGGGGATCACTTCCTGCCAGTTTTCAGGCAATTCACCAGCGGTCATACGCTCAAATTCGCTGGCTTTATCGGGATTATCCTGGCGATATTCACTCATTTCCTGTTCCCAGGCGGCTTCAAACTGGCTGCCCCTGGTCAGAGCTTCGCGGTAATGGGCAAGGATTTCATCGCTTACATAAAACATTGGCTCCAGCGCATACCCCAGGGCTTTCTTGGCGCCTTCCAGTTCTTCGTTACTGGGAATGCCCGAATGCGCTGCCGATTTGTCAGCCCAGGTGGGGAAGCCGTAACCAATAATGGTGCGGCAAACTATAAATGTGGGGCGCGCGTCAGCTTTTGCAGCCTGGATAGCATGGTCCAGTTCGCTGATGTTGTTGCCGTCTTGCACGTGCAAAACCTGCCAGCCATATGCCTCGTAGCGTTTGGCACGATCTTCGGTGAAGGTTAGGTCAGTTCTGCCATCGATGGTAATTTTGTTATCATCATAGAAAACAATCAGTTTCCCCAAGCCGAGGTGCCCGGCTAAGGAGGAGGCTTCCGAGGTAACCCCTTCCATCAGATCGCCATCGCTCGCGATCACATAAGTGTAATGATCGACAATTTTCCGGGTTTCTGTGTTGTAAAGTGCCGCCAGGTGAGCCTCAGCCATGGCAAAACCAACCGCTGTCGCCAGCCCCTGCCCAAGCGGACCGGTGGTGGTTTCGACGCCAGGCGTGTGCTTATATTCCGGGTGACCGGGAGTGAGGCTGCCGAGCTGTCTGAAAGATTTAAGCTGCTCCATAGTCATGTCTGCGTAGCCCGTCAGATAAAGCAGGCTGTAGAGGAGCATGGAACCATGCCCTGCGGAGAGAATAAAGCGGTCGCGGTCTGTCCACTTTGGGTTGGCAGGGTTATAGCGCATGTGTTTGGTGAAAAGGGTATAAGCAATCGCGGCAGTGCCCATCGGCAGACCGGGATGACCTGAGTTTGCCTGCTTTACAGCGTCGGCACTCAAGAATCGAATTGCGTTTAATGCTTCTTCCTGGAATGGAGTATTTGCTTGCATAGTTCTCCTTATTTCTTGGTTGTAATATTGATTTTCATTGAAAATGAACCAATTTATTGTACTTGATGTTACTTAGTAATTACAGGCAAAGTGGGACGGGTATACCAACAAGGCTGCTTTCGCAGCCTTGTACTTGTTCGTTTTTTGAGCTAACTTTTCCGCTCAACTTCAGCTTCAAGAAAGGCGATCACCTCGGCTTGAGTGTGCAGATTTTGCACGGTTTTGGCGATCTCCTCGGTTTCTTCTCTGGTAAACAACGACAAGGTGCGTTTTACGCGACCTATGCTGGAAGCTCCCATGCTGAATTTGCGCAATCCAAGCCCGAACATCGCCAATGCGCCGAGCGGTTCTCCTGCCATTTCACCACACACTGAAATCGGTTTACCGGCTTTGTTGAATTCACTAAAAATCCGCCCCAACATGCGGAACATTGAGGGTGACATGCTCTGATAATACCTGGTTATTGCCGGATTCATCCGGTCGACAGCGTGCAGGTATTGCGTGAGGTCGTTGGTGCCGACGCTGGCAAAATCAACTTCCATGGCTGCCATGTCTGAGATCATGGCGATGGAAGGAATTTCAATCATAATGCCAATGTTGATTTTTTCGTCAAAGGCAATCCCGACGTTGCGCAATTCCTGTTTTACTTCCTCAACCACTTTTTTGGCAGCGCGGATGTCATCGATTGTGCCAACCATCGGGAACATGATTTGCAGAGGACCAAAAGCGGAAGCTCTCAGGGCTGCTTTGAGCTGAGTTTTAAACATATCCAGATGGTCCAGGCACAAGCGCAGCGCGCGATTGCCCAGAAATGGGTTGTCTTCTTTGGGCATCGCCATGTATCGCAGGGTTTTATCTCCGCCGATATCCAGCGTGCGCAGGGTCACCGGGTTGCCCATGGCATTCGCCAGGACTTTTTTGTAGGCATCAAATTGTTCTTGTTCGGTGGGCATATAATCACTGCCCATATAGAGAAACTCGGTACGGAATAAACCGACAAAATCAACGTATTTGAAGCCTTCTTCCGGTTCAGTTCCGCCGATGTTTAGACCTACGCTATAGCGTTCGCCGCTGGCAACCAGGGGAATTTTGTCCAGGTATTCACTGGTTTCGCGCTCTTCTTTGACATAGGCGACCAGGATATCCTGGTATTCGTTGACTGTACTCTTCTCCGGATCAACCAAAATCCTGCCCTGGAGCGCGTCGAGGATCACGTTATCGCCGTTCTTCAAAATCTCGGTGGCATCAGAGACACCAAGCAAAGCGGGGATCTTGTAGCCCCGTGCCAGGATGGCGGTATGAGAGGTTGCCCCGCCGACTTCAGTGATGATCCCCATTACGCGTTTTCGGTCCATCGTGGCGGTATCGCTGGGCAACAAGTCGTGGGCGACAACGATACAATTTTCCCGCAGGTTGGAAAGGTTTTGTTCTTTCTCACCTTTCAGGATGCGCAAAACGCGATTGCGAACGTCGCGCAGGTCAGCAGCCCTGGCAGCGATCAGGGGGTCTTTCGCTTTTTCCAGCAGGTCGGCAAAATCGCTGAAGACTTCATGAACAGCATAATCCGGCATGGCTCGGCTATCATAGATCATCTCCCGAACGCCTTCTTCGACTTCCTCGTCCAATAAAATTTCCGCATGGGCGGTGAAAATTTTGGCTTTTTCCGGAGATTCCTCAGACATGGATTCAACGATTTGGTTGAGCTCTTTTTCAGCGATCAGAACCGAATCCTTGAACTTTTGGAATTGTTCGTCCTCGTTACCTGCTTCAAAATACGATTCGTGCACGTCGGCTTTGAAAGCCTTGTAGATGTACACCTTTCCCAGGGCGATACCCCTGGAAACGGGGTTTCCCTTTAATATCCTCATCTGCTCTCCTTTCCTAAAGCGGGTAGAGAAGTAATCTAATTAGTCCTCACCGAACTTTGATTCGACCAGGGCTAACAATTGTTCAACAGCTTCGTTCTCGTCAGGACCGTCTGCGGCGATTTCGATGGGGGTGCCCACGCCAATGCCTTGAGCCAAAATTTTAATAATTGATTTGGCGTTGACTGGTTTGGCATCTTCATCATCCAGGCGTTGTACTGTAATCGCTGATTGAAACTTTTTCGCCATGGCAACAAACTCGGAGGCGGGTCGGGCGTGGAGCCCGGAGACATTCTTCAATTCGGTTTGGATACTGTACATATTCTCTCCTTGAGTTTTTTATTAAAGAACCACCTGATCAAACCTGTTATGCGATCACTTTGTTTTTCAAAAATGTCCAAACCTGTTCAAGTGGCAATATTAACTTGCTTCCAGGGGTGCCCCCAGGGGTTTGTCAACTTTTCAATTGACAGCCCGAAGAAAAATAAATTTATCTAATCTTAATCTATTTTTCAAGATTGTGGTTAGTTCTTTTTTGGGTTTTCCTGCCGCGAACACGCTTTACTTTGTCGCTATCTCTTCTTATTGCCAGCCTCGCGTGCCGGATTATGGCGAGTGGGTCTTTGAAGATTAATCTGGGACCGGAATAGCGCATTACTTCACGTATACGTTCGCGCCATTGGGCTTGATAACAGTGCACGGGACATTGGGCACAGACTGGTTTATCGGGTAAAAATGTGCAGTGCTGGATACGCTCACTGGCATACTCATAAAGAGCCTGGCAGTCGGGGCAAAGGGCTTTGGGTGACCCGTGTTTTGCCTGGCAATACAACCCTATCATCCTGGAAAGTGTTTTTAGCTCTTGTTGAATCAAAGCAGACATTTGTTTGGTGGACATAACTTCGCTATTGTAAACCAGGTTAACAATTGTGATAATCAGTTAAAAGAAACACGCCTGAGACGGCAAATTTCAGGCGTTGAAAATTATCGGGTTCGATGCACTCTGACCTAAGGAGAAGTGCGCGGACCTTATTTGAGGCTTTAGGCAAGCTCTGCGTCGAGACTGATTTCCAAGCCTGCCAGGGCTTGAGATACCGGACAGCCTTCTTTGGCTGCAAGTGCAATTTTTTGGAACTCGTCTTCTGAAATTCCTGGCACTTTTGCCTTGACCACAAGATGGCTGCTGACGATTTTCGCATGCCCTTCCACCTGTCTCAAAGCAATATGAGCCGTGGTTGCGATGTTTTCCGGGTTGTAGCCAGCCTTGCTGAGCTCATTACCAAAAGCCATTGAGTAACAGCCAGCGTGGGCTGCCCCCAACAATTCTTCCGGGTTTGTGCCGGCGCCTTCTTCAAAGCGTGATGAAAAACTAAATCTGCCATCGTAATCGGCAAAATGCATCGTGCCTTTGCCTGTTTTCAAATCTCCCTGCCAAACGGCGGTTGCTGTTCTGTTTGCCATGTTTACTCCTGTTCCAATGTTTGTTGTAAATGTATGATAGCAAAGCTCATCTCTGCTTCAAAATTGTTGTAGCACCATCGAAGAAAATATCAAAGTGGGTATGCTTTGCTTGACAGAAATGCACGATAAAGTGCGTATGAAAGGCTCCGGGTTAAAAAACAAACCGGTCGTTTGACCGGCTTGTTAGCTAACCAACTAAAAATTTAGATCCAGCCTCTGAGTTTCATCGCTTTGACAACTTTGTCTATCGCGACCATATAGGCGGCATCGCGCATGTAGACATCTTTTTCCAGGGACATATCCAGGACCGATTTGAACGCGCTGGTCATCTTTTGATCGAGGCGTTCGTTAACTTCTTCCAAAGCCCAGTAGAAGTTTTGATCGTTCTGAACGCCTTCGAAGTAAGAAACGGTCACACCGCCGGCATTGCAGAGGAAATCGGGAATAACAAAAATGCCGCGTTCAATCAACACCTTGTCGGCATCCGGTGTGGTGGGACCGTTGGCAGCTTCAGCCAAAATCTTGACCTGGTCACTGATCCGATGAACAGTATCACCAGTAATCTGACCTTCGAGTGCCGCGGGGATGAGCACATCCACATCCTTGCTCAGCCAGGCATCGCCATCTTCGATCTGATAGCCAGCATCGCGGGCTTTATCTTTGTTGATTGAACCATATTGATCGGTAATGGTCTTGAGGAAAGCCGGGTCAATGCCATCTTCTTTGGTAAAGGTGTAAGATTTTCTTTCAACTCTGTCCCAGCAGGATACACAGAGCACTTTTCCGCCCAGGAACTGGTTGAAACCGATGGCGGCATACTGGGCAACATTGCCAAAGCCCTGGATTGCTGCCGTTGTCGTTGTTGGGTCAATGCCGAGGTGTTTCATGGCTTCGCGAACGGTGAAAATGACGCCGTAACCAGTTGCCGCAGTGCGACCTTCCGAGCCGCCGCCACCCAGGGGCTTGCCCGTAATTACGCCAGGAGTAAACTGACCGACAATTGAGGAATATTCGTCCATCATCCAACCCATCATCTGGGCGTTTGTGCCAACATCAGGTGCGGGGACATCCTGGCGGGGACCAATATTCTTCCAGAGTGCTTTAACATAGCCACGTACCAATCGTTCTTTTTCGCCATCGGAGAGGGTTGAGGGGTCAACATCCACGCCACCCTTGCCACCACCGAGGGGAATATCAGCAACAGCTGTTTTCCAGGTCATCCACATGGAAAGGGCGCGAACGGTATCAGCAGTCTCACCAGCAGCGAAACGCAAACCGCCTTTGTTGGGTCCGCGAACGTCGTTGTGCTGCATTCGAAACGCCTGGAAAACACGCACGGTGCCGTCATCCATACGAACGGGGATGCGGAAATGGAATTCTCGCATTGGCCAACGTAAAAATTCACGTACTGACTGGTCTAACTCGAGCTGATCGGCGACTTTGTCAAATTGAGCTTGCGCCATTTCAAAAGCATTTGTACTACCTGACATTAAACTCTCCTTTTATAGATAGATTGGATTGGGTAAAGACAACAAAACGAGCGTTAACAACTACCGCCCGTAATCGGTTTGGATGAGATCTTCGATTGTTTTTGAGCACCATGTCTCGCCTCAAATAAAGATGATTAACCTTATCCCAAAACCCGCCTTTGGTCAAGATGAAGCAGCCTGCTTAAGGAAAAAAACCCGGTAAACCGGGTTTTTCTTTTGCATGACAGTTACTTCAATTCGAGCACGTAGGTGAACTCGCCATTTTTCTCAGCCATTTTTACAAAGCTGAGCTCTTCATACATAATTGGCACACCGTGATACTGCCGTTCCGGGTGGGCGCTCCAGGTAAATGGTTTTCCGATTACACGGTCATAGCCCCTTGTGCGAAAATCTTCGACGGCGGTTTCCAAAAGTTTTCTTGCCAGCCGCTTTCGTCGAAATTCCGGATGGATCAGAAAACAAACCACAAGCCCATTTTTGCCCGGGTATTGCTTAAATTCTTCATTGTTCTTCAACAAATCGTAGTTCTGCTGGTCATTGGCGTTGATCCAACCGATTGGTTTGTCACCGTCAAAAGCCATGAAACCGTGCATTACGCCATTACGGATGTTTTCTTGTGCAAGCTGTCGGTTTTGTTCCGCGCTGCGGGCACGCCATTCTTCTGTGGGACAATTAATATGGTAATACTGGCAATTGCAAAATTGCCAGTGCGGCGCATGGTGAAAATCCAGTTCCCCGACGTAGGTAGTAAAGATGTCTGCCATCTCTGGAGTTAACGGTCTGATTTGAATTTCCATCAAGTTCCCTTCCACATAAGTAATTTGAGTTGAACCATCATATTATCAAAAAAATTCGTTGAAGTCCATAGCATAGCTTTATATAGGAAGGAACTCAGAAAAAATCTTTCCTGTTTTTCTGGCGTTTTAGAAAACGTTCGATTCTTTCCAGGGCAATTTCGATTTTCTCGTACGATGTGGCATAAGAAACCCGCGCATAGCCAATGCCGGCGAAACCAAAACTATTGCCCGGGACGATGGCTACATGTTCCTCTTCCAACAATCGCCCACAGAAATCATCGTCATTCAAGCCAGACGAACGCACATCCGGAAAAGCGTAAAACGCTCCCTTGGGCTCAACGGTGGGTAAGCCGATTGTGTTCAACCCGTCTACGACGAGCCTTCGCCGGCGGTCATATTCTGCACGCATTTCCTGGACATAAGGTTCACCGACCAACAATGCAGCAAGGGCGGCATATTGTGAAACGGTTGGGGCAGACATGATTGAATATTGATGGATACGCACCATTCCGTCTATATATGCCTTAGGTCCGGCAACATAACCGATTCTCCATCCGGTCATGGCGTATGCTTTCGAAAAGCCACCTAACAGAATGGTTCGGTCATACATACCAGGTAAACTGGAGAAACAAACGTGTTCCACGTCGTAAACCAGGCGGTCGTAAATTTCATCAGATACGACGATCAGGTCGTGTTTTTCAGCCAGTTCTGCCAATTGGGTCAGGAAAGAGCGGGGATAAACGGCACCGGTCGGATTTGAGGGGCTGCCGATGAATATCGCCCGGGTCCTGGGGGTAATTGAGGCTTCAATATCCTCAATTTTGGGAACAAAATTGTTTTTTGCGTGAGTTGCCACCTCGACCGGTTCGCCACCGGCAAGGATCACCTCTGCCTGGTAAGAGACGAAGCAAGGTGTTGGGATGATGACCTCATCGCCCTGGTTTAGAATTGCTGTGAAAACCAGGTACAGCGCTTCTGAAACACCCACGGTCATTACGATTTCATTTTGAGCGAAATATTCGACACCATATAGCGTCTTCAGGTGATCGCTGACCGCCTGGCGAAGGACTAAAAGCCCATGATTGGAGGTGTAGTGAGTTTCACCCCGCTTTAAAGCTTCGATGCCAGCCTGGATGATTGGCTTGGGTGTGTCAAAATCTGGCTCGCCAATTCCAAGCGAAATGACATCTTTCATTGTTGCCGCGATATCAAAAAACTTGCGGATTCCGGAGGGCTTTAAACCAGCCACTCGATCTGACAAAACATTCTTCATTAACTCTCCTTTTCGTTGTTTAGGATTGATTGTCTTGTTTTACCAATTTGCCCAGGAGTTATCTCCCAGGTTAAATTTTCCTTTCATGCCATTTACAACCACATCATAACCCAGCAAAGAACCTTCCAGTTGGGCGTTGGTGATATGCGCCCCCTGGCTGAGGATCGAATCTTTGATAGTGCTGTTGTGGATCAGACTGCCCGGACCAATTGAGACAAAGGGTCCGATAATTGAAGCGTTCGCCCTGGCATCCGGGTGAATAAAGACCGGGGGGATAATAACATTATCTTCGTAAGTGCCGTGTTCTTCAAAATTCGCCCTGCCGTGTTCCAGCAGGTAGCGGTTGGTATCCAGGAGGGCTTCAGATGTGCCGGCATCCAGCCAGACCTTGACCTGCTCCACGCGCATGGTTGCCCGTTTTTCCAGCATCAGGTTGATTGCATCGACCAGGTAATATTCGCCTCTTAAGGCAATTTTGCGTTCGATTTGTTCTTCAATTGCTTCGAGCAGAAGTTTGCCGTCTTTGAAATAATAACAGCCAACCACGGCAAGGTTATTGTTCATGTCGTTGGGTTTTTCGATCAGCCTTGTTACCAACCCGTGGGAATCAACCTCAGCCACTCCAAAGCGCCTCGGATCGGGAACCGCTTTGACCCAGGCAACCGAATCCACTTCTTCATTGGCAATGTTGCCAAAATCGTTTTCAATTAAGGTGTCAGAAAAAACAACCAGGGCTGGTCCGTCAAGATAATCGCGGGCATGATAGAGCGCGTCGGATTGACCCTTCTTTTCAGGCTGTTGAATGTAATGGACTTTATAACGTGGATATTTCTTTTGCATGTGTGCCTGGATAAGCTCTTGCTGCCCGGGCGACATAATATATACATATTCGGCATTTTCAACATCTGGTACGGTTTTGAAGGTTGCCAGAAGGTGATCCAGCACAGTTGACCCCGCCAACGAGACCAGCGGTTTTGGACGGCTCCAGGTCAGCGGACGCAGACGGCTGCCAAGACCTGCCATGGGAATGATGATTTTGAGTTTTTGATTCATAATCTCCTCTCCTGTGTCATCAAGACATGGGAAATGCCTGTAATTTGTTTCATTATATCCTCAATATCAGCGAATAGGCGCTAACTTCGCTTATGGTTCCCTGATTTCCAGATCGGACACCCTGATGGTCATCGGCAAATCACCTCCGGTTTGTGCGATTACCCCGAGCTCACCCTGGGGTTCGCTGTAAAGCAGGTAGGTGAATTGCGATGTCCCGTTGATCAGGACTTCAAGCTCCCCCTGCCTGGACCAGACCCCAATCCGGTTGAAAGCAGGTGATCCGGGCTGAAGCTTTCGACCGGTTTGCCACGAAACCAGTTGACTCGTTCCGGTCGGCAAGACGCGTTCGAATTTGACTTCACCGGCACAGTTGAGCCACAACCGGAAGGTGCCTGACTGGCTGTTGTTCCATAAAATCAGACCATACTGATCTTCCGGTGAGCACATCAGCGTGTCAAGATTGATCTCAAGAAAAAATTCTGTCGGCAGCAGATGCTCACTCAGACTGGAGAGGTTATGTTTGCCGCCATTTACTGCCAGGGTGATCGCGTTGGCATCATAGGCACTCGTGCCGGCGGTGGTGCTGCTGGTCTGCCAGTAAGTTGTGTCGCTGAAATAATCGGCAACGAGTAAGCCCTCAGCATCGCTCGACCTGGTGGGCAGTGAGGTGTTTGGTGTCGGGTTCAAAACCGGGGGAAGTGTGGGCGTGCGCGGAAACCAGTCAATTGTCGCGGTGGGTTCAATTGTCCGGGTCGGCAGGGCGCTTGTCGGTTCAGGCAAAGATTCTGGTATTGCCTGGCAAGCGGAAACCAACAAAACAAGGGGTACAACCAACCAGATGGATTTCATTCTTAACATGCCTACATTTTACCTAAACATTGCCAGGAAGGCTGTTTTGGTTTTATGTGAGTACCTGTTTCACTTTTGAAGTAACTTTGCAAAAAGGATTGATGGGGGGCTGTCATCCTGAGCCTCTTTTGCGAAGGATCTGTGCAGTCCCCCGGGGTAAGCATCGTTCAGAATGACAGCCGTATGGTCGGGCAAGATTCGTTCAGAATGACAGGCAAGCAGGTGGCGGATTGAGGGCACAATACATAGGTTTGGGGCAGTGTTGACGGTGCCCTCAATCTCGCCCTACGGGGGTACTTCGTTCACCACGCGTTCTTCGGTCAGAATGAGTGGTAATCTGTCATCCTGAGCCTCTTTTGCGAAGGATCTGTGCAGTCCATTGGGTAAGATTCTTACGAAGTACACTGTGTGTCACTTCGTTCAGAATGACAGCCGAATGGTCGGGTAAGATTCGTTCGGAATGACAGGCAAGCTGGTGGCGGATTGAGGGCACAATACATAGGTTTGGGGCAGTGTTGACGGTGCCCTC
>ENA-UOOM01001036-UOOM01001036.1-fermentation-metagenome-genome-assembly--contig:-NODE-1036-length-28383-cov-4.810506_pt1 | contig 28383 bp, 22 predicted proteins | sample MGYA00245781_ERZ724031 | MGnify/ENA primary metagenome ERZ724031 (study PRJEB28704, sample SAMN03018317) | fermentation metagenome | biome: anthropogenic terrestrial biome; feature: soil; material... | reverse complement strand
CAATAATGTACATTTTTGACTTGCAACTTTATACAAAAAGTTCTTGCAATTAACAGATGGGCAGCTATCACTTGTCTTAATCGGAATGAACCCCAAATTTTTAATACTTTTTGAAACCTTATTTACTAAGTCCAAATTATGTACAAAGTATTTATATCTTGTAAAATCATTTGTCAAGCTTACGTCATCATACTCTTTTATTACATCAAAAGTCAGAACCCCATCATGCTTTGGATTACTATAATTTTCATGTTTGTATATTCTTTTGCTCTCCACAATGCAACTATTTTACCGACATGATTCACAAATACATAATCACCGGATTCAACTCCTCCATACCATGGATTGCCCTTTTCTTAAGCAGAATAGTAGTGTTTCTCTATTTGCTCCGGATATTTACCGCTAAATTTTCCTAAAAATAGTCTCATAGTTTCCTCCTGATAGTGTAATCTTTTATCCTTTCATGCTTTATAACCAAAATAACTATATTTGGATTGGAACCTGTTCCTAATGATTCTCCTTCTTCGTTCAACCCTCTAACCAAAATAACTATATTTGGATTGGAACCTCAATGGGTAAATATTGAGTAATCGCATCAATTATTTCACTTGCCTTATCAAAATGTAATTGTCTAATTACAAAATCACAATAAGATTGATTACTAAGTCCAAAAAAACGACCTGTAGAAGTGGATAATGATTTACAATTAAATAATGATAAAATATCTTTATAGTCTTTACTTTCTAGAGCAGCGTAATATTTATTTTCACACTCTGTATTTATAGAATCATAAGAAATAGAATCGTATAGATCCTTCAATGCTTGTTTTGCTTCAGCTTCATTTTTTCTTGATATTTCTACGATAGAAAGCTGATACTTTAGCTCTGAAACTACTGATTCGCAAATTTGTCGATTAATTTCTTTTTGAAATCGGTCTTCGATTATGTATTCTTTTATTCTATCAATCCTTGTTTTATCATTAAATGCCATAATTTCATTTACAACAATTAAAAGTTCTTCTACTAAAAATAAGTTTTCTACTTCAGCTACTCCTAATGTGTAAATATTATTACTTTTTAAAGACTCAATCTCATTATTGCTTCTATAATCACGGTCAATAATACCATAACACTCTAAATGATGTAATTGAGTATTAGCTTTCATTGCTTTTACTTGATTGATGACTGCGCTACAACCTCCACAAGGTATTACATAATAGTCTTTATATATTTCTGCATATAACTTAGTGTCATAACTACCTTCAGTACCTTCAACAAATAAAACATGTTTTCTATTTCCCATAATATCAAGCAATAGTTTTTCAGGTAAAATGCTTCTCTCTATTTCCTCATAATCCCACATATTACCATCAAAACTTTTTACCCATATTTTTTTTGCTTGCTTATGATGCGAAGCAAATTGTGTATCGTGAGTTATATAAATAAACAAACAATCTTGATGTACATTTTCAATTTCTGTCCATAATCTATTCATTATTGATCGGTGTAGATGGATTTCCGGTTCGTCAATTATTATTGTTTTATTTTCAGGAATACTCAGGCACTGTGCTATAAGATATAATGCGACTCTTTCACCATCGCTCATATCTCCACCTTTGTATTTTGTTTTTTCAGTTTCATTTTTAGAAAAAATAGCTGTAACTTTAGCATCATCAAAACTAATTTGTCGCTGTGGAAAAACTTTAACCCATATACGTTGTAAAGTGTCTATTACTGTATCTGGAACTTTAGGATAAGTCTGTCCTTGCTCTTCTTTTTCTTTACATAATTCTACAAATTTTCTATTCTGATTATTTTCCAAGGCAAATACTGCAGATAGAACATTCTCATAATCATTCAACATGGTGCTTGTATAATTGTATTTCTCACCATCCCAATTCCATCTATTATTTGTTGTACTTTGAATTTGTTCGCTACCATATAGTAATAAGTTGGTTGCCTGTTCATAACTTTTCTGCTGAATGTATTCACCAAAAACTAAAGCTCGCTGCGCTGCTACTCGATGAACTTTTTGAACATTATTTTTTTCCATCCAAGCTCCAAGTTTACTTTTCCCTGAGCCATTAGCACCAATAATGATTAAAGAATTATTATCTATTTCCTTCTCTAAAGGTTGTCCTTCAGCGTCGGGTAAAAAATATTTATACATGCATCTCTCTCCTAATTATTAAGTAAATATCTTTGAATTAAAATTGTTGATATAGTAACAAGAATCCAGTATCCTATCTTAACCCCGTTATTACAAAATTTATTGTGCTTTTAGTCAAAGCACTATTTTTAAGTAATTCCTGATTTGCCATTAGATAATTTCTTGCTCTTATCTTTATCTCATCCGAAACATCTCTTGGATTAACAATGTAAGTCCAACATTGTTCCTTTCCTTTAAATGACAATAAAACAAACCTATTAAATGAAAACCCATTGCGTAAAAATAAATCTATGAGTATTGAAAATTTCTCTCCATTTGTTTCAGAAAATTCATCAAAGATATCATCTTGCAAATAATATAAATCTTCTGTATTTGTTACAAAAACAACCTTTTCGTTTATATCATCTTCAAATTTAAACACTTCATATTCTTTCATATCATCACCTTACTATTATTTATTTAAAGATTACATTATAAGTTTCATTTATTGTATGCAGTATTTCATCAGATAATTCTTGTGCCTCTTTTATCGTTTCAATGATTCTCGTTTGAGAAGGCTCAATAGTTGAATGTAAATATATATTTCTTTTATTAGAATATATTGAGTAAAGACTGATTAATGCTACCTTTGCCTCTTCATGAATTCGGGTATCAAGATCAATTATACTTGGACTTCCTTTATCTCTATAAAACATTGAAAATGTTTTATTTTTTTCTAATTTATAATTATATTTTTCCGATAATATTTTTTTCAAATGACCCTCTAATGCTTTGAATTCCCCTGTAACGCATCCTGTATAATCTTCAATGCTTGCTTTTTGTTTTAATAATGCCAATGAACCAGAAATTGATTTCAATAAAGCTTCATCCAAAAATGAATATGCATCTCCTAATTTATCTTTCATATCATTTCTTATGGATAAACTTGGCGTATTCATTTCAGCAAAAACATTATTCATATCAACAATTTGATCAAATGTATATTCAGACAAACCGGAAAGATAAGATACTACAATACTATATGCATGATATGGTCTGCCTTGTATCATAGCTCTGTTTGTTTTGGGATAGAAAGTAAATGTCAGCTCATCGCCGTTATAACCTCTAAATTTATATATATTTTCATTTTGTGTTTGAAAATATGTGACTATATTAGTACACTCATCCTTAACATACTCTATCAGTGAGTTAACTATCGTTCTCGTACATGGAAATGAAAATTGCTTAACAGGAATATTTGTTGAAAATCCCTTTGACTCAATAAAACTTATTAACAAATTGCTTTCATCGACATTATTTCCTATGGGCAAAATATTTACACAATTCTTTTTAATATAAAAATCCACCTTACACTCTTTACCATTAATGAAACAATGACAAGTTTTTTTCTTATCATTATCAATAAATGACTTTATTATAAATGTGTTATTCTCTTTTTCATATGACTTTACAATTGATTTTATATCATCCTTATTAATATGTATTTCTGCCATAATTTCAACTCCTTATTTCTATTTTTCCCGCTCTAATCCTTCCATCCTTTCCATTTAAAAGTTCATAGTCAACCTTATCACCTTTAACTAATGTCTTTCCCCCAAGAACATCTTTCATATTAAAATAGACATTTGAACCACCTTTGCTCGGTTTTATAAACCCTGATCCCCCATGTGGAAGAATATTATCAATTTTACCTTCTATTCTTTCGCTTTTTCCTTCAATGTCCCCAATATAATCCTTGGAAATATTTTGTATCATATTAATATCTGGCTTTTTATCAACATCTATTTCGAATGTACTTATTGCATATTGTAGTTCTTCAGAAATTGGCCAACCTTGACGATTTCTATAATAAGCACTGGCTTGAAAGAAAAATTCAGCGTTCACATCATTTCCTGCTGCCTGCCATAAAAGTGCAGTATCAGACATAAGATTAACCATTTTTTCATATTCAAACTTACACCTAAATGCCTTACTTGCATATAACAACGCTTCCGACATTTTGTTGTAGCGAAAGCATATTTGCGATAATTTGTGATACATAAACCAGTAATTTTCTTTATATGCCAATTCTCTATATTCTTTAATTGCATTTTCAATATCATTCTGCAACATACATTTACTATAATACATCCTTGCTTTAATCCATGTGTCATTTCTGTAATGGAATTTGCTAATTTGATTAAAAGCTTTTTCACAAATTTCCACGCATTCTTTATATCTTCCTGTTTTTTCTAATGATTTAGCCATATGTTGATAGTAGAACTCTTTTGGTGAGGCTAATTCTCTATCTTTCCCATTCTCATCTTGAAAACGATAAACCTCGTCAGAAAGTTCTTCTGGATTTAAATTTGATAGCCATTTTATTATCTCATTATAGTTCTTTGAAGCTCTATGATTATATGATTTTACTACTTTTTTTATTGTTAAAACATATGGATTTTTATAATGTTCATTTGCATCCATCTGCTTGCAATTACTTATAATAAATTCCGCTCTTTTTAAAAAATCGATAAAACCATCTTTATCTGCTACAGGGGAGTAGTTCTTTATATAACAATCATATATACACCAACAAAGAGTAGAAACAACGAATTTATTTGACATTATATTCTGATTGCCATTCAATTCTCTGCATATTTCAACAAAGATGATATTTTCATTTGTTTTCCTTAAAGCCCGTCCATAATTATTAAGTAAATAAGTATTGTTCTTGCTTGAATTATTCCATAGGGTTTCAAACATAGACTTCGCAAGAGGATAATTACCCTTGTCAAATTCAGCCATAGCGTTTTGGCAGGTATATTTAATTTCATTTTCTTGCGAAATAGTGTCCAATACGAATATCCCCCTATTCAAAAAGCTTTGACAAAAAAACTTATTACATTAATATTTCTTTCATGATTGTTGAAGTACTATTTGTTTGTATAATATAATGCCTGAATAAATGCTTTAAGTATTAAAGTCTATTAATCAACACAATAAATGTGTTAATCAAATAGTTGTGTCTATCCTTTAAAAATTTAATATAATTTTCTTTAGTGAATGTTTCATATGATTTAATAAAATCTAACTCGCTTTTTTCTGCATAATAAAATTTATTCAGTTCTTCAACGTTTAAATTGTAAACAATTGTATGTGCTTCTATCTGCTCATATAATGTTTTATCCTTTTTGCTTCTATTTTCAAAAGAGGGCAAAAAACATAAATTACCTAAAGCCGAAAAGGAACCTTCATTAAATCTATTAGCGAGACGATTAATTGGAATAATATGCTCAATATCAAAACTGTAATTGCTAAAAATCACATCAGCTATATCAGTTAATTTATTCATATAGTTTAGGAAAAGTTTTTGTTGAATCATAATGTTTTTTGATATTTTCGTTTCCTGAATGCCTAACCATTCATCTAAAGTAGCCCTCCAATTTTCTTCTGGTATAGGATTAATATATTTATTAGTTGTGATATCACCCTTAATTATATCGTCAACTTTCCTATCACCTGAACCCGCCCAATGATCTTTTATCATGTCATATAAATAATGTTTTGGCATATTTCTTTTAAACAATCTTACTTTAGAAGCACTATTTGGATTTTCAACAATCTTTAAACCTGTAGTAAAACTATACTTAATCTTAAATATTGTACCAATAATAGAAACAACCTGAGCCTCTAAATACTTGGTAAAGTTTTTACCATCCCTTGTTATAATATACTTTTTTAAAATGTCATTTACAATTTTACTACATTCTACTAATTTATCTTTAAGTTTTGATAAATTTTTTGAAGAAACACCAGAATAATAGTCAGGAAGCTTGTCCATTTGTTTTAATGATAATTCTACACAAACTGTCATCAGAGCAAATCCTATTGAATCTATTTGGGATGCATCAGTATTTTTACCACAAAACATTTCATTGCATTTGTCAATTATGATTTTCCCTAATGCATAGGCGTACTCAAATAAGTTAATTTCACCGCTTTCAATTATTGTCCCAGGAGCATAGTCATTAATTGTGATTCCAGATACTTCAATCATAGTTTCATACTTTTTATCCACCCATGTTAATATTTCATTATCTTCCATTTTAAAGGTCTCGTTATTCCATATAGCTGAAAAAATCTCATACTTTGATAATTTAGTGCCTGTAGAATTTACCTTGTCATAAATTGTAGGCAATTCTGACTTTTCTCCCCTAAATATAACAACAGGTAGGGTTAGTACGGATAAGTCAACCTCTTTATTAATCTTTTTATCCATACTTACAATTTCGTCGATCACAGTGAATTTTAAATCATCATTTGCAAAAATAGGCATATTTTCTTGTAAAGACTTAATTATTGCCGTTGTCAAAGAATGTCTCGTGGTATTATTTTTAAACAAATTAGAAACAATATTATATATTTTTTGTTTTATTTGTTCGGATAATGGTGTGCCAGCTATCTCCTCATACTTTGAAAAAATTTTTTCAAACTCCTCAGTAGCCACTTCTTCTAAATTAATATACTCGTATTTATTATACTCAAAATTCATAATAGTTGTTAACCTTTGAAGGCCATCTATTAACTGGTATTTATAGTCTTCTTCAAAGATTTCATATAATAATAATGAGCCAAAAGGATATCCTTTCCTTATGCTATCAATTAGCTGATGTCGTTGGTCAACGGACCAAACAACACTTCTTTGAAATTTTGGCAATTTGACTATCTTTTTCAATTCACTATAATTTATAGTTTTTACTTCATAACTACAGTTTGGCATATTTTCCTCCTGTGTATAATTTTTTTAAATATATGTATCAATTAACTGTTTCACTAAAATTATTGATAAGCATATTTATTTCATCACTTCATTAATCAAAGCATCATAGCTGTCAACTACTTCATACTTAACTGTTTCACTGCTTATTTTTTTAAAATGCTCCCTTGCACATTCTATTTTTAATTCTTCTATCTTTCTAAACTGCATTGAAGATAAATCTCCTTTAGTCTCGGCAACAAAATATATATGCTTTACTTTATCTTCATGAAATGCTATTGCCCAATCAGGGTTATATTTCCCTACGGGAGTATTTATGTAAAATCCACTAGGTAACTTTACATAAACTGCAACTTCTTCACTTTTGTCCAATTCAGAAGCAAAATTCATTTCGTTTGTAGAATCATATATTATATGATCATATAGATGTCTTTTAGCCTGCATAGCATTTACTCCAAGTCTTCCTTTAAGTGTAGCATTTGTAAAAATGCTCATATCATAAGACTCTTCGAGTTTGTTGTATGTAATATGTTCAATTATCACCGTAGCTTTTTGTTCGTTTATTATATTTGAAGCCTTGATTATAAATTCTTCCGGATTTCTATGAAATTGTTCAAATGTTACCTTGTTAATATTTTTTAAAATAGTAGCCACAGTTTTCCTTGTTAAGCCTGTCTCGTTTACAATTTTACCTATTAAATCATATTGAACATTTGTATTAATACTTGATTCAACTTTGCTTGTCCCATCTTTAGTTTTGTCAAATGCTGAACCGTTTAGTAATGCATCTTTTGACTTTATTTCTTCCATTTCTCCTTGTTCAACTTTTATAAAAATTTGTGAAACTCTTAATTCTTTGTCCAGTGCTTTAACTGATTTTTCGATAAGCTCATCAGTATCAAAATCAACAACATATGCAGATTTCACATTAATTTTATTCCATAATGATTTGAACTCTTTCATTTTAAGTTTACTTTCATCAAGCTTAGCTTCAATGTTGTCATTTCTACCATTTTCTATGGCATATGAATCAGGATTGTATATTGTATCAACAATTTTTATAATATCATTTTTATAGGGGGCGAGTTCTTCTGCCACTTTCAATTCACCAGATTTAATGTCATCATAGTATTCATCGGTTAATTTATTATTTTCATCAACATATCCGTTTCTGATAAAACCATGAATAATCTTCCTGGCAAGTGTCAAGTCAATAACTTGTTCATTCTTGCCTTCTTCATCTTTAATAACTTTGTCTTTAAATAAATCTTCTGTGACTTCTCTTGGCCTATCAGAAACTACTTCAGCAATTTCCGATTGAAGGGCTTTTGCAAAACTTTCATAACTTTCATTGGCAATTACAGTAAGTACATTTAACTTATGTACATCTCCTTCAAGTACATTACTATCCATACGTTCTCCGTTATTATTTACGCATAATCTAAGTCCTCGACCAACTTCCTGTCTTTTTCTCACATCTGAACCACTTTGTTTTAATGTGCATATTTGAAAAACGTTAGGATTATCCCACCCTTCACGAAGAGCAGAGTGAGAAAATATAAAGCGTACCGGCTCTTTAAAACTAAGTAGTCTTTCCTTGTCTTTCATTATTAAATCATAAGCATCAGCATCATCAGAAATATTTTCTTTCTTATCTCCTATTTTGCTGTTAGTAATTCTATTTGTTTTTTTATCAATAGAGAAATATCCGGCATGAGTATCTTCTGCTTTTATTCCATCTAAGTATTTTAAATAGTTTTCATCTCCAATTGATAACTGCCATTCTTTCAATGCTTCTTTATATTCTTCTTCAAATATATCTGCATATTCACCATTAACAGCATTGCCGCTTTTATCATATTGCTTGTATTTTGCAACTTCATCTATAAAGAACAATGACAGCACCTTAATTCCCTGATAAAAAAGTTCGCGTTCACGCTCTAAATGTGTTTTAATTGTTTCTCTTATTTGTATACGACGAATATGGTCTTCACTTACAGAACCAACTACATCTCCGGCAGAAATAACTACACCATTTGTAAATTCCATAGTATTAGTTAAACCGCTAATCCTTGATACTGTATACCCCTTGTATTCTTCAAGATGACTATATTTTTCATAGATATTATCACCTTCGCGGACTACTCTTGATGACTTCCTAACTCCTTGTGCACCCTTAACTTCAAACTCTAATGTTGCCGTTGGCGGACGGTCTCCTGACAAATTAATCTTTTCTAAATATAAATAGCTTTCTGTTCCTGTCGTTCCAGTAACAGATATTCCCTTTACAGAAATCTTCTTAACTAAACGTTTATTATATGCTTCTATAGCATCAAGACGATATACCATATTGTAAATTGAATCTTTCCTATGAGTTGCTGAATATCGTAAGGTTATAAGAGGATTAAATTCCTTTAATCTTTCTTTAGTTGCAGGTCCTTCTACAGACTGAGGTTCATCAATTATTAATATAGGATTTGTTGCTGCTATAACATCTATAGGACGTCTTGAACGAAAACTGTCAAGTTTCATATATATACGTTTAGAATCCTTCCCTCTTGAATTAAATGCTTGAGAGTTAATAATCATTACATTTATTCCGCTGTCATTAGCAAACTTGTCTATCTTTGTCAAATCTTTTGAATTATAAATGAAATATCGAATTTTTTTTCCATATTCTTCAGCAAAATGTTCTTTTGTCATTTCAAATGATTTATATACACCTTCTCGTATAGCAACCGAAGGCACCACGACAATATATTTACTCCAGCCATAGCGCTTGTTCAGTTCATACATTGTCTTAATATATGTGTATGTTTTGCCAACACCTGTTTCCATTTCGATGGTTAAATTATATTTCCCTTCTAATTTCTTAGAAGGCTCAATTTGATTTTGTCTTTGTACTCTAAGTAAATTTGTTTTAACTATTTCATCATAAAGAACTACCTTTTTATTTCTATGTCCGGTAAGTTCTTCATCACCAATAATATATAATTGTTCTTTCTCCTTTACAATACCAGTGTCAATCTTGTATGTTGGAGAATGATTAGGTTGTCCTGCAAATACATCACAAACAGCATTGGCAGCGTCTGCTTGAAATTTTTGATGTTTAAATTTAATCTTCATTTTATACCCCCTAAATAACTCTTACACTTGTATTAGGAGAAAGAAGTTTAAATATTTCTTCAACATTAATTTTTTTCGGGCTTCCATCAAAACAAGAATCTCTGAAAACGACACGAAGGGGTTTAAGATTAGCAATTTCTCTAATTACACTTTCAGACACTTTGTTTTCAAAGCAAGCAATAAGAGAAGTATTGTCTACTAAATGTATTGTTGTATCTTCAATTTTTCTGATTTCATGCTTTAATGATAATTGCAAATTCCAATCAAGCATCACTCCATATAATAAATCTAAATCCGAACGGTCTTCTTTAATATTTGAAGCTAAACCTTCTATCATTTCTTGTTTATAATCATTTGCTGAATAGTAAACATCTTTCATATTTGTACTGTCTACTTTAAATACCCTAAAACCAATATCTGGAACCTTCTTTGGTCCTTCCTCTTCTTTCAATTTAATATTACCTTTTTCTATTTCTAATTTTATTTTTTCACCGGCGCGTCTAATACGCTCTTTTCCTATTTCACAAATATTTTTATATCCAGCCTTATACGCCTCACTTTTTTCGTCTATTTTTTCCGGAAGCTGAACCATTATAAATTTACGATCACCGCCGTCTTCAGCATTTAATTCCATTACTGCATGGGCTGTGGTTGATGAGCCTGAGAAGAAATCAAGTATTGTATCATTTACTTCTGTACCTGCTAATTTATTAAGTAAAATAATTAACTCATAGTTCTTAGGGCTCTCAAATGGAATATCAAATCCTGCAGGTCTAGAAGCAAGTATATCCGACCAATTACTATTTCTTAAAATTCCATCAGCTGGTGCCACCCAATGTTCTACACCAGAATTTTTACCTTTCCCGTTCATATTACGTCTAATAAATTTTTTTACTTTTCCTGTTTTCTCCCAATAATCTTCCAACGTAAAATCATTTATATAATGTTTTTCATATTCAATGTAATTGTCAAGTGCCTCTTTAGCTACTTCATACTTCCATTTCCATTGTCCCGATTCTGGTGTCACACCTAGGATTTCGTATCTCATCGTCGGTCTATCTGCATCATTCCAAAAACCTTTCCAATATCCTTTCGTTGTTCTTTCTTCGCTTGCTTCTTTAAAAACTGGGCAGAACTTAGTACCAGAACCTTTCGAGTACATTAGAATATATTCAAGCCCTATGTTCATGGTGGATAATCCTTGTTCCATAAATTGCCTGTTAATATTTTTATCATATCTTCTAACTGAAATAACATTTCTAAAATTACTCTCTCCAAATATCTCATTACATATCTTTTTCAAATTTTCTACTTCATTATCATCTATGCTTATAAAAATAACTCCATCTTCACTTAATAAATTCTGAGCAAGTTTTAGTCTTGGATACATCATACTGCACCAATCAGAATGGAATCTACCATTCGAATCAGTATTTTTAAACATCATATTTTTGTCTTCTTCATCATATAAACCTATTTGTTCTTCGTAATCATCTTTATTTATTTTAAAGTCATCTTTGTAAATAAAATCATTTCCTGTATTATAAGGAGGATCAATATAAATCATTTTTATTGAATTCAAATAACTTTCCTGTAATAATTTCAATACTTCAAGATTATCGCCTTCTATATATAAATTCTCTGTGTTTTCCCAATCTTTACTTTCTTCAAGACAAGGTCTTAATGTTTTTCTAATAGGAGTGTTGCTTTCCACTATTGCAGCTTTCTTTCCAACCCATGTGAAGTCATAGCATTCTTCTCCATCAATTACATCCTCTGAAAGTTCCTGCTTTAATAGTTCAAAGTTAATACCTTTTTTAAGTTTGCCATTTTCATCTTTCATTTCGGTTATAACATTAGGAAATAGTGCAGCAATCTTTTCGATATTCTTTTCATTTAAATCTTTAGTTTCCATTCTTAGCTTTTCCAATTTATTGCCTCCTTATTAGTTCGCCTTAAGTTCTTCTTTTGCTTTTCGCAGTTTACCCATTAATTTTACCTGTTGATTAAATTGTTTTTCATTTTTAATTTTATTTTCTAACTTTTCTATATGTTTTCTTAATTTTTCTTGTCTTTTAGCCTTCTCTACAGCTTCTTTTATATCTGTTTCTTCATCTATATCTAACATTCCATCTGAAACTTGAATTAGAAAATTTTCATAGATATTATCTAAATCAAGACCTACTATTTCTAAAGATAAATCCTCATATTTCTGCCAATCAGTCTTGTAGTAAGTATCAACTTTAAATTTACCTTCCCTATTTTGGCTTTCTTCTTTATAACATAAGCATATTTGTCCCATGTCTTGGTACTTAAGTACAAATACAATGTGGTAAGGTATTTCACGATCAATAAATTCTATTACATTTTGACTTATGTTTTTTTCTTTTAATGTAATTTCAATAATCTCAATTTCTTTTACATAAGAACCGACATTAACATTCAATGTTTCCTCTGAAAGTTTATATTTCCAGATTATAGATTCTATTTCCTTTACAAATAGTTTTTCAAGATTTGATGTTAAACTCAAATTGCTGTAAAACTTCTGTTTAGGTATTCTTTTATTAAAATGTGTACTCATAGGAAATTCAAGCACTTATATCACCACCACAAAACAAATTAATTCAAAATCATCTAAACCGCTTATATTAGTTCTAAGTGCTGTAGTTCCACCAGTCTTAAATAAGCTGTCTATATCGCTTTCTTCATTAATATTTATAATTGAAGCAATGGTTTCCTGCAGTAAATCAGAATATTTGGTCATTTTCTTCCCATCATTTGTAGTTTCATTAAACTTTTGACATAGTTCAGGTATAGGCTCAGTCTTTTCTTTGCAAACTAATCTCATGATATCTAATGTCTTTTTAGGTTCTAAGTGATTTGATACAACTCTTCCGTCGTCTGCCATATATACCATATAAAATGGATGTAATCTGTTTTGATTTTCTTTATCTATGTCATTATTAATATTTTTTAGAACATACATAACTCCGGGAGGAATTTCATCTCCATGTGATTGTACGATGGCGTGAAGGCCAGAAGGTGTTTTGTCTAAATCCGGATTGTTTTTAGAATATCCGACTAAATCCATTCTAAATTCATTAAGTCCAAGATCCATTATTGAAACACCACTTGACATTTCTTCTATATCCACCACTTCATTTTGAAGTTTTTCGAGCTGTTGCCTTCTATATTCCAAATCTCCTTTTTCATCTTCAATTGGATTGTCATCTCCGGTAGAAGTCATAACTGTAATCTTCATCCTTGTTTCTACCCTTGACTTTAGATTTATATAATCATCCAGATCCAAATCCGGCCAAAAGTTTACTAACTGAATAATATCATTTTTGCTACCGATACGGTCAATACGCCCAAAGCGCTGTATAATTCTTACCGGATTCCAATGAATATCATAATTGATAAGATAATCACAGTCCTGCAGGTTCTGCCCCTCTGATATACAATCGGTTGCTATAAGCATATCAATTTCTGATTTTTCATTAGGCATTATTAGTTGTTTATCCTTAGAAACAGGAGAAAAACATATCAGAATAGTGTTTAGATCATTGCGAAGTTTCGGTATTGTTATTTTAGAACCATTTCCTCCGGTAACCATAGCTGTATCTAACCCGTACTCTTCTTTTAGCATTTTGCTAATATGTGCATATAAATACTCAGTAGTATCAGCAAATGCTGAAAATACTATTATCTTCTTATTATTTGTATTTATTGGATTTTCAATTTTATTCCTGACTGTATTCTTTAACACATTTAACTTTTTATCATGCTGGGCTGTTATATTACTAATACCTAACAATAATTCCAATAATACTTTCCTGTCTTGCTTTAAGTCTTCTAACCAAGAAACATAGTCCATGTCATTTAGTTCGATTCTGACTTTTTTCCCTACGGTAAATAAGTCAGTATTAAGGTCATCCATATCAAAATCATCTTCTGTGATATTTTTTATTTCAACAATATTATCAGAATCATAATTTTCTATATCTTGAATTGTATTATTGATAGACTGTAATATTCTATCAATTGTTAAGCGAAATGAATGAACTGAACTTTCAAGTCTTTTTAGTAAATTTATACTCATAAGAACCTTAATGCCATATTCTCTATCAACTTGCTTAAATCTTGTGTAAGCCATATCGGTGCCATAAAGGGACTCATACTTGTCTATCTTGCTTGGAAATATATAATTTGATGGAGTATATATTGAAAGATTTAAAGAATCTAAATAATTATAAATTTCGTTATAACTAATTGCATTCTGTAAATCCGTTAAACCACAACGTATTGATATTGGTTTATTTCGTTTAGGAAATGTTCCTATGTCTTTTGTATCATAATATTTTTGTATATGTTTTCTTGAACGTGCTATGGTAACACTGTCTAATAATTCAAAAAAATCAAAATCCAGCATATCAAGTAGGTTCTCAGTTGTTCTATCCTTGGCATCTGATTCGCTCCAAGTATTAAATGCTGCTTGAGCTCTTCTAAAAATAACTTCTATGCTGTTTTTGGTTTTCAATTTATCATTGATTAAATTTTCATTGCCTTCATATGCTAAAGCTAATTGATTTTTTAAATCTGTAAACTTGTTATTAACCGGTGTTGCAGAAAGCATAAGAACTTTTGTTTTAACGCCTTTTCTAATTACCTGATTTAAAAGGCGTAAATATCTATTTTCCCTTGCATCGTCACCGTATACTTGTCCACCATTTCTAAAGTTGTGTGATTCATCTATTACTACTAAATCATAATTACCCCAATTAATTCTATCTAAAGGTATTCCATTAGTATATCCACTGTATCTTGACAAATCTGTATGATATAGAACATCATAATTAAGCCTGTCTGAAGCAATTGGATTATTTAATAAATTCATTTTAAATGTATTCCAGTTATCAGAAAGCTTTTTGGGACATAAAACCAAAGCTGACTTATTACGGTTTTCATAATATTTAATAACAGCAAGTGCTGTATATGTTTTCCCTAACCCTACACTATCAGCTAATATACAACCATTATAACTTTCAAGTTTATTTATTATGGCAAGAGCTGCGTCTTTCTGAAAGTTATATAGCTTTTTCCAAATGGCACTTTCTTTAAATCCTGTTGCCTCATTAGGCAGTACGTCTTCTGAAATATCTTCTAAAAATTCATTAAAGATATTATACAATGTAACAAAATAGATAAATTCCGGTGGATTCTCCCTATAAACAGTTGTTATATTATTTATAACTTCATCTGTAACATCTTGCAGTTGATTTTTGTTGTGCCATACTTCGTTAAATAATTTAAAATATTCATCACTAAAAGGTGCTTCAAATCTATTTACAATGTTATAAATGTTATTCCCTTTTTCACAGCCTATATCGACTGTTGTAAATCCGCTAATAGGCAAGTATGTAAATCTTTTATTTAAATTATCAACATTTATAAAGCCAGCCATATTTTCTTGTGTAACATTTGATTTGAATGTTACCTTTTCCCTAATCCAGTTTGCACATTCCTTTGCAATTGCTTTTTGTGTTAATTCATTCCTTAGTTTTATTTCAAATTCTGTACCATAAAGACTTTTTTCTCTATTAAGCCTTGGAATATAGAATTCTCTTTTTTCTTTCTTCGTTTTTTCTGTTGTAAAAGATGGAGATGTAAAAATGAATTTAAGCTCGTCAATATTGGTTAATTGTTTTTTTAATTCTTGGAATGCATAAATAGAAAAATATGAAGCTGCTATAGAAACTTTGCTGCTTGGCTGAATAACTTCAACAAGGTCATCTTTTAGTATTTCTCGCACATTATCAATAATTTTCATTTGTTTACTCCGTCATAGTAAAATTTATAGAAAATCAACAATATTTGATATATTATAACATTTTTATGTGTAATATTCAAATTCTTCAAAGTCCCAAGTATTCATTTTCTTATATCTGTTTTCTTATATTGTTATATCCATCACATCAAAATACCCTCTCGCAAAATTGTTAACTGTTTAATATTAATACAATACTAAACATAATTTACGAATTAAATTATCTATGAATCATAGTAAAAAATCATAAAAATAATACTCATTTATTACCTTTTTTATTATAAACACTGTATTTACTTTTTATTTCTAACCAGTTCTCTGTCAGTTCCTTTTTTTTCTTATTATATATGCAACCTGAAAGCACGAAATTCATTGAAGATAATAAGGATTCATAATTAATTATTATCTCTAACATTTCTGCTATATTAGTATCCTTAATGTCATATTCTATATCACTTACAATCCTTAATGATTCATCAAATAATTTACTCGAGCTTTCATGAACTGTTTTTATATCAAAAGTTCTACCTAATCCAAAATAAGATAATAAAAGTCCTAAAGTTATACTGTTTATTTCGGTAATACCTGTATTAAATATACTTATTATTAGTAAAAAAACTATAATGCTAACATAAATATAATTATTTCTTAACATTATATGTGAAATATTTTTAGTGAAATATATACTTTCATGGTTATTAGCAAATAGTTTTATAATTTTATCATCAATATCTTGATTATCATAAAATTCGTCTACTCTGTTATGTATTCTATTTAAGTTAAATGTTGTATCAAATAAATTCTTCCTTTTAATAATTGTTGCTTCTTTAATAAATTTCCCCCTTAGATATTCCAAAAAGAAGAGAATAATTAATATCACCGCACCAATTTTAGAAAAGAAATCCGTTTTATTACCCGTATACAATATTTGAAATATCATAACAAATATTGATAATAAATAAATTATATTCCAAATAATATCAATGCAATTTGCAATTTTATAGTTTTCGTCTTGAGGTGGCTTTTTGACATTCAATAGTCTTTTTAACCTCCTTATCGAATAAATTTAATTCTTCTTTTACTACTTCGATTAACGAGTTTTTAATTATCGGTAGTATTTTGTTTCCATGACAATTCCTTACTCTTTCGCCAGATCCACAAGGACATAAATTATGCCCCCTGTAATTATCCTTTGAAATATAATCCATAACATTATGTATAACCTTATAATCGTCTGTATTTAGATATTCTTTCCAAAATTCTATGATTCCCATTGTTCCATGAGAGCGTTCACCATAAGGAAACTGAGAATTATATTTTATAAAATACGTTGCAGCATATAAATAGGAATCAATATATTTTATTAAATAATCGGAAATATTATTTTCTATAGCTGATAAATACAGTTCCATTGGAGAACCAAGGCAAAGGGAACCATCTACATAAAAATGTCCAAATTCTTTAGGAATAGTACCATCAATATTGATAACTTGTGGTAGTTTTTTCGGGTATACCTCATGTATGATAATTCTTATATTATAATACTTTTGCAAATAAATCTCATTATATGAGGATGAGAGATTATAAGTCCCTTCTATTATATAGCTCCCGTTTTCTATGCTTGTAACCTTCATCTCCGTCTGATAATTTAAGAATTCATTTAAATTACTTATAGCAATCATAATTTAATCTTTCCACGGTTTTACGGGTTCAACTTTTCGTATTATATGTTCTGACTTAGAGTTCTTTAGATTAACCGCAAGCGAAGAGGTAACTTTATTCTCTATATATTCTCTTGAAATAGTAGTATCTAGTAAATCTTCTTTAACTTCTTCTAACCATTTAAAAAACATTGTTGCTGTTTTATTATCCCAGCAATCCAATAAATTGTCCTCAGGGTTTACTGGATTTTTCATCTCCCAGTTGTCCTCACCAACTTTGGAAATCATTGAAGATAATATTTTGCTAAGATTTGGAGCATTGCTTTTTAAAAAGTAATTTTCCATACTTCTTAGTTCTTCTACTGCAAAATTTAAGAATTCAAAAATCTCTTCTGTACCATCTGAAAAATTCGATATTTCCGCAAGTAGTGTTGTTATAATATATTGATGCAGGCTTAAAATTATTTGCCTTACCTCTATCGTAATATATATCTCTATGTCTTTTTAATATTTGGATAACTCTTTGCAATGGTGTCTTAACCTTATAATCAGGAACTTCTTCTATTGAACCATATAGCATTCTATACTCATTGAATATATTAGACTTTTGCTTATAAATATAATGTTTAAAAGCATTCTTGTTTTTTTCATTGAACCACTCTGCATAAGCTGCAGGATTAGTGCTAATCCATGAAAATTCGTTATTTTCTTTATGAGTTATTGCAATAGCCTTTTCTGCTTTGTTAATCTCAATACCTCTACTTATTAAGAAGTTTATATAATTCTGTGTCTCAGAAGTAGATGGTACAATATCAATATTAAATCCAACTCCATCAGAAATATCTGCATATTCTATTGTCCAGCATCTATCATATTCTTTTAATTTCGGACTATATCTACCATCCTTTTTCAAAATATCGCCTACTGAATCCTTAATTTCTTTTGGTTCAAAATCATCTTTTGTACCTCTAATTTGACATACAAAATCAAGATCGTAATCTCTATCCTTACCTTCCTTATACGGCCTAATCACCGTTCCTATACTAAAAGAGCCTTGAGGATATATAGATGCATCAAGAACATTATCTTCTAGTACTTTTGCAATATTTTTGTACTTCTCAGTAGCATTGTCATGCATAGTCTGACTTATATCTAATTTGTCGAAAATTTCTTTCAATATCTCTTCTTTTTTCATTAATAAAACCTCCCTCGTTTACTAATTAATATTTTACCATATATAGTGTGCTAATTCAAGTTATATAGTTTCTTTATACTATATATAGTTTTATCAAAGAATTCTTTTAAACATGGTTGCAATTTTCTCCTTACCGCCAATCTGATAAGTCAATATGGTTATAATCGCCCATAATAATTAATACCCCTTTATAATTGTATAGAACAACAATACATTTAATAGAATCAAAAGCAATAATTGCTTAAGGACATGGCTTGTCTAACAAATGTTATTTCTAATTTTATATAAATTTAGAACTTAGGTTTATTCAGTAACTCTGACACACGCTTTTTTGCTCCACTCGTATTCTTGATTATCACCCTTCTTGCGTTCTTGTCATTAAAGGAAAACAATTCAGTACTATAAATAAAATCACCACCTATATCATATTCAACTGCCATGTATTCGTATCCTTCAACTGAACTTCCAGTATATGCCAGAACCCAATGGGTTGTCTTTAGGTTTTTGAACAGAATATTAACGTTGCCTCTAAGTATTCAAACATATTTTTGCAACACCACCGTTTTTTCTATCATCATGGCTTATATGCATTTAGCTGGATAATTTATATCCATAATAAATAAAAGTAGCTTTTCATGGTTCTGTCTTCTCCATATCAAGCATATATCCTTTAATAACATCCAACACTAAATATTTCATATAAGCAATCCTTTCTACCTTTTTAGCGTTTCTCCCTTCTCCATGTGAAAAAGCACTCCTGCATCTGTAGGCAGCATCAAATACCTGATTGGCAGTAAATGGTCCGTATTTATCTTTTGCATATTTAGCAATTACTTTTTTGCATTTTTGATTCGCAGATATTTCTTTACCTTCTCTTAGATAATTGATTATTTGGTTTTTATAGTCATCTAACAATTCTGAGTCTCTAATGTTCTCAATTAGTTCATCGATTTTAGTAATAACACAAGCATCTTTCTTACCGCCTTCTGATATATGTTCAAGCAAACCACAATATATTGTCATTTTCATTCCAGTATTAAATGCGCTTTCAGCTAAAATAACACTTGATAACAACTCTTGTGCTTGTTTGCAGTAAGTAAAAGTATATTCATCAACATTTTCAAAATCTAGTCTTTTATTAGGAGATGAAATGCTTAGTGTGGCAAACATAAATTCATAATTGTCAAAATCGTCAATCGACTTTTCTACCTCATAAACTCCAACACCAGTACTCCCACCAATATACATTGGAGACCAGTAAAAAAAATTTTCATTTTCAGTAAATTCTTCAAGGCTTTTATCAACGCTGGGGTCATAAAAACGGCTTGCATAAGTATTACATCCAGCATCTCGCAAAGGTATTTGACTCTTCAACATTTTGTAAAGTAACGTTACATATATACTCTTTGCATATTTTAAAGCAATGCTTTTATTCTGAAATACTCCTGCAACTACTTCATAAATATAATTATTATGAAATCTCCAACGATAATCAATTTCATTAACTGTCTTTATGTGATACCAAGTATTCTTATCATATACAGGTATATCATTTCCTAATTGAACTGCAGCTCGAGCAACATACAACCTTTTCATACATCCTTTCTTTTGTTTATATTTACATTTAATGAAGATGAATGTTTTCTTATTATGTTCTTTGTATTCATCAAGTCGAAGCATAAATTATTTTAGTGTGCTAAGGTTGATAATCTGATATAATCTATTTTCTTCTAAGATAACTACTACTAAAATATCGCCAGATTCAATTTCTAATATGTCTCTATATAAATCTTCTTCTAAATATAATCTTCCGCTTTCATTTCTATTATATCTGTAATTTCTTTCATATGTTGTAGAACCTACTTTTATCTTTATTTCATAAGTTTGAGGATTTCCATCGTCTGGCATAGGGAAATATGGTTTATTTGCTACAAGGATCCTTAACATATTATTCATTACATCATTTTCTGTAATATTATTAATTATGAAACAATCCATTGTTTTCTCCCCTTTCTTCATTATTAACGCTTTATATTCATGTTCTTTAAGTCTTACTCTCCCATTTACTCTTTTGATTTTCTTTTAATAGCTTTCTTTCAGTGGTATTCTTGCTTAATAAGGCTGATAAATCCTTAATGCATCTATCTTCGTCCTCTTCTTCAGACCCGTATTCCTTTAATATTTTGCATAAAGTGTAGTTTCCGCAACCGTCCTTATGTATTAAATATCCTTTAACCTCTCCTAGTATCTTCATAATAATTGTCCCCCTTATATTTAATCTACCCTAAATCAATCACCCATGCTTCCTGTATATGATCTTCAATAATCTTCCTTGATAGATTAAACCAGCTTTTGCATTCATCGAGTATTATTGAGTCACCGGATACAATTCTTTCCTTGCCGGTTAATACTGAATCTACATTGGGAATTAGCTCGACTTCAACCGGCATCCCTCATTGTTCTGAGCTTTCCAATATTTTGGTTTTCAGTCTGCCTGAATTTGATACCGGAGAATCTAAATAGAATTTAACCATTGGTACATGTAATTCTTGCAGTGTTTTTTCTATGAGAGCTAAAGCAGTGTCCGTCTTATCTATAATTCTGTATGTACCGCGGAGTCCTGCTAAATCTCTGAACACGCCGTCTTTTCCAAGCAATACGGGGCTTCCCGACATTGCAACTTCTAAAGTAATGATTATATTGAATCCGTCAATATTCAGGCAGCCATCTTTTGCACATTCAAAAGGAAGCATTGTGAAGCTTCTTTTTTTATAATCGGCAGTTGAAGATGTTGTTCTTTGGAGGGCTGTTCTTGCTCTTGCTGAAAGCAGATAATGGTTGCCAGTAAATTCTATTATTTGCTTTAGTTTGTATCCTCTGTCAAGCAGCCATTGTATTTCTTCTTGGGCGATCTTTAATTCTTCAATGCTTTCTTTGGAAAATATCTTTGCATCATCCGGGTCATATCCTCTTTTGACATTCTTGGCAGTCATCTTTACCTGCTTTCATCATTTAACAAGAATCATAAATTTATTGATTCTTGTTCTAATTTACAATTGTTTTCCAACATAAACTTTATAACATGGCTGTATTTACTATCCAGCAACCTGTTTAACCTAATACAGTCATTTTCAGTTAGCTTTTTTGTATATCCTTTATAGTTTTTTAAAGTTTCAATATCCATCTTATATGGTTTAAATTCAACACCTGTTTCTCTCCTCAGGTGTTCTAATATATAGAATCCTCCGGCATCAATATCTCCAAAATGAAGATAGTTAATATTAGGGTTTTTCTCATACATCTTCTTTATAAATTCTCGTCTTATTTTATTGTGATAACCGCCTAAATATATTACAAACATATTTGGTTCACTAAATGTATGAAAACTTGTTAAATTTTCAATAGTAATGACGGAATGACCCATTACATTAATATTGTCAATATCACATAGGGAAACTGAAGAAATGGCAATATCCCCTTTTATCTTTGATAAATCTAATTCTTGTCCTGCCAATGATAATACTGCGTTTCCTTTTACATTAATGTATGAAGGATTTTTTACAATATTTAAATTTCCTAAAACAGTTTCTTTTTCCGGAAAATCTCCATATTGAAATAATAGATTTATGACTTTGCCGTTGATTTTTTCAAATAACTTTGAATCCTTAAACACTTGTACGGAAAAATCCCGCAAAAAAGTTTCTGTATTGACATTTAACGCCCGGCAACAAGCTGTTAAAACATTTTCTAACTCATTCAAATCACCATTGAAATATTCAATGGTTTTATTGTTGCTAATTCTATCGTATTGCTCAAAACAATATCTTTTTAATATGTCATTACTTGATTCATATTTCTGCAATAACTTTATAGCTTCATTGTTTTTTTGTTTTTTGGATATTCTTCCTGCATAATCGTAAGCTTCTTTTAGCTTTTCTAAATTGAATGTCACATCATTATAAAGGTGAGATGCACTTTGTTTTGCAAAAACCAATTCCTTTCTGACAAGAATATCAACTGCATCATTTGTATTTTTAAAGACTTCAAAATTAGATTGGTCCTTATATTTTGGAAACAAGGCAGGAATCTTTATGGTGAAATTTTGATTCACCTTGTTATCTCCTGTAAAACTTTTACTTTTTTCATATTTATCAAGCAGCCTGTTTATAATTTCTTTTTCATATTTACCGATCATAATTCATACTCCTCAATTATGCTGGAAGTACCTTCACGCATTGACAAGAGTATTGTATCTACCTTTTCTCCTATAACTTCCATTTTAGCCGGCGGTGTTGCAAGTATTATTTGAAAATCCTGGCTGTTTAAAAAGTCCATCATGGAGCTGATTCTATTGTCGTCCATCTTATCAAATGCTTCATCAAACATGATAATTCTGATTGTATCCCCTAACCTGTACAATTGTACAAATGAAGCAGCAATGGCTACATAGTATGGAGTTTGAGTTTCTCCGCCGCTTTTTTCTCCATATATTTTAGAAAACTTCTGCTGTGTTCCATCTTTTTTTTCAACAATTATGTCATAATCCAAATACCTTCGATAATCAGTATATTCATCTAATACTTTTCCTCCCTGGTCGTCATAAGCAGTTAGTTTTGCAAACAGGTCTTCAATTTCTTCCTTATATTCTTCAAAGAAAGATTCAGAAAACAAATTATAGCCTTCAAAGTTTTTATTTGAAGTAATCATTTTATAAATGCTTTCTTTTTTCTTGTCATAGGTTATTTCGAATTTATAGCTGTCTTCACCATAATATATGCCTTTTAGAGCATTGTTCAAGTTTTTAAATTCTTGCTTTGCATTTTCAATGTTTTCCTTTAACCTTGCTAAAAAGGATTCTCTAAATTCAAGCTCACAATTTTCTTTTGCTTTTTTTAAATCTTCCTCATATTTAATTATATCTGAAGAATAAAGCTTGTGATGCTCTTCTTTATATCCTCTTATTTCTTCATAACCGATTCCTAAGTCGCATTTATAATTACCGGAGTATTTGTTCTGTAGTTTTATGAGTTCAATATTCAAATCATTCTTCTTATTGATTAACCCGGCTCTCCTTGGCGAAAAGTTTTGTACTATGACAGCCGGTGATTTTAACTTAATTTGTTCATTAAATTTGTCAAGACCTTCTTGAATATCTTCTTCTGAATATTTTTCACATAGATTATTAAAATTAAATTCTTGCAGCTTTACTTCCTTTTCCTTTGCAATTATTAAGCTGTTATTCAACTTTATTTTTTCATCTAATTTCCCTAATTCAATATTTATTGCCGAAAATTCTTCTTCTTTATTTTTAACTACATTACTGCATTCTTCAATTAATACCAGTATTTGTATATAGCTTGGATCAGATTCTGCTTTTTTTAATTCAATATTTTCTTTATCTATCTGTTCCTTGTTATTATTAAGCTCTACCGGCGCATTGATGTTTTCTTTAACAACCTCCACATTACACTTATTTAATTTATCTGTCGTTTCCTTATAAATAACGAATTTAGAATTTTCAGTTTTTATCATTTCATTTAGTTCTAACAATTCATTTCTTTTTATCTTTAGCTGCACCTTGTATGCATTAGCACCTATAAAGGGAGTACGATAAATCAAAGAATCGATTTTACGCACAGCAAGGTTTTGATACAGCATGCAGTCTGTTGTTATTGCCACCTTATGTTCCTTTAAATCATGGACATCCTCACATCTGACAACCTTATTTAATGAATATATGGCATAGGCTTTGGCATATCTATTATCACTTTTAATTAAATATGCCAATGAGTTTGTATCGGCTTGTTTTTGTATATCTAATTTTTCCGTGTTGACCAGTCCGACTGTATGAACTTCATTTTTAATTCTGTTGTAGACATCTAATGCTGTTTTATAATATTGAGGCTCTACTATCAGATAGAATCTTTGTGTATTTAAATAACCTTCAATGGCGTTTTGCCACTTTACATCTGTGATTTCAAGCAGGTCAGAAAAAATTCTGACTTCACTTTTAATTTCTAATCTTATAAATTCTTTTTCTATTGCTTCTTTTAGTTTTGTTGTGGTTGTTGGATATGTAAGTTTCTTATTTTCTAAATCAGTAATTTCCTTTTCCAAAATAGATTTTTTTTCCTTATATTCTTCTAATGATTTCCTTGAATCTAAGTATTTCAAATTGAAATCATTATATAAGGTACTAAGCTCTTTTTCTAATCTATATATTAATTCAAGCTTTTTCTCAATATCTGCTTTATAGTCACTTAGACTGTATAGCTCTTCTTTTTTTACTACAACAATCCCTTGTTTATTTAACAAGCATAAGGCATCGTATATTTTATCAATCATGTTATCTAAATCTTTAACGGATTTAGTAAATACCTTTGCTTTTTCTTCTAAGATTTCAATTCTATGCTTTGTTTCTCTGATTAGTAAAGTTGTTTCATCTTGATTTATAGAAATCCTTAAATCATTTAATCTGTTGCGTTCGCTTGTTAAGCTAAAATTACATTCCTTTTTTTTCTTTTCTTCAATTTCTAATTTTTTTTCATATGACAGATTATCTTTTATTAAATTTTCATAATCTATTACTAAGGCTTCTATCTCGGCTTTTTTGATTAATATGTCGTTTACAATAATCTCCTTATCTTTAGAGACAACCTCCTCGTATTTTGACAAAATTTCCTTAAGTTCCGCTATTTTTAATTTTGTAATATCCATTAAATCTTCAAGTTCTTTTAATACTGCTATATTGTGTCTTAAGGATGCTACCTCTATTTTACTTTCAGATAAAATAAATTTATTAATAAAATCCTTCACATTATCCATGGGCTTAAAAGCCAATGCCTTGGGTATCATATCGAAAAACTTGTCTTCTAAATTACCTAATCTTTGTCCAAATCTTAATTTAGCTTCTGAATTTTGTGAAATCAGCTGTATTTTTCTATCGTTTTTTCTAAACTCTTCTGTTACTGAAGGTCTGCCATCCGTTATAAATGTAAGCTCATCTAATTTGCATTCTTCCCTGAACCATCTGGTTTTTAAATTGCTTTCTTCATCCGGTGAATCTACTTTTAACCCAAGAGTAAAGTATCTAGATGTTTTCTCTTCATAAAATTCTAAAGCAACATATGTAATAACACTTCCCTTTCTAATATAAGTGTTGCCTTCATCACCGGTCTTGCATCTTACATATCCTTTTAAATCACGTTTACTCTTTTCATTGGCGGCAGTGTTAAATTTTCTTGTATTTGTAGTCAGGACTAATTGAATCGCATCTAATACTGTTGATTTTCCGGAGGTGTTTTCACCGCTGATTAAAACGGAACCCTTGATATTAATGGTTTCGTTAATAAAGTAGTGCCAGTTTATTAATCTAATCCTGCATAATGTCTTCATCATTTGCTTCTTCATAATTATCAGAGTCCCCTCCGTTAATATATTTATCGAGTTTATCATTTATAGCTTCATACATTTGTGTTATATTTTCATTGGTTACTGCAAATAATATTGACGGATATATCCTTATCCTGGCATTTGATTTGGTCACATCTGCATCAATATTATAAATTAAATTATATCTTTTAAATAATCTTACAGCATCTCTTAACATTGTTTTATCAATGTTTAATTTTGATTCTATTTTAAGCATATCATATTTTTGGTGAATATCATCAGCCAATATTACAACATCTTCATTTAGGCTTAGTTCCTTGCGCTTTTCTATATAAAGCAGTCTTAGAATTAACAATACCACGCTTTCAATTTTTTTTAACCTTAATCTTCCGGTTCCATACATATTACTTAATGCTACAACCCCGTACATTTCATTTATTTCAATTGTGTAACCTAAAAGTTCAAAGTATTCTATAAAAAGCTCCTTGTTCTGAACAATGAATATATAATCGTTTCTCGTATCATCTTTCTTCTTTAAAATAAAACAGTTATTTAGCAGTTTATTTGCTGCAATCTTGAATTTATCCTTTTGTACCAAGCTTTCTTTCAATATTTCCATCATTGCTCACGCCTTTCTATTTCAAAATCATAAAACTTATAATTATTTACTTCGATAGCAAATTCTGTTGATTTTGTTCTATACTTTGATTTCTTATCCTTGCCATATAAATTTATAAAAATAATCCTTATCAAATCTCTTTTAGTTTCTATAGGCAGGGAAGAAGCTAATACAATGTTTTTATCCTTTAATATGTTTTCTACATATGCATTAATATTTTTACGTGAGAACCTACTCTTAGTTTTCTCTTTTAAAGCTGTCTTTATAAATTCTCTATCTTCATCTGTTATGCCCAATGATGAATCCAATTCCTGAGGCAGCGACATTTTCTTAGTGATAGGAACAACATATAGTGAATCGCTGTCTATGAAATTTTGCGGGAAAATATTAAAAACATTAATCAGTATATCATCTGATTCATCATATAAATTTAAAGTTTCGTCTTTGTTAAATTCATCTGATAAAAATGACAATATCTTTGAAATCTTTCCTTCATCATTATTACTGTTCGTAAGCAAAAATTTGGCTCGTGCAATAGCACTGCTCATATACTTAGAATGCTTGTAATCAACTTCCTCGATAATATCGTCATATCTCCTAAATGCAGATATAATATTTAATATAATTTCCTGCAGGTTTTCTTCTGCTTTAAATTTATCTTCTACCTGCTCTACTTCCATATAGCCGGCAACCGCTCTGCCAAAAATATTTGTATCATGAAGTATGTTATACAAATTGTCTATTATGGAGGTCCTAAAATAGGATATGTTATCACTAGTTTTAATTCTATGATATGCTTTTGAACCAATTTCTTTATGATACACAAAGAACTCTTCTATTATTTGATTAGCAGTTTTATCATTAGTTATGTCGTCAATATATTTTTTTATATTTGTATTTAATTTTTTTAAACCAACCATTAATTCTTCTGTGTTTTCAAAAACACGTTTTATTATGTATTCATATGGTTTTGAGTAAGAATCTCTATTCAAGAGCGTTGCGTGAATTTGTGAAACTAAACTCTGGTATTCCATCTCTTCATTTTTTATAATTTTGTTGAAGGATTCAATTATAGTGACAGCATAGTCGAATAAGTTAATTTTTATCCTATAATCATTTGATTGTTCTTCTTCTATCCAGCCGCAGGATTTTAATATCCTGAGCACCCCGTTCGCCTTATCGCGAGAATCTTTTGCAATTTCTTCATCATCAAATACCATTTCCGAATTAGATTCATTATCAAAATAATTTTCTAACTCTGAAACAATAACATCTTTATCAACACCAAATGATAATTCTGTTCTATAAGTTCTATATAATATTAATATACAGTCAATATAATTAGATTTATATTTACTTGTTAATGGTTTGAAAAATTCTTGCGGTAATATGCTAAATAGATTAATTTCATTCACCTTCAATCTCAACAATCCAAGCAACCATATTCATGGTGTCCGGAATTTTATAAAACTTCCCCCAAACAAATCGCTTTCTACTGATTAAGATAACGACATTTGATTCTTACCAAATCATATCCTTCTAACCTTCATAAATCATAACCATAGCTAAGGTATCCCGTTCGCATTTAGAGATAAACTCTGTTTATTTGAAATCTGCTAAGCAAATACAATTACGCCT
>ENA-UOOM01001035-UOOM01001035.1-fermentation-metagenome-genome-assembly--contig:-NODE-1035-length-28437-cov-11.767599_pt1 | contig 28437 bp, 28 predicted proteins | sample MGYA00245781_ERZ724031 | MGnify/ENA primary metagenome ERZ724031 (study PRJEB28704, sample SAMN03018317) | fermentation metagenome | biome: anthropogenic terrestrial biome; feature: soil... | reverse complement strand
GTTGGAAATTTAGAAAATATGCATTATAATATGATATCAGGGTCAAAAGGTCATGTGTTTCATGCTTGCATGAAAAAGCATGACTTTGGGACCCGCAAAACATGAGAAAGAAGCCCGAGTAGGGCGGATTTCGAATGTTTTTAGGATTGCGGGAGCACAAAGTGCGGAGCAATCCGTAGGTATCAGGGGGCAAAATACCTTTTGACCCCTACATCTAATATGCATTATCTGAATAAAGAGGTGTTAATTAAAATGAAATATATATCGTTTGCAATTCCGTGCTATAATTCTGAAGCCTATATGGAGAAAGCAATTCAGTCCGTATTAAAAGGGGGAGAGGATGTAGAGATCATCATTGTAAATGATGGCTCTAAAGACAAGACTAAGAAGATAGCCAGGCATTATGCTGAAAGCTATCCGTCGATTGTAAAGGCTGTAAATAAGGAGAATGGGGGGCATGGGGACGCGGTGAATTCCGGGTTGTCCCATGCCACAGGAAGATATTTCAAAGTGGTGGACAGCGACGACTGGGTAGATGAAGAAGCCCTGATGAAGATACTGGATGCCGTGAAAGGATTTGTTCAGGCTGAGAGTGAGGTGGACATGATTGTGTCCAACTATGTTTACGAGAAGGTGGGAATGGAGCACAAGAAAGTAATCCACTATCGCAATGTACTTCCACAGAATCAGATTTTCCACTGGGATGACATTGGACATTTCCGTCTGGATCAGTACATTCTGATGCATTCAGTCATTTACAGAACTGAAATGCTGAAATTGTGTCAGCTCAGGCTTCCGAAGCATACATTTTATGTGGACAACATTTACGTCTATTATCCCCTTCCCCATGTGAGGAACCTGTATTATCTGGATGTGGATTTTTACCGGTATTTTATAGGCCGTGAGGATCAGTCTGTAAATGAGAAGGTCATGATCAGCAGGATCGATCAGCAGATATTTGTAACACGGGCGATGATAGACATGTACGAGCTCAGAATGATACCCAGTAAAAAGCTTAAAAAATATATGGTGAATTATCTTGCCATTATGATGACGGTGTCCTCTATTCTGTGCATTCGCTCCAAGAAAAAGGAGAACCTTGAGAAAAAGACAGAGCTATGGAGATATCTGAAAAAGAGAGATTATGGTACCTACATGAGGATTCGCCATGGAATTCTTGGACAGACTACCAACCTGCCCGGAAAGTCAGGACAAAAAGTTTCCTCTATGGCCTACAGTGTGGCCAGAAGGCTGATCGGATTTAACTAGGCATTTGTAAAAATCCGCATGGCTGAACTGTTACAACAAGAAGAATAATTCAACGGCCAGGATACATATTAGTATAATAAAGAGTATATATATGGCTGATAATTTTACAGAAAGTAAAATAAAAAATCCGCCGGGAGCGTTAAATGAGTCAGAAAACTGAAAATATGCTGAGTCTTGCATTGGACGCTACAGAAGAGGAAAGGCAGAAATCGCGGGAACTGGATGTGGGATATAATCCTATTGACAGAGAGTGGGACTTGATTATTAAGTATTCCGGGTCTCTGGATGCTGTCCGTGATTTGGCCACGGCTGTGACACAACTGTCAAATGAATATGCAATTATTACAATTAGAGAGTCTGTAATTGAGGAACTGGCGGCCCTTCCTCAGATAGAGTACATTGAAAAACCAAAGATGTTATTCTTTCAGGTAATAAACGGAATACGAGTTTCCTGCGTCAATCAGGTGCGGCAAGCTCCTTTTTCATTATCTGGCAGGGGTGTTTTGGTTGCGGTTCTGGACAGCGGAATCGATTATACCCTTGCGGATTTCAGGAATGATGACGGGACAACGAGAATAAGAGCATTGTGGGACCAGGCCATACCGGGCGCACCTCCCGAGGGGTATTCTATTGGAACAGAATATACTATGGATCAGATTAATGAGGCGCTGAGCCAGGAAAATAGAGCGGCCAGAGAAGAAATCGTGCCAAGCAGGGACACGTCGGGGCACGGGACCTCGGTAGCCGGAATTGCAGCCGGAAACGGAGCAGGGAGTCCAAGCAGACAGAATGCGGGTGTGGCACCGCAAAGTGATCTTTTGATTGTCAAGCTGGGAAACCCGAGGGAGGATAGTTTCCCCAGAACAACAGAGCTGATGCAAGCCGTAGATTATGCTGTGAGGAAGGGAATAGAGTACCAGATGCCGGTATCAATAAATATCAGCTTCGGGAATACATATGGTCCTCATGACGGAACTTCTCTTCTGGAGAGATTTTTGGATGATATATCGAACTACGGAAGAACTACGATAAGTGTAGGCAGTGGAAATGAGGGAACCAGCAGCGGCCACACATCAGGTATTCTTGTACAGGGAACGGAAGAAATTGTCCGGCTGGGGGTACAGATGAATGAACCAACGGTCAGCGTACAGATATGGAAGTCCTATGTGGATGATGTGGACATTTCTATTGAAAGTCCTTCAGGGGTCAGGGTGGGGCCGATTCAGCAGATTCTCGGTCCCCAGCGTTTTGTACTGGGGCAGACAGAAATACTGTTGTATTATGGAGAACCGAGTCCCTATAGTGTGAAGCAGGAAATTTTTATAGATTTTCTTCCCAGGAACTCATATATAAACAGCGGAGAATGGCAGATTATACTGACACCAAGAAGGGTTGTCACGGGGGAATACCAAATGTGGCTGCCGAGCCAGGGAGTATTGAATCAGGGAACCGGGTTTTTATTCCCAAGAAGTGATGCAACTCTCACAATACCATCCACAGCTGTTCGGGTGATAACCGTAGGGGCATATGATGCACTTACATTCAGTTATGCAGACTTTTCGGGCCGGGGTATTTTGCCAACAAGTATGTTTTCCACTATAATGAAGCCGGATCTGGTTGCCCCGGGAGTGCGGGTTACCACAATTGTGCCCGGCGGCGCATATACGGAAGTTACCGGAACATCCTTCTCGACACCTTTTGTGACAGGGGGGGCGGGCCTTTTAATGGAGTGGGGCATTGTAAACGGGAACGACCCGTATTTGTATGGTGAAAAGGTAAAAGCCTATTTGCGCAGAGGGGCCAGGCAGCTGCCAGGTTTCGATGTATGGCCTAATAATCAGATGGGATATGGAGCACTCTGCGTGCGGGACAGCATTCCGGTATAGCGAAAGATAAAAGGAAGAGGAGAAGTGATAAGGATGTTCAAGTTAAGTACATTGTGCTATATTGAAAAAGACGGCTGTTATCTAATGCTGCACCGGACAGTCAAGGAAAATGATGTGAATAAGGATAAATGGATAGGTGTCGGGGGACACTTTGAAGACAGGGAAAGTCCTGAGGAGTGCCTGCTGCGAGAGGTAAAGGAAGAAACGGGATATACACTGACTTCATATAAATATCGTGGAATTGTGACCTTTGTATATGGGGAAGATGTCGTGGAATATATGTCCCTTTACACAGCAGATGGTTTTACAGGTGATCCCATAGCCTGTGATGAGGGAGAGCTGGAATGGGTGGATAAGAAAAAGCTCTCTCAGCTGAATATTTGGGAGGGTGACAAGATTTTTTTCCGCCTCATTGAGGAAGACAGAGAGTTCTTTTCCCTGAAGCTGGTGTATGATAAAAGTGATATTCTGCAGTATGCTGCCCTGGACGGAAAAAAGATGGAAATCTAATTTGCTTTCCCAATAAAACTATAATATACTAATATGATACCAGGGTTCCGGGAGCACAAAGTGCGGAGCAATCCGTAGGTATTATGGGGGTAAAATACCTTTTGCCTCCATATCGCTGATATATATTTAGGAGAAAAATCAGCTTAAGGCTGAGATAGGGGGACCAAGTGATGGTCGACACAGGGGTTATACATGGGAGGTTTCAAATCTTTCACTTAAAGCATATGGAGTATTTACTGGCAGCCAAAATGAGATGCAGGAAGTTATATATCGGGATTACACATTCGGATATTGTCGCCTTTGCCGCAACATCTGCATTGGATTTGCATGGAACAACAAAACGGGACAATCCCCTTACCTATTTTGAACGTCTTGAGATGATACAGGGTGCCCTGACTGATTTTGGCGTGAAAAGAGAAGAATATGAGATGATTCCATTTCCTGTGAGCCAGCCGGACTTAATCACTCAATATGCCCCAAGAGATGCAGTTTATTTTATGAGTATCTGCAGCGAATGGGATGAAGAACGCTGTCAGATCCTGCAGAGGCTAGGCTTAGAGACGGAGGTTCTCTGGAGAAAGATAGAGGAAGAAAGAGGGATTACAGGAACCGAAATAAGACAATTGATTGCGGAAGGTCTGGAATGGCAGCAGCACGTGCCCAAAACCGTGAGCGAATATATCATAGAACATGGAATAGATAAAAGAATACAGGCTTTAAACCATATGTTTGAATAATAGAAAGCAGGAGTAAATGACATCCATTCATTTACTCCTGCTTTCGTATGCATACACTAGTGCATTGTCTCATTGATATTTCGCAAAATAGCTTGTTTGCTGAAAATTAATGAGACAGTACACTAGGGCAGAACAAAAGAGTACATGAGAACAAAGTGGCATACACTGCCGCCCATAACAAACAGGTGGAATATCTCGTGACTTCCGAAATTTTTATGCCTGTTATTGAAAATAGGCAGTTTCATTGCATAAATGATTCCGCCGATCGTATAAATAATACCACCGGCCAAAAGCCAAAGAAATGCGGTTCTGGACATATTATTTGAAATCTGGGTAAAGGCCAGTACACAGGCCCATCCCATTCCAATATATAATACGGAAGACACCCATTTGGGACAGTACACCCAGAAAGCTTTGATTAGAATACCCACAATTGCGATGGACCATACGATTCCAAGTAAAATTTTACCGGTCCGCCCCCGCAGTACCAAAAGACAGATGGGAGTGTAACTCCCCGCGATTAACACGAAAATCATCATATGATCAATTTTTTTCAAAACGGTATTTTTCTTTTCTGATAAATCAAAAGTATGGTAAGTGGTACTTGCTGCATATAATAAAATCATGCTGACAGCGTAGACAGACAGTGAAATCACGTATATTCTGCTTGGCTCGTGGGCTGCCTTTATCAATAGAGGAATCGCTGCGAATATAGCCATCAGCATTCCTATAAAATGTGTAATTGCACTGCCTGGATCTTTGAAAAAAGTTTTCTTGTTCATAAGTGATACACCTCCTGGAAATTAAAAACGTTACATGTAGTATTGAAAACTATGTTTAGTATATGCATATATTACACCTTGTATAACAAAATTGCAAGAATAAAATGAAGGGAAATTAGTGAAAATATATCGAACCAGACAGCGGGAAAACCGGAGGGTTTTCCTGCTATTGGCTCTCGCCAAATAGATATATTTAGGAATAGGCCTTAGAAAGCGAGCTTTCACGGCCTATTCCTAAATATATCTGCCTGGTTCTGAGGGGTTACAAATTGACATCTAATTGGAATTTTGTTATGATATCACCTGCGACTATTTGACAGCTACAGTTTGGCGCGGGCTTTTTAAGGGAATGTGCGGGAAAAAGTGAAGTGGGATCAATCTTATGGCAAACTGTAACGATAGACATTGAAGGAGATTTATGGAAGAAGTAAGATTTGAAGAAATGGGGCTCCTCCCCGAAATTGTAAAAGCAGTAAAGAATATGGGATTTGAGGAGGCTTCACCGATCCAGGCAAAAGCGATTCCTGTTATGAGGACAGGGAAGGACATGATAGGGCAGGCTCAGACCGGAACAGGAAAGACGGCGGCCTTCGGCATTCCCCTTTTGGAAAAAATAGAGCCAAAAGATAGAAAGCTTCAGGCGATTGTCCTGTGTCCAACGAGGGAACTGGCAATTCAGGTGGCGGAAGAAATCCGCAGCCTTGCAAAATATATGCACGGGATTAAAGTATTGCCAATCTATGGCGGTCAAGAAATTGTTACCCAGATTCGTTCTTTAAAAAGCGGAGCACAGCTGGTTATTGGCACACCAGGACGTGTGATGGACCACATGAGAAGAAAGACCATAAAAATGGAAGAAGTCCACACAGTTGTTCTGGATGAGGCAGATGAGATGCTCAATATGGGATTCCGTGAGGATATTGAGACAATTCTGGAAGGAGTTCCTGTGGAGCGCCAGACAGTTTTGTTTTCTGCAACAATGCCCCAGGCTATATTAGATATTACAAAGAAGTTTCAAAAAAAAGCTGAGCTTATCAAGGTGACAAAAAAAGAGCTGACGGTGCCGAATATTGAGCAATTTTATTATGAGGTAAAGCCTAAGAATAAGGAAGAAGTACTTTCCCGCCTGCTGGATATTTATACACCGAAGTTGTCAGTTGTTTTCTGCAATACGAAAAAACAGGTTGATATCCTGGTAAATGGACTTCTCGGCAGAGGATATTTTGCGGCTGGTCTGCACGGAGATATGAAGCAGATACAGAGGGACCGGGTAATGCAGGGATTCCGTTCGGGAAAAACAGATATTCTTGTAGCTACGGATGTAGCGGCAAGAGGAATTGATGTGGAAGAGGTTGAGGCCGTATTTAATTATGACCTGCCCCAGGATGATGAATATTATGTACATCGAATAGGAAGAACCGGGAGAGCAGGACGGGAAGGAAGATCTTTTTCCTTTGTGTCCGGCAAGGAGGCATATAAATTAAAGGAAATCCAGCGTTACTGCAAAACAAAGATTTACGCGCAGAAGGTTCCCTCCTTAAATGATGTAGCAAGTACTAAAATGGAAAATATTCTGGATGAAATTGATCAGATCGTTGAAACAGAAGATTTGACAAGGTACCTTCAGGCTATTGAAAATAAAGTAAATGACTCCGATTATACAGCCATGGATATGGCAGCTGCTTTTCTGAAGCTTACCTCCGGACAAAATGAAATAAGTCCTGAGGAGACAGAATTTGGGGATACCGGTGCGGAAGAGGCAGGAATGGTACGTCTTTTCATCAATATCGGCAAGAAAAACAAAGCAAAACCCGGCGACATTGTTGGTGCCATTGCAGGAGAAAGTGGTATCCCGGGAAAAGTAATCGGCTCCATCGATATGTATGATAAATACACGTTCGTAGAGGTGCCGAAGGAATATGCAAGAGAGGTATTAAATGCTATGACTCATACCAAGATAAAAGGAAAGTCCATAGCTGTAGAACCTGCCAACCAGAAATAATACGAAAAGGGGTCTGACCCTTTTGAGGCTCAATTTCTGAATTGTTTCAACAATTCAGAAATTGGCGTTCAAAAGGGTCAGACCCCTTTTATTATTCTATAATAGTTCCGGCTCTGCCCTTAATCCCATCCTTTACTTTATCAAAAGAGGTTATAAGAGCACTTCTGCCGTCACGTTGTTCTATGAATTCTACTGCAGCACGGAATTTAGGAAGCATATTATAAATGCCGAAATGTCCTTCTTCCATGTACTTCTTTGCCTGCTCTACAGTAATCTCTCCCAGTTTTTCTTCATCCGGATGCCCCAGGTTGATGCAGACCTGCTCTACGCTCGTCAGGATAATCAGTTTATCTGCATCAATTCCTTCTGCCAGTTTCCCGGCAGCTAAATCCTTTTCTATGACAGCACTGGCACCCTTAAGGTGATTGTCCTGTTCCAAAACGGGTATACCGCCGCCTCCGCATGCGATTACAAGCTGGTCTGCATCCAGAAGAGCCTTTACGGCATCCAATTCGACTATTTGTACTGGGTTGGGTGCAGCTACGACACGGCGGAAACCTTTGCCCGGTTCTTCTACTACATAATTTCCTTTCCTGCGTTCTTCCTCAGCTTCTTCAGCAGTCATGTAACGTCCCAGGACTTTTGTGGGAGTGTAGAATGCTTCATCATAAGGATCCACGATTACCTGGGTGAGAACGGTGCTGACCGTGCGGTAAATACCGCGGTTCAGAAGTTCTTCGCGGATTCCATTCTGCAAATCATATCCGATATACCCCTGACTCATTGCGGAGCATACGGACATGGGAGCGGAGGTGTAATTGTCATGGGTCTTGCCAAATTCGTTCATGGCAGTGTGTATCATGCCTACCTGTGGTGCATTGCTGTGGGTTATGGCGACCTGGTAGCCTTCCTCAATCAGATCTGCAATGGATTTTGCTGTTTTATTTACAGCCACCATCTGTTCGGGAAGGGTGGTTCCCAGTGCCCGGTGTCCCAGTGCAACGACGACTCTTTTTTTCATATGCGTGCCCTCTGTTTTTTCAAAGATTTACATTAGCAAGTATAGTATTTTCTAAATCAAAAATCAACGTTAAAGTGTGACAATAGTGTAGCGGTGGCCGGTATGTTTTAAAAATTTTTTCAGAATATCTTCGGTTTTTATTTTCAGGGTGGATGTGTTCATACAAGGATGGCAGCCTAGATATTCGCTTTCAAGTAATTCTTTATCAATCAGAAGGTCAACGTCCCAGTCCCTGTCATTCATAAGTCCCAGCACGCTGACAGAGCCCGGTGTGAGGTTCAGAAATTCTTCCATAAACTCAGGCTCTGCAAAGGAAAGCCTGGAAATATTCAACTGGCTGGATAAATCCTTTGTTAAAAACTTTTTGTCCCCCGGCATCAAAAGAAGAAAAAATGTGGTTTTCTGACGATTTCTCAGAAACAGATTTTTGCAGGGAAGAATTCCAAGTTCATCCTCTATAGCTCTGCACGCCTCAATTGTGGGGGCAACATCGTGATCTACACCTTCGTATGGAATATGCAGTTTGTCCAGCAGGTCATAAGTTTTTGCCTCCTTGTCTGTGCGGTTCGAGCAGTCCGGTTTACTTGTAAAATGTTCTTTGCTTACGTGTATCTCGTCCATGATAATATCCTTTCTTGGTTCATTTGAAAATTAATATAACGATACCAGGGTCAAAAGGTCATGCGTTTCATGCTTGCATGAAAAAGCATGACTTTGGGACCCGCAAAACATGAGAAAGTAGCCCGAGCAGGGCGGATTTCGAATGTTTTTAGGATTGCGGGAGCACAAAGTGCGTAGCAATCCGTAGGTATCAAGGGGCAAAATACCTTTTGACCCCAACATCATATAACTGTTCTAATTAGACTGATACCAGCCCCAGAGATAGAGAATGGGGAATATCAGATCAATCAGACTGAGCGCGGAAAATGACGCGATTGTAGCTGAATATATAATATTGAAAATATAATATACAGCCAGTAAAATCCCCATAATGAGTACGGATTGTTTGGATTTGTAGACTATCCCCACGATACCCGAAATTAAGAAAATAAAGGAGCCGACAAAAGACAGAATATAGCTAAAGGTAGTTGGTGCCGCTACTCCCAGAGAAGCATAAGTTTCCTCAGGGACCATTCTGCCGGCAGCGACCGCAATGATGCTGGAGATTAGGCTGAAAGCCCCCAGGACAATTAGGATAATCGATAATACTTTTAATAATGTGCTTCGTTTTTTCATGCAAAAACCCTCCTCGATGTTTTGATTTTTAAACTAAGTGTTATTTATAAATAATATCACATTCTACGCAATGCTTCAATCGGACTTAATTTTGCTGCCTTCCTGGCAGGATAGATTCCAAATACAATTCCGACGCTGCATGAGAAGATTGTGGCTACTAAAATAGCCGGGAATGAAAGCTGCGCTTTGATTCCGCCTACACCGAGAGCGGTAATGAGCGCTGTCAGTGCGGCCCCCAGTATGATACCTATAATTCCGCCCATCCCTGAAATGATTGCGGACTCACAGAGAAACTGAGCCACAATAGAACCGGTTTTAGCACCCAGTGCCTTGCGGATACCGATTTCCCGGGTGCGCTCGGTAACGGATACAAGCATAATGTTCATAACACCGATTCCCCCTACAACAAGAGAGATGCCTGCAACCAGAGCGACAAATGCGGTGACTCCGTCCATAATGGAGCCGAACATATCCGAGAAGTCCATGGGTTTCTGTTGTATAAATGGTGAGTCCCCCAGGTTCTGGTGCCTGGAATTTAATATTTGAACCGCATTTTTTGCAACGCTTGCTGCCTGCTCTTTATCATATGCAGTGATAGAAACAGCTGGAAATGCCTCAATAGGATTTCCAAAGGCATTGGAAACTGTGAAAGGCATTTCCAGGCTGATGCTTTTATCCATCCCCATGGCCTGATATTGCTTTTCGGCCTCCATCATTTCCTGTGAAGTTTTGCGAATACCTATAATATTTACATTCTGTATACTGCTGTCAACTTTAAGTTCAACACTCATGCCTATGACATCTGTATTTCCAAATAAATATAAGGCCGTCAGTTCATCAATTACGCACACCATATTTGCGTTAGCTACGTCGTTGTCTGTAAAGTACTTTCCTTTTACCAGGGGCTCAGTATACTGCGCATTTTCATAATCCGGTGTCGCCAGCCAGATATACGCATCAAAGCTCCCTTTGCGGGTGTCAATAGTCCCGGAGGTTTGCGTATAAGCAGATACACTCTGTACCGATTCATCCAGAGAAGTTCTTAAAAAAGCAATATCATCTCCGGTAATGCTGTTTGGATCGGAAACCACATCCGTATTTGCCTGTACGGTGACAGTATTGTTCTGCTCATTTGAAGCATCCACTACGTCTTTTTTCAGGCCGTTTCCGATGGAAACAATAGTGACAACAGAAGTGATGCCGATAATGATGCCCAGCATGGTCAAAAAGGAGCGGCCTTTATTGGAACGGATGTTGTCAAGAGCCATTTTTACATATTCTAAAAACTGTCCCATGTTATATCCTCTTTTCTCAATTTGTCACATTTACCGAAACGGGTGACTCCGTCTCCTTTTGTGCGGTGTCCGTGTTTTTCTTCTCCGAGGCAGTGGCCTTCATCCCGTCCTTAATGTCTACGTTTAGGTCATTTACAACCTGGTCGCTCTTTTTCAAGCCACTCTTCACCTCAATCTTAGTCGTAGATGCGGTTCCAAGCTCAACCGGTTTTTTCTTTACAACCCCATCCTTGATGACGTACACAAAGTCACCTTCGGAGGAGGTGTTGATTACTTCAGTCGGAACGAGAAGAACATCACTGGATTCAGCTACGGTCATGGAAATCTTTGCGGCAGCACCGATGCAGACATTCTCATCAGGATTGTCGATGTGTATTTCGGCGCCGATGACTGGATTGCCCTTTTCGTTGTTAAGTGCAATTTTGTTGACTTTGGTCAGCGTGCCTTGATATTTGTATTGCCCGATAGTAATTTCCGCTTTATTTCCAACTTTTATCTTATCATAATCATCGGGTGACACTTCAATTTTTACCCGCACCTTTTCCGTGCTGGCAACTGTAAACATAGCCATTCCCTGAGTTGCCGTATTGGTCTCCAAAAGACCTACGGAAGCAATAACCCCGTCCATGTCGGCGGCCATCCCCTCCTTACCCTTTGCTACTAGCTCAGCAGGAGACAGCGCTGTCAGCTCAGCCAGATTGTCACTGATGACCAGGCCTTCCAGTTCGGCGGAAGACATACCCGCATCCGCAGAGGGGGCAGATGCCGCATTGTAGGCAGCTTCCCATTGGGCGTAGACAGTCTCCAGCTGGGCATTGAGTTCATTGTAACCGGCATCGTCGACAGGGCCGTCTTTAATTTGGGGGGTGATCTTATTTATTATTTCATTAGCCTTTGCAATCTCAGTTTTGGCCTCGTGATATTGAATTATTGCCAGATCATCATTATTCTTTTCTTCATCGGGCTTTGCCAATGCAGCATCTAAATCCGGAAAGTTATTGCCATAACTATCGGTAATTTTCTGAATAACAGCATCGTTTATCTGTATTATATTCTGTTGTGCTACAATTTCTGCTTTCAATTTAGCCTGATCGGGGGCTGCCGCCTCCGCAGCGGCCAAATTTTCCTGATATTTTGCATATGCCGCATCCACCTGTGCTGCCAATTCATTTACCTTATCAGCCAGTTGATTTGCCTGCTCCGCAGCCTGTGTATTTGCTGCGTTTGCTGCATCGATGGCCTTTGCATTTTGCGCCTTTGCAACAAGGGAACTGTTCAGGCTGGACTTCAGTGTCAGCTGAGCCTGTTGGTTGTCGCGCTCCAGATTGGTTGTGTCAAATGAAACTAAAAGCTCTCCCGATTTCACGGCATTTCCCACGACAGCATTGCATTTTGCAATAGGAGCAGTAACGGGAGAATAATATGTTTTTGTATTTTCGCTTTCAATTTTACCGCTTGCGTTGTATATTTCGCGGACGTCCCCTGTGGTCACCTTTGAAACCTGAAGGGGAGTGCCTTTCCCGCTGTCGTTTCCCTTAGAAAGGAAGGAGACTGCAATAATGATAACAGCCAGGACTGCGATTACTGGAATAATAACCCAGCCGGGCAGCTTTTTTCTGGGTGGGTTGGCTGCTCCACTGTCTTCCAGCTCATAGGAATCTTCATCATGAACTGCATCCTCCTCCAGAGTCTCTGTGATAATGGTGTCTAAATCTTTATCTTGTTCCCTTTTCTTCTTGGAAAACATATTATGCATCCTCCCTTTCTTCATTTAGATAGTCGTTTTCTACGCGGCCGTCAACGATGCGGACAATCCGGTTGACTTGAGCAGCAATATCATCATCGTGTGTGATGATGATAACGGTGCGCCCTCCCCGGTGAAGTCCTTTTAGTATTTCCATAATTTCTTTTGTAGACTTTGTATCCAGGTTGCCTGTAGGCTCATCTGCCAATACGATTGGCGGCTGGGCAGCAATGGCACGTGCAACAGCAACTCTCTGCTGCTGCCCGCCGGACAGTTCATTGGGCTTGTGCTTAAGCCGGGTACCCAGGCCTACTTTTTTTAAAGCTTCCACAGCAATTCTGCGGCGCTTCTGCTTCCCGAGTCCGCGGTAAATGAGGGGGAGCTCTACATTCCCCACAGCATCCAGGTTTGCGACCAGATTGAAGCCTTGAAAAATAAAACCGATTTCTTCATTGCGGATTTCTGATAATTGATTGTCCGTCAATTGCGAAACATCGTGCCCTTTCAGGTAATATTTTCCTGAGGTTGGAACATCCAGGCAGCCCAGCATATTCATAAGCGTAGATTTTCCAGACCCGGAGTGTCCAATGATTGCTACGAATTCACCCTTTTGAATACTCAGGTCAATACCGTCCAATGCGCGGACTTCATTTTCACCGGGGTTATAGATTTTATGTATGTTCTCAATTTTGATGAGCGATTCCATGAAAGATACCTCCGTATTTAATAGTATATCTGTATTACTTAAATAATACAATATTATTTTGTGAATAAAAAGTCAATACTTTTATGATACCAGGATTGCGGGAGCACAAAGTGCGTAGCAATCCGCAGGTATCAGAGCATCAAGCAAGCTGTAACAGTTTAGCTATCAGCTGGAATCCGGCAGGACATTTACAGCAGAAGGATTGTCTGTTACAATTCTATTGTTAATGAAAGTGATATGGAGGAAAAAAATGTGAGGAAATTATTACATTTTCTGCGGGGATATGAAAAAGAAAGCGTTTTTGCACCACTGTTTAAAATGCTTGAAGCTACATTTGAATTGATTGTGCCGCTTGTAATGGCCCGGATTATAGATGTAGGGATAAAAAATCAGGATGTTTCTTATATATGGAAACTGGGAGGCATTCTGGTTATATTCGGCGTGCTGGGACTTGCATCATCCTTAACTGCACAATATTTTGCGGCAAAGGCGGCGGTAGGATTCGGAACAGCACTGCGCCATGCTATGTTTCACCATATTCAGCAACTGTCTTACGGGGAGATTGATAGGGCCGGAAGTTCCACTCTTGTGGTACGTATTACCAGTGATATCAATCAGGTGCAGACAGGGGTGAATATGGTGTTAAGATTATTTCTGAGATCACCATTTATTGTAGTGGGAGCTATGATTATGGCTTTTACCATAGATGTGAAGACTGCAGTTATATTTTTGATAGCGGTACCCCTGCTTGCCTTTGTCATTTATGGAATTATGATGCTGACAATTCCTCTGTATAAAAAGGTACAGAAGAGACTTGACCAGGTGCTGCTTTCCACAAGGGAAAATCTGGCGGGTATCCGTGTGATACGGGCTTTTCGGACACAAAATCAGGAAATGCAGGAGTACGAAGAGAAGAGCAGCAGCTTAATGCAGCTTCAATTGAAGGTCGGCAGGATATCGGCATTATTGAATCCTATCACTTATGTATTTGTAAATTTGGGGATTATTGCGGTTGTCTGGTACGGAGGGGGCGCGGTAAATGTAGGGAGAATTACACAGGGTGAGGTCATTGCCCTTGTGAATTATATGAGCCAGATTCTGCTGGCTTTGGTAATGATTGCAAATCTGATTATTTCTTTTACAAAGGCAATGGCATCTGCCGGCAGAATTAATGAAGTCTTTGATTTAAAACCAGGGATTAAGGACGGAACCGCTGAAGGAAGAGAAGAGGCCAGTGAAGAACAGCAGGAATCGGCCAGGGTAGAAATGCAAAATGTTACTTTTTACTACCAGAACAGCCAGGAGCCGGCTTTGTCAAATATCACTTTTCGGGCATATGCCGGAGAGACTATCGGCATTATAGGGGGAACAGGCAGCGGGAAAAGCACTCTTGTGAATCTGATTCCAAGATTTTACGACACATCAGAGGGCAGTGTACTTGTGAATGGTGTGAATGTAAAAGAATGGAGAATGGATATTTTAAGGGGCAAGGTAGGAATTGTTCCGCAAAAGGCGGTTCTGTTTCATGGAACAATCCGTCAGAATATGCAGATGGGAAAGGCTGACGCCACGGATGGCGAGATTTTTGCTGCATTGAAAACAGCGCAGGCACTTGAAATTGTGGAGTCCAGGCAGTCAGGTCTTGACACGATAATCAGCGAAGGTGGAAAAAACCTTTCCGGAGGGCAGCGGCAGCGTCTGACAATTGCAAGGGCACTGGTAAGGCAGCCACAGGTGTTGATCTTGGACGACAGTGCATCGGCACTGGATTTTGCTACGGACTATAGACTTCGGAAATCTCTTTCTGAGGACACCTCGGGAATGACTGTCTTTATCGTTTCCCAGCGGGCGGCGTCCATCCGGTATACAGACAGGATTATTGTGCTGGATGATGGGGAGATAGCCGGTTATGGAATTCATGAAGAACTTTTGGAGGACTGTCCGGTATATCGGGAAATCTGCTATTCACAGATGTCAAAGGAGGAGGTGCGCTGATATGTCAGGTAAAAAAGACGAAACGACAAAGAAGATTTTACTTTTAATTAAGCCCTATTTGCCCTATATGATACTTTCATTGGTGTTTGCTCTGATTTCAGTTACCCTTACATTGTATGCACCCATTCTTACAGGAGATGCGGTTGATTTTGTGATTGGAAAAGGCAGAGTAGATTTTGAAGCAATATTTTACATTTTAAAAGTGCTGGCTGTGGTGATATTTATTACGAGCCTTGCGCAGTGGCTGATGAATCTGTGCAACAACATTATAACCTACAGGGTAGTAAAGGACATAAGGATTCATGCATTTTCTAAATTGCAGATACTTCCGCTGTGTTATGTTGACAGCCATCAGTATGGTGAGGTAATCAGCCGTATCATTACGGATGTGGAGCAATTTTCAGATGGCCTGCTGATGGGCTTCACTCAACTGTTTACAGGAATAGTGACTATCTTGGGAACACTGATTTTCATGCTCTCCATAAATGTAAAAATTGCTCTGGTTGTCATTGTGATTACACCGCTGTCGCTATTTGTGGCAAGCTCTATTGCCAGGCGGACTTATGTAATGTTCAAGGCACAGTCGGAGACGAGGGCGGAAATGACATCTCTTGTGGATGAGATGGTGGGGAATCAGAAGGTGGTCCAGGCTTTTGGATACGGTGACAGGGCGATGGAACGATTTGACGAAGTGAATAGAAAATTACAGAAGGTGAGTCTGAAGGCAATTTTCTTTTCTTCCGTTACAAATCCTACCACCCGGTTTGTCAATAGTCTTGTTTATGCCGGGGTTGGCATTGTGGGAGCGTTTACCGCCATACACGGAGCAATTTCCGTAGGGCAGCTTTCAGCTTTTTTGAGCTATGCAAATCAGTACACAAAGCCATTCAACGAAATTTCCAGTGTAGTGACGGAGCTGCAGAATGCATTTGCTTGTGCCAGACGTGTTTTTGATTTTATAGAAGAGACTCCAGAGGTTCCGGATGCGGCTGGCGCGGCTGTTTTAAGGAAAGAAGATGGGAATCTTAGTCTAAAAGATGTTTCCTTTTCCTACAACAAGAACGTACCACTTTTGAAGCATCTGAATCTGGAAACTAAGCCGGGACAGAAAATAGCAATTGTGGGACCAACCGGCTGCGGTAAAACCACATTGATTAATCTGCTGATGCGCTTTTATGATGTGGATGCCGGACAGATTATCCTCAGCGGCCATGACATCAGAGAGGTAACCCGGGACAGTCTCCGCGGAAACTACGGCATGGTGCTGCAGGAAACGTGGCTGAAAGCAGGGACGGTAGCAGAAAATATTGCCTATGGACGGCTTCATACTCCCCAGGAGGAAATAGTGGCTGCGGCAAAAGCTGCACATGCTCATAGTTTTATTAGAAGAATGGAAGATGGCTATGATACATTTATTCAGGAGGATGGCGGAAACCTCTCTCAGGGACAGAAACAGCTTCTATGTATTGCAAGGGTTATGCTGAACCTTCCACCTATGCTGATTCTCGACGAAGCAACCTCTTCTATTGATACACGGACAGAAATCAAGATTCAGGAAGCTTTCCAGCATATGATGGAAGGGCGGACCAGCTTTATTGTGGCCCACCGGCTATCTACCATCCGTGAGGCGGATGTCATATTAGTCATGAAAGACGGGAACATCATCGAACAGGGCAGGCATGAAGAATTACTGGCCCGGGGAGGGTTCTACAAAAAATTATATGAGAGTCAATTTGCACATTGATGTGGGCGGTCATTAAAGGGGTCAGACCCTTTTGCAGCCGGTTTTCAGAATATTCTGAAAACCGAACGTGAAAGGGGAAGGCTTTTTTCTTTATACCTTTCTAAAATGTAAAATACGCTTGACAAGAAATGTAAAGTAAACTATACTAAAAATGTAAAGTGAACTGTACGCTATAAACATTTTCGAGGAGGGATATTTTTGGAAAACTGTATTCAAGAACTGAGAAAGGAGCGTAAAATCACACAGAATGAACTGGCTGATGCAGTCGAAGTGACACGGCAGACGATTATTTCTCTGGAGAGCGGCAGATACAATGCATCGCTTATTTTGGCACATAAGATTGCGCAGTATTTTGATATGACAATTGAAGATATTTTTATATTTAACTTGGAGGAGGAAAATATATGCTAATACAAACATTGAGTCAGGGCGCAAAGACAGATGAGGAGTACAAGAATAAACTTATTTCTGGGATAAAGCGGGATAGAGTATTATGTATATTTGGTGTGGTTACAATTATAGTTGCCCTGCTCTGGATGATGACGGACAACGGGGTTCAGGGATCCTTTTTGAGCGGGGTGTTCACAGGGACAGGAGCAGTTATATTCTTTTTTGCACTTAAGCACATACTGAAGACGAAAAAAATGTTGAAAAATGAAAAGCTGCTGCATGCGGAACGCCTGAAAGAATCGGATGAAAGAAATCATATGATTGCAGAGAAAGCTATGTACTGGGCCGGGGTGATTATCATGGGAGTATGCTATGTGGTCATGCTGGTGTCTGGCTTTTTCAACATGGCAGTATTTTGGTCAGTGTGGGGAATGGTGATGACATATTGTATTTTGGCGGCAGTCCTTAAAAAATATTTTGAAAAAAAGTTGTAGAGTGGTCAGACTCTTTTACACCCATAATTTTCAGAATATTCTGAAAACCAGCCGCAAAAGGGTCTGACCCCTTTTCTAATTCAAAGCTTCATGTTCTTGTTTGAGTTCGGCAAAGCATTCCTGGGCAGTCCAGAACTGGTTGGTGGGGGTCAGGATCGCTTTGTAGGGAAATGGGCCGGCACCGCTCTTTCTTAGGGCGGTCAGTGCCTGATTCAGGCGGCTGTCGTTGAAGAAAGCAAAGACAATCATGGTGTCTGGAAGCTCTTCACCGGTGTAACTGCCTTCAGCGGGGACGGCATCTTTTATGCCGGCCAGCACGCCGAGGGGCTGGTGGTAATCTTCCTGCTTTATGTACTTTAGCCGCACATGGAGCGGAAACAGTGCCATTTCGATTTTCAGTCGTTTTTCTTTATCTGGAACATAGAATATTAATATGGTTTCTTTCAAAGCTTGGTCCTCCCTATTTTCTGTAAGTATGATACCTGCAGATTGCTCCGCACTTTGTGCTCCCACAATCCTAGTATCTTAGTATTGTAGTATATTTTGGAAAAGAAAAAAAGGGGTGGCTGTGATAAAAATCCTTATTGACAAATATATTTCAAAAAGATATATTTGTATTAACACAATAGTACAATGAGAGGAGGGGCATTATGATAGAGATTAAAAATCTGACTAAAATTTATAAATTAAACAAAAAACAAATGAAGGAATCCAAGACCACAGATACCTTAAAGACTGCTGTGGATAACTTAAGTCTTACTGCAAGGCCAGGGGAGATATATGGGCTTTTGGGACCTAACGGTGCCGGCAAGACCACTACTCTGCGCTGTATTTCCACAATTATCAAGCCTACAAGGGGGGAGATATTTGTGTCTGGGCATGAGGTGAAGAGAGAACCTGAGAAGGTGAGAGAGAAGATTGGCTTTCTGACAGGGGATATTAAGCTGGATCCTCAATTTTCAGTGGATTATATGTTTAACTTTTTTGGCAGGCTCCATCATATTCAGGAAGATAAACTTGCGGCCAGGAAGGAAGAATTGTTTACCTATTTTGGAATTAAGGATTTCTCCCATAAAAAGATAAAGGAACTGTCCACGGGGATGGCCCAGAAGGCCGCTATTGCAGTGTGCCTGGTGCATGATCCGGAAATTATCATTTTCGATGAACCTACGAATGGGCTGGATGTTATTACAGCCAGAAGTGTGACCGACTATTTAAAAAAACTTAAAGCTGAGGGAAAGCTGGTGATTATATCTACCCATGTTATGTCCGAGGCGGAGAAAATCTGCGACAGGATAGGAGTAATTATTGACGGGCAAAAAGTGGCGGAGGGGACACTTGGTCAGATACTTCATGATACAAATGCAGAGGACTTGGAAGATGCTTTCTTTGAACTTTACAGACACCAAAAAGGAGGAAAGTAAAATGAGCGGAATCAAACTTATATGTGGAAAAGAACTGGACAGAGTGTTCCGGGACAGAAAGATGATCTTCTCTGTTTTCTTTCTTCCGGTCATCATTATGGTTGGGATTATGTCACTGGTGGGAAATTTAAGCAACAATGCCCAGAAGGATGTAGAGGCTCACACCTCCATTGTTTATATTCAAAATTCCCCTGTCGGATTTCCTCAGTTTCTAAAAGCAGCAGACAGGGATTGTAAAATTTATGAGATGAGCGACTGGGAAAAAGCAACAGAAATGATTAAGAACGGAGATGCAGATTTACTGATTAAATTTCCGGAAAATTTTGTGGATATGGTATCTGGTTATAAGCAGGGAGATGTCATTCCCCAGATAAAGACATACTATAATCCTTCAGAGGACTATTCCCGCGCCGCATATGACACTATTTCAACAGGAGTACTAGAAGCATATCGCCAGAGTCTTTTGTCTCAAAGAGTAGATAATATGGAAGGACTGACGGTATTTACAGTAAATTCGGATAACCCGGATATGGTGATTCAGGATGAAGAAAAAGCCGGCGGCAAGATTCTGGGCATGATGCTCCCGTATTTCGTGACCATCCTATTATTTGCCGGGGCTATGGGGATCGGAACAGATATGGTAGCGGGAGAAAAAGAGCGGGGAACTATGGCAAGTCTTCTGGTTTCTCCAATAAAGAGAAGCTCCATTGTATTGGGAAAAGTAATTGCCCTGATGATTATTTCCGGTGTTTCCTCAGTTATTTATGTGGGAGCGTTGGTTGCGTTCATGCCGCAGATGATAGGGGGGGCGGATCTGGGGATGAATCTTACATTAAACCCGAAACAGATTGCCATGCTGGCCGTTTTGCTTGTTGCAATCGCCTTTTTGTATTCTGCAATCATTGTTCTGGTTTCCGTGTTTGCCAGGACAACGAAAGAAGCCAGTTCCTATGTAATGCCCGTTTATATGTTGATTCTTGTTCTGGGGATGACCACAATGTTTACAACAAAGACTCCCGGTGAGTGGGTGTATGCGGTGCCGATTTATAATACTTCCCTGGCTCTGCAGGGTATACTGACCCAGGAGGTTACAACGATGCAGTATGGAGTAACCCTGGGGATGACACTTGTATTTGGTGCAGTTTTAATTGGAGTCATAGGAAAAGCATTTGAAAGTGAAAAAGTAATGTCAATTTAGGCACAGTTTATCACGTGCCGTGGAATGCCTGCATAGAGTAAAAGTGAGAGAGACTTTTGCTCTGTTGCGGGCATTTTTTGTGCAATAGGAAACCAGGTGAAAATATGAGACTATGTGAATTAAGAGAAAAAGAAGTAATTAATGTGTGCGACTGCAAGCGGCTTGGCTGTGTTGTAGATGTGGCAATAGACATTAAGGATGGCAGGGTAGAAGCTATTATTATACCGGGTCCGGCAAAGATATGCGGTTTTCTGGGCACGGACAGCGAATATGTCATTCCCTGGGAATGTATAAAGAAGATCGGACCGGACATCATATTAGTAGAAATCCGGGAGGAAAAGTTTTTGCAAAAGTACTAGATATTGTGTATAATGGGGTGAAAGATTAGAAGAAAGGCGGAATATATTATGAAATGCCCTTATTGTGGACATCCTGATACCAAGGTAATTGATTCCAGGCCGGCGGAGGATAACAGTTCAATCCGCAGGAGGCGTTCTTGTGATGAGTGCGGAAAGCGTTTCACGACTTATGAAAAGATTGAAACTATTCCGCTGATTGTAATCAAGAAGGACAACAACAGGGAGCAGTATGACCGTTCTAAGATTGAATCAGGAATTCTAAGAGCCTGCTATAAGAGACCCGTTCCGGCAGACAAAATTCAGAAGACGATAGATGCGGTGGAACTGGAAATCTTTAACAGGGAAGAAAAAGAGATTCCCAGCAGCCTGATCGGCGAGATTGTCATGGACAAGCTAAAGGAGCTGGATCCGGTTGCTTATGTCAGATTTGCCTCTGTATACAGAGAATTTAAGGATGTGAATACATTTATGTCAGAGCTGAAGAAATTTCTGGCATAAAAAGCTTGTCAAAGAGCCACAAATCCTATAAAATAAAAGTCGACAATTTAATAATGAAGGTTATGTTTGAAGAAGGAGACAATTATGAGAAGAAGAGTAGCACAGACAATTCTGGTACTCACAGTAGCTGCAGCTATTGCACTGGGCGGGTGCTCAGGTGATAAGAAGGCGGCACCGTCAACTACTGAGAATAAGCTTTCAGGAAACCCGGTCGAAGGTGGAAGTATTAAGGTTGGTATTTCCCAGGATTTGGACAGTCTTGACCCACACAAAGCAGTTGCGGCAGGAACGAAAGAGGTTTTATTTAACATTTATGAAGGCTTAGTAAAGCCGGATAAGAGTGGTAATTTAGTCGAAGCCGTAGCGAGTAGTTATGAAATTTCTGATGATGCAAGGGTATATACGTTTACTTTGCGTGATGGAGTAAAGTTTCATAATGGGAATGGCGTGACGGTGGAAGATGTGAAATATTCAATAGACAGATGCGCTGATACGTCAAATGGGGATCCATTGGTATCAGCGTATTCTATTATTGACAGTGTGAATATCCTGGACGATAAAACAGTGGAGATACGTCTGAAAGAACCAAATACAGAGTTCCTCGCCTATATGACGACCGCGATTATCCCGAAAGATTATGATGCCCTTGAGACGGCACCTGTGGGGACTGGCCCCTTTAAGTTTGTCTCACGCAGTCCTCAGGAAAATGTTATTCTAGAAAAGAATGAGGACTATTGGGGAGAAAAAGCACATTTAGACAAGGTTGAATTTAAGATTGTGGCAGATGCGGATATGCTGGTGACTAATTTAAAGGGCGGTTCCATTGATATGGCAATGCGGCTGACATCCGGTCAGGCGGCAGAACTTAAAAGCGGGTTCCATATTGAAGAGGGAACCATGAACCTGGTTCAGGCCCTGTATCTGAACAATGCTGTAAAGCCACTGGATGACGAAAAGGTAAGAAAGGCACTGAGCTATGCAATCAATCCGAATGAAATCATGGATATCGTGTCAGACGGAAAAGGCGTGCGCATTGGAACCAGTATGTATCCGGGACTTAAGAAGTACTATGATGATGAATACGCAAATTATTATGAGCAGGACTATGACAAGGCAAAGAAGTTATTAAAGGAGGCGGGATACCCGGATGGCTTCGACTTGGAGATCACAGTGAGCTCAGCAGATCAGCCACATGTGGATACTGCCCAGGTAATTGCAGAAGAATTGAAAAATATCGGTGTTAATGTGAAAATTAAGCCGATTGAATGGGAATCTTGGCTGGAGGATGTTTATGCGAACCACCACTACCAGTCCACTGTAGTCGGTGTGGATGCTGCAAACTTATCCGCCCGGGCAATGCTTGAGAGGTTCACAACAGGTAATTCCGGAAACTTTATCAATTTCAGTGATGCAGAGTATGACAAGATATTTAAAGAGGCAATTTCTGCCACAGATGAAGCAAAGCAGACAGAACTTTATAAACAATTGGAAGAGATACTCATTGACAAGGCTGCTAATGTATATATTCAGGATCTTGCAAATTTGGTTGCAGTCAGCGATAAATATGACGGATATGTATTCTATCCCTTATATGTACAGGACATGTCCACAATATATATGATAGAGTAGAAAAAGGGGTCTGACCCTTTTGCCCGCCATTTTCCGAATTGTTGGAAACAATTCGAAAAACGGGCCTCAAAAGGGTCAGACCCCGTTTTAAAAGGAGGCAGGTATGAAATTTGTTATCAGAAAATTATCAGGTCTTATAATCACATTATTAATTGTCAGCATACTTGCCTTTCTTGCTTTTGAGGTGATTCCGGGAGATCCTGCCAGGAGTATTCTGGGCACAGAGGCTACGGAGAGCAAAGTCCAGGCTTTGCGGGAGGAGATGGGCTTAAACCGTCCCCTGCCGCAGCGCTATGGACGGTGGGTTAAAGATTTTGTTGGGGGAGATATGGGTATTTCTTACTCCTACCAAACTCCTGTGAGGGAGATGATTGGAGATAAGATTCCAATCACTCTTACACTGACGGCGATTGCATTTTTATTTATTCTTTTATTTTCTACACCAATCAGTATACTGTGTGTGAGGTATGAAAACAAATTTATAGACAAGCTATTCACGATTTTGAATCAGATTACTATGTCGGTTCCGCCGTTCTTTATAGGAATTATCTTCACAGTGCTGTTTGGACTGGTGTTCAGACTTTTTACTCCGGGCGGCTATGTGTCTTATGAAGAGAGTGTAAGCGGTTTTTTTAAGTATCTTATATTGCCCGGAATTGCAATTGCGCTGCCCAAGGCGGCTATGACGATAAAATTATTTCGCAATTCCCTACTGGCAGAGATGAGACAGGACTATGTGCGTACGGCGCAGAGCAGGGGAAATAATCCTTGGCGGGTGCTGGTGCGGCATGTACTGCGCAACGGTATCTCTCCTGTAGTTACCTTCCTTGGGATGGCAATTGCGGATATGATTGCAAACAGTATCGTTATAGAGCAGGTGTTTGGCATACCGGGACTTGGCCGGACATTGATTTCTTCTATCTCAAAGAGGGACTACCCTGTGGTGGAAGCAATTATTGTTCTAATTGCCGCGGTGATTCTGGTAGTTAATGTGCTGGTAGACTTGCTGTATCAGAAATTGGACAGGCGTATTGAAGTGTAGGGGCATGAAATTGAAGCAGTTGAGAATAAGAAAAAGGAAATTGGGAAAAACTGGTTATAACTTTGTATTTGGTCTGGTCCTTACAGCTGTGATGGTGGGTCTTATTATACTGGGATTCTTCTGGTCCCCCTATGATCCAGAGGCCATGCAGGGGTCTCTCAAACTGAGTGGTCCCGCACTGGCCCATGTTTTTGGTACGGATCAGTTTGGACGGGATGTGTTCAGCCGGATACTGGTGGGTGCCGGCAACACATTGATTGTGGCGCTGGGAACCATTGTAATCGGCGGGGGAGTTGGAATTCTGGCAGGAGCAGTGACCGGATATTTCGGAGGATGGCTGGATGAGATATTGATGCGGGTAAATGACGCCCTGGCAGCATTTCCCAGTGTGCTTCTGGCGTTAGTGATCATCAGTGTATGGGGAACAGGAAAATACAAAGTCATGCTGGCACTGGGCATTGCATTTATCCCCAGCTTTGCCAGAATTGTACGGGGAGAGTTCTTACGCTGCCGGGAAGAGGATTATATAGTCAGCGCCAGGCTCATAGGCGTGTCTGCCCCCAGAATTTTGTTTGTTCATATCCTGCCGAATATTATGCCGGCGCTTTTATCCGCACTGGCTATCGGATTTAACAATGCTGTGGTACAGGAGGCCGGGATGAGCTATCTTGGAATCGGTGTACAGCCGCCGGATGCAAGCTTGGGATTGATGCTGTCGGAGTCCCAGACATATCTGGCAAGCGGGCCCTGGTGTGCAATTTTCCCGGGAATCTTTTTGATACTTTTGATACTTGGGGTAAATATGCTCGGGGAAGGCATTCTGGACAGGTTCGGGGGTGGAAGATAATGCTTAAAGTAGAGAATCTGTCCATTTATTTTGAGGACAACGGAAAAATACAGGAGGCTGTGAGGGACATCTCGTTTCAGATGCAGGACAGAGAAATCCTTGGAATTGTGGGGGAGTCCGGCTCCGGGAAAACGATGACGGCTTTGACTATAGCAGGTCTCACAAAGGAACATGAGATTTTGGAAAGAGGAAGTATTTTGCTGGACGATACTGATTTGCTGAAATTGCCCCCGGCGGAAATGAGGAAAATCCAGGGCAAGGATATCAGTATGATATTCCAGGAGCCTATGACCGCACTGAACCCGACGATGAAAATTGGAAAGCAAGTAGAGGAAGCTTTGATTCTTCACACGGTGCTTTCCAAAACGGAGCGCAGGAAAACAGTTATACGTGCTTTGGAGGATGCAGAGCTGGATTATCCCGATTTGCTGTACGGAAAATATCCACACGAGTTATCCGGCGGAATGCGTCAGAGGGTTATGATTGCGGCGGCGATTGTATGTAAGCCAAAGCTTTTAATTGCAGACGAGCCGACGACTGCGCTGGATGTAGGAACACAGGAGAGTATATTAAAATTGCTGAAAAAGCTGAATAGAAAGTATGACATGGGGATTCTGTTCATTTCACACAATCTGAGAGTAGTAAATGAGCTGTGCAGCCGTGTACTGGTGATGAAAGACGGTGTAATACTGGAGGAAGGTATGACCCGGGAAATATTTGAGAATCCCCGGACAGAGTATACAAAGGAACTGATTGCTGCAATTCCGGGGCACACCAGAAGTACTGCTTTTTATGAACTTTTATGTGCAGAGGCAGGTGAGTAAGATGGCGGAAAAGATTCTGGAAGTAAAGCATCTGAATGCATTTTATAGAGAAGGAAGACAAAGGAAACAAGTACTGGAAGATGTTTCTTTCACATTACATGAAGGAGAAGCTGTGGGTCTGGCAGGACAAAGCGGCAGCGGAAAAACCACTCTGTGTAAATGTGTCCTTGGTCTGCTAAAGGATTATGAAGGAGAAATTGTTCATTATACAAAACGTCCCCAGATGATATTTCAGGACCCCTTTAGGTCTTTAAATCCAAGAAAGACTATCGGATGGATTCTGGAAGAACCCTTGAGAATTCAGGGGGGATATTCAAAGGATGAACGCCGCAGGAAAGCGGAGGAAATGCTGAAACAGGTACATCTTCTGCCGGAAATCTATGCCCGATACCCAAGAGAATTAAGCGGGGGGCAAAGGCAGCGTGCAAGCATTGCGCTGTCACTTATGACGGGAACAAGGCTGATTTTAGCAGATGAGCCTTTGTCTGCACTGGATGTGACCGTACAGGCTCAGATTATTGAGCTCCTTCGCGAACTGCAGGAAAAGGAAAAAATATGTTACCTGTTTGTATCCCATGATTTGGATGTAGTGAGTATGCTGTGCAGCAGGGTACTCTTTTTAAAAGATGGAGAAGTGAAGGAATATGCGGACATATAAGTTGACTGTAGTGTATGACGGCACAAGGTATCAGGGCTGGCAGAGACAAAAGACAACAGAGATGACTATACAGGAGGTATTGGAAACGGCAATCACTCAGGTGGCAGGCCGGGAAACAAAAATAGACGGCTCCGGCAGGACAGACGGGGGTGTACATGCAAAGGGCCAGACTGCAAGTGTGACTCTGCCGGGTAAGGTAGCAGAAAATGAATTTCGTCTGAAACTAAATGCGGTGCTGCCCGAGGATGTCAGGGTCAAAGAAATGCTTCTTATGAAAAATGGCTTCCACGCGCGGCAAAATGCCAAAGGCAAGCGATATGAATATTTTGTGGATACCCGGGAGAAACCGGATGTTTTCACAAGAAAATACTGCTATCATTATCCTTATAAATTAAACATTTCTGCCATGAAGGAAGCGGCGGGATATTTGACAGGCACACATGATTTTGCAGGATTTACAGATAAAAAAGATGAAATATCCACAATCCGGACAATTTATGATATAATCATTGAGAAACAGGGCGACAAGGTACGAATGGAATATTGTGGGACAGGCTTTATGTACCATATGGTCCGCATTTTGACAGGGACGCTGCTGGAGATCGGCATCGGTAAGAGAGCACCGAAAGAAGCCGCGAAGGCCCTGGAGGCCGGGCAGCGGGAATATGCCGGGTTTCTTGCACCTGCCATGGGACTGTTTCTGAAAGAAGTCTATTATGAATAAAGTTGGTACGGCATGAAGTTCGTGTCGACTGACTGATATACTGGGCACTGTCTCATTGAAGATATTTGGCAAAATGCCGACAAGACAGTGCACCGGGAGATAAGGAGGTAGGTATGAAACTTATATCATGGAATGTAAATGGAATCCGTGCATGTGTGCAGAAAGGCTTCATGGATTTCTTTCTTCAGGCGGATGCGGATATATTTTGCCTGCAGGAAACGAAGATGCAGGAAGGACAGCTTGAGCTGAACCTGGAGGGATATCACCAATATTGGAATTACGCGGTTAAGAAAGGATACTCAGGAACGGCTGTATTTACAAAAAAGGAGCCGCTGTCTGTGTTATATGGCATCGGAATTGAGGAACATGACCAGGAGGGGCGTGTCATTACCTTGGAATTTGAAGATTTTTTCTTTGTGACAGTATATACACCAAACTCCCAGAATGAGCTTGCAAGGCTGGACTACCGCATGAAATGGGAGGATGATTTCAGGGCATATCTTAAAAAGCTGGAAGAAAGCAAACCGGTTATAGTTACAGGAGATATGAATGTGGCCCACAAAGAAATTGATCTGAAAAATCCAAAGACAAACCGGAAGAATGCCGGGTTTACGGACGAGGAACGAGAAAAGTTCACAGAGCTTCTGGACTCCGGGTTCATCGACACTTTCCGGTATTTTTATCCTGACCAGGAGGGAATCTATTCATGGTGGTCTTATCGCTTCCGTGCAAGAGAGAAGAATGCAGGGTGGCGTATTGATTATTTCTGCGTTTCAGAAAGTTTAAAGGAGAGACTGGTTGATGCGAAGATACTGACAGAGGTTATGGGCTCAGACCATTGCCCCGTTGAACTTGATATACGATAAAAGCAAAAACAGGAGGCAGTTATTTTGACTAAAATTGATATTATTTCCGGATTTCTCGGAGCCGGAAAGACAACATTTATTAAGAAAATGTTGAAGGAAGCATTTAAGGGAGAGCAGGTAGTACTTATTGAAAATGAGTTTGGAGAAATCGGGATAGACGGTGGATTCCTCAAAGAATCAGGGATTGAAATCCGTGAGATGAATTCCGGGTGTATCTGTTGTTCTCTGGTGGGTGACTTCGGCGAATCTCTGAAGGAAGTGGTGGATACATACCATCCGGACAGAATCATAATTGAGCCATCGGGAGTGGGGAAGCTTTCAGATGTCATAAAGGCGGTTCAGGACGTACAGGGTGAGCTTGATGCGCAACTCAATAGCTTTACAACAATGGTGGATGCTACAAAATGCCGGATTTATAAGAATAACTTTGGAGAGTTTTTCAGCAATCAGGTGGAATATGCCGGAGCAATTATTTTGAGCCGAACAGATAAGGCAAAACCGGAAAAAATTGAGGAAAGTTATCAGATTCTCAGAGAGCTGAACCAAAAAGCTCCGAT
>ENA-UOOM01001033-UOOM01001033.1-fermentation-metagenome-genome-assembly--contig:-NODE-1033-length-28446-cov-12.231165_pt1 | contig 28446 bp, 23 predicted proteins | sample MGYA00245781_ERZ724031 | MGnify/ENA primary metagenome ERZ724031 (study PRJEB28704, sample SAMN03018317) | fermentation metagenome | biome: anthropogenic terrestrial biome; feature: soil... | reverse complement strand
GCGCCTACGGCGATTGTCTAAGTAAGCATACCTAAAAATTAAACCCTGCATATCAACTATACAAGGCTGGTTCTCACCCAGTCATATTATAAAATATAAATGACATAAAAAAAGAACCCGATTTAATATCGAATTCTAAATGAAAAATATGGTCGAGGTGACTGGATTCGAACCAGCGGCCTCTACGTCCCGAACGTAGCGCTCTACCAAGCTGAGCCACACCTCGAAAAATCGGCTCCCAAAGGAGCCCTGGCTGCGGAAGAAGGATTCGAACCCTCACAAACAGAGTCAGAGTCTGTCGTGCTACCTTTACACAATTCCGCATTAACTATAAGCTGTAATTCAAACAGCAAGATTTATTATACCAAAAATTATGGATTTGTCAATCCCTTTTTAGAAATTACTCGGTTTTTTTAGTTAAATTAGTAAATATAAATCGGTTTTATAATATATGTATAAACTTCCGTATATTTTATTATCATTATTTTAAAACATCATGTTCTAATAAATCAGCATGGAGAATCGCAGGAACAGTCGCAGCAACAATCGCAATCACAACATTTTGTGCAATTAAACGATTTAATTACATCAGCTAAGGCAGTTTCTTTTATGGCACTTGACGAAAACAGACAGCTGATTGATTCAATAACTTGTTTTACTTCCCAAAAACTTCTCGCCTTGCATAATTCATAAGAAAGGCGTGTTGTAGCCTCGCAAAATAATTTTGCTTCACAACGGCTCATCCATGCTTGGTAGCACAAAAGTGCATTCTTACTTTTTTGGGGATCACAGTTTTGACATTCTTCTTCTTTTAAAAAATCAGCATAAGACAGTTCTTTGCACTCCATATAATCATTTTGACCGCAATCGCAGGAACAATTCGGTTCGCATTGAGAATAATTTTTATTAAAATTATTGTACATGTACATTCCCATTTTCTCCTTTCATTGAATTAATTTCTAATATATGGGGATTTTCTATATGGGATTTATAAATCCCATATAGAAAATTAATTACATTAAATTAGCATTTGCAATCGTTTGTGTCACAGCAGCCCGGTACAAGGCCTTTATCTGCAATAATTATTTTAGCAAGCGCTTCAATTACAGCTGCCATACCTTTTTCTTTGCAAGTATATGCGCAGAAAATTGATTTTGTTAATTCTACCTGGTCGTCCACAGATTCTACGGCACATATTGCCGGAAGAATTGTATTACATAGAAAATCGGCCATGCACTGAGCAATTCCTGCTTCTGCTTCGGATATTGCAACAATTGACTGTTCTTGAGTTAATATTGGTTCTTCTGGTCTACATCTCATAGTTCTTTACCTCCAAAATAGTCTTTGTTCCGTTAAAGATTAACAAATTATTTATTAATCTTGTGTATATTATGTAGGATTTGGTAATGTTGTTCCTCTTATATACAAGTATCGCTTTCTAAAAGATTTAGTTTTTATGATATTTTTCCAAAATTGCATATTACATTGGCAGTAAAGTTTTTAACTATAATGATATAAGCTAAACTTAAATACAAAAACGGCTCTGTACATCATACAGAGCCGGAATATTCTGATTATTTATAGATATTTATTTATTACCGAATATATGTTATATCGTCATTTCTGCGCTCTTTTGGAGCAGGTGCATTTTCTTTCGGATACCCCAGTGCAACACACCCGAACGGAGTGTACTTATCGGGCAGTTTTAAACTTTTTATAATTTCACTGTCACGAAGTCCATTTAAAGCAGAACAAATATAGCAGCTCCCAAGCCCGTATGCATGTGAGGCAAGCATTATATTCATAATTGCACACGCACAGTCCTCGCGCCCGTATTTTGCAGTATCGGGTGCTGAAAGTACAATTATTGTAGGTGCGTTATAAAATGGTGTATGTCCCGGCAAAAATTTTGCGCCGTTTTTTTCAGCAGCTGAAACTATATCTGAAATTGTATTTTTATTTTGTATTACAGTAAAATGTCTTGCCTGTAATCCCATTGCAGAAGGTGCATATTTAGCAGCATATAAAATATCCGCCAGTTCTTCTTCTGAAATTTGTTCTGTTCTAAAAGAGCGTATAGAGCGCCTTTCTGTAAGTGCTTCAATAGTGTGGTTTAGTATCAATTTATTTTCCTCCTTAAATAGTAATTATAAAAATAAATTGTTTCAATTATATCTTAACATTTATATTTAATCAACATTTTTGTCATATATAAATTAAATATCTAACATTTTTCAAAAAGATTTATTGCATTTACATAATTGCATTGATAAACTTATAAAAATGAATTATAATATTATATAATACACTTAGTGAATATGAATATAATTGATTTACACATATTTTCATTGTTCAAATATTTTAAAGTGAGGTATTTTTATGCCGAAAGATAATCGATTTGCAGTACTGATTGACGCCGACAATGTATCAGAAAAATACATAAAATTCATTTTGGATGAGGTTTCAAATGACGGTGTTGCAACGTATAAACGAATTTACGGTGACTGGACAAAACCTTCTCTTAACACATGGAAGAATATTTTGCTTGATTATTCAATAACACCAATCCAGCAGTACGGATATACAACAGGAAAAAATGCAACCGACTCAGCAATGATTATAGATGCAATGGACATTTTATACTCTAAAAATGTTGAGGGTTTTTGCATTGTATCAAGTGATAGTGACTTTACCCGTTTAGCCGTTAGGCTCCGTGAATCCGGCATGAGTGTTATTGGTATGGGTGAAAAGAAAACTCCGTCTGCTTTTATTTCAGCGTGTAATAAATTTAGATATTTGGAAGTTTTAGCGCAGAATAACGTTTCTTCAGATGCGCATGAGGGAGAAGCCGTTGAACAAGTAACCGTAAAAATGACACCGCTTGATACTATAAAAAATGCAGTACAAACAATAGTGCAGGAAATTTCCGACGATGATGGACGGGCATTTGTCGGAGAAATAGGGAATATGCTTGTCAGACGATACCCTGACTTTGATGTGAGGAATTACGGGTTTAAAAAATTGACGCCATTGCTTCAATCTTTCAAAATATTCGATATTTATTCGGAAAGAAACAGCGACGGCTACAATAGGTTGGTGTTTGTAAAAGAAAAGACCAATACCGTAAATCAAAACATAAAAAAGAAAATTAAATAATTTGTGTCTCCTTAAAAATCAAAGAATATTTTGAGTGATTTTATACAGTTTGTTTTTCATATTGATAAAACTATTATTATAGCGACCTTATTTCATAGGCCATAAGGTGGACTACGGGATAAAAAATATGTATTGCAGCCTTAAAGGTTTACTATTTGTTTGAGATAACTCATATAAAAAAGTCTTAAAGGTAACGCTTGGTTCCTTAATTATCAGTTTCTTAACTAACTCATAATATATTACTAAATAGTTAATTTATTTGAAAATCTTAAATATCAGTAGACATAATAAAATTAAGATGATATAATGAGAACATAAATTACATAACCTATGAGGGAGTAGTTTGCATACGTTTACGTATGTGTCAAGTCAACAGCAAGGCCGTTTCGGCTTGGCTTGCCTTAATGAACAAGACTCATGTATAACATTTGTTGTACATGAGTCTTTTTTATTTAGACATACTAATAATATACGCTGAAAGAAAGGACAATTATACGATGAAGTATTATTTGGAAAACAAAGAACGCGTTTTTCAAGAAGTCGGAAGCAGTGAAAACGGGCTTTCCGCCAAAGAAGCCGCGTCCCGTCTTCAACAAAACGGAAAAAACAAGCTTGCCGATGCAAAAAGGGACTCTTTATTAAAGAGGTTCATAAATCAACTGGTAGATCCTATGACAATTATTTTAATAGTTGCGGCAATTATTTCAGGTATAACCGCATCATACGCAAATGAGTCATTTGCAGATGTATTTATTATTATGATTGTAGTAATTATCAACGCTGTCTTGGGTGTTTATCAAGAAAGCAAAGCGGAAAAAGCCATCGAGGCATTACAAAAAATGTCTGCAGCAACTTCAAAAGTAATAAGGGACGGTAATATAGTTACGGTAAAAAGCGAAGATTTAGTAGTCGGAGATATAGTTATGCTCGAAGCAGGTGACGCTGTTCCGGCGGACTGCCGAATTATTTCAAGTTCGAGTATGAAAATCGAAGAAGCTGCGCTTACGGGTGAATCCGTACCGGTAAATAAAATCGTTAATGCACTTTCTTTAAATAACGAAAAAGAAATATCGCTTGGCGACCGAAGAAATATGGCATACATGGGAAGTATTGTTGTTTACGGTCACGGTGAAGCGGTAGTTACCGCAACAGGGATGGATACCGAAATGGGTAAAATTGCGGACTCACTTACCAAAGCAAAAGAAAGTGCCACCCCATTACAGATAAAACTTAACCAGCTTTCAAAAATCTTAAGCTACCTTGTAATAGGAGTATGTATATTTATTTTCGCATTTAGTTTACTTAGAGCAGGAAGTTTCAGCGGTACGGTTGTGTTAGACACCTTTATGGTAGCGGTAAGCCTTGCAGTTGCCGCAATTCCCGAAGGGCTTGCAACTGTTATAACAATAGTTCTGTCTATCGGTGTAACAAATATGTCAAAGAGAAATGCGGTCATACGCAAATTGACCGCCGTTGAAACCCTCGGATGCGTACAAATAATCTGTTCCGATAAAACAGGAACACTCACCCAAAATAAAATGACAGTTGTCGAACATTTTTCCGACAATGAAAACCTCTTAGCAAAAGCAATGGCACTTTGCAATGATTCGGAAATCGACAAAGACGGCGAAATTGTTGGTGAACCGACTGAATGTGCATTAGTTAATTACGCATTGAAACTTTCGCTCAACAAAAACGACCTAAAATCATCGAATACACGTATCGGTGAAGCTCCGTTTGAATCCATGCGTAAAATGATGTCCACCGTTCACAAAACTGATGGCAGTAAAATAATTCAGTACACAAAAGGCGCCCCGGACGAGGTTCTGAAAAGGTGCAGTAAGGCCCTTTGGAACGGAAAAGTTGTGGATATAACCGATGAAATCAGAAATAAAATCCTATATGAAAACAAACGAATGGCAGATAAAGCTTTAAGAGTGCTGTGCGCAGCGTATAAAGAATATGACAGTGTTCCAAAATCATTTGAGCCTCAAAGTCTTGAAGAAAATTTAATTTTTATCGGTCTTACCGGTATGATTGACCCAATCCGTCCCGAAGCTGCTAAGGCAATAAAAGAATGCCGTGAAGCCGGAATAAGACCTATAATGATTACCGGCGACCACAAAGACACCGCAGTTGCAATTGCAATGGAACTCGGCATTATAAACGACTCATCACAGGCAATTACCGGTCTTGAATTAAATGAAATCAGCGACGAAAAATTAAACAAAACCATTGATAATTATTCAGTATATGCAAGAGTACAGCCTGAGCATAAAGTTAGGATTGTCAACGCTTGGAAAAGCCGTGGAATGGTTACCGCAATGACAGGTGACGGAGTTAATGACGCGCCGTCGATAAAGAGTGCCGATATCGGTGTTGGTATGGGTATCACCGGCACTGACGTTACAAAAAACGTTTCCGATATGGTACTTGCAGACGATAACTTTGCAACCATTGTTTCGGCTGTAGAAGAAGGCAGAAGAATTTATGATAATATCAGAAAATCAATTCAGTTTCTGCTTGCTTCAAACATGAGTGAAGTACTTGCTATATTTACGGCTACTCTTTTGGGATTTACTATTCTAAAACCGGTTCACCTTTTATGGATTAACTTGATTACCGACTGTTTCCCTGCGCTTGCACTCGGTACGGAAATCGGAGAAAAGGATTTAATGAACCGAAAGCCCAGAAATTCTAAAGAAGGAATATTTGCAGGCGGATTAGGCTCAGATATTGCTTATCAGGGTGTTTTGGTAACACTGTTAACCCTCACAGCGTATTTTGTAGGCCATTTTATGGAATCAGGCGTTTGGGAAATTACCAACAGTGCAGACGGAATGACGATGGCGTTCCTTACTATGTCTATGGCGGAAATTTTTCACTCATTCAATGCGCGTTCACAAAGAGGTTCCATTTTTAAAATCAAGCATCAAAACGGATACTTAATCGGAGCTATGCTTTTATCCCTCGTACTGACAACCGCAGTAATAAGCATTCCCGTTCTTTCACAGGCATTCGGATTTGAGCATATTTCTGTTGTGGAGTATTTCACTGCTTTACTATTGGCATTCTCAGTAATACCGATTGTAGAAATAGTAAAGCTTATTCAAAGGAAATTAGGTAAATAATCGCTTACGCAAAAAGCCGTTCGGTCATTTTGAACCGAACGGCTTTTTAAACGGGTAAATAGATTTTGTACAAAGTTAAAAATTCTTATTTTTTAATTAATTCAACTTCTACCGGGATTTCTTTATCTACAGTTTCTCCCTTAGCTAATTTTACTGCGCTTTCAACTGCGGTTGCACCCATCAAATCAGGTTTCTGTGCAACTGTAGCGGCCATTTTGCCATTCTTTATTGCAGTTGTTGCATCTTCTGTTGCATCAAATCCAACAATTACAATATCTTTTTTAGCTGCTGCTGCAGCTTCAACTGCGCCCAATGCCATTTCATCATTATGAGCAAATACTCCCTTGATGTCTGGGTTTGCCTGGAGCATATTTTCCATAACGTTAAGTCCTTCGGCACGATTGAAATTTGCTGTCTGGCTTGCAACTATGTTGAGTTTTCCGTCTGCAGCTTTATGGAATCCTTCTCCCCTGTCAACTGTAGCGGAAGCTCCAAGTACTCCCTGTAATTCTGCAACTTTGGCTTTTTCGCCTACAAGGCTGATAAGATATTCCCCTGCAAGTTTTGCACCCATTACGTTATCAGAAGCGATTTTACAGTCAACTTCCTCGCCGTTTACTGCACGGTCAACTGAAATTACCTTAATTCCCTTTGCTTTTGCATCTTTTACAGCAGGAGCAACAGCATCTGAATCAACAGGATTTACAATTAAAACACTTATATTCTTGGAAATAAGGTCTTCGATATCACTGGTCTGTTTTGCGGTATCGTCGCCGGCGTCAACAACATTTAATTCTACCCCTAAGTTCTTTGCTTTAGCTTTTGCACCGTCTGCAAGAGTTACAAAAAACGGGTTATTCAGCGTTGAAACTGAAAGTCCAATGGGCTTGTTCTCGGCGGCACTTTTGTCAGCTTCTGAAGCCTCCTTATTTGTTCCCGTACTGCATGCCGCACATGATAATATCATGGCAAATGCAAGAAATGTGGTCAATAATCTTTTCATAACACAAACTTCCTTTCATTTTCTGTTTTCATTCTCTTACTATATATTTCATGCCGATAAAATCAGCAGAAATAACTTAAATTATCAGCGTTTACGGTCAGAAAGAACGGCAAGTAAAATAACCAAACCTTTTACTACATCTTGATAGTATGAAGATACATTCAATATATTTAAACCGTTGTTTAAAACCGCAATAATAAGTACACCGATTAGTGTTCCATAAATCTTACCGCGGCCGCCATTCATACTTGTACCGCCAAGTGCTACTGCGGCGATGGCATCGAGTTCATAGCCGGCACCTATTGTAGGCTGTGCCGAACCCAAACGTGAAAGAAGGATAAGCCCCGCAAAAGCAGCTGTGAAGCCCGACACTACATAAACCCAAATTTTGGTAAGACTAATATTTATTCCTGCAAGTTTCGCTGCTTTTTCATTGCTGCCAACTGCATAAACCTTGCGTCCAAACACTGTTTTATTAAGTACAAAATAAAACAGTAAAAACACAATAGCCAAAATCCATACAGGAACAGGAATGTTAAGGAAAGAGCCTTTTCCTATACCGTTTAGAAACGCATCATTTCCAAGTTGGGAGATTGGTTTACCGTTTGAAAAAATCATTGTAAGTCCGCGATATACGGTCATAGTAATAAGCGTTGCAATAAATGGCTGAAGTCTTCCCTTTGCAACAAGAAGTCCGCTTATTAGTCCGAACACCATTCCCATAGCCAAAGCACCGACCATAGCTAAAAGAGGCGTAACTCCCGAACGAATCATGCCGGCACAAAATACGGAAGTAAGCGCAAGCACAGAACCGACGGAAAGGTCTATTCCACCTGTTAAGATAACCCCTGTCATACCAAAGGCAATTAAACCGTTAACGGACGACTGCTTTAAAAGTGAAAGCAAATTATTAATATTTCTAAAATCAGGACTTACCACGCTTAACACAATTAACAGAAAAATAAGAGCTATCAGTGAACCGAAATCTTGAATAATTGTATCTAATTTAGATTTGTTTAGAGTTTTTGTATTCATTACAATGTTCCTCCCGTTGCCAAAATCATAACATTTTCCTGTGTAGCCTGTTTTTGCGGTACAATATTTTTTATCTCACCACTGTCGAGGAATCCGCCGACACGCCCTTCGTGCACTACCATAACTCTGTCACTCATTCCCAAAACTTCTGGAAGTTCCGAAGAAACCATAATAATAGCAACTCCGCTTTCTGCAAGCTTGTTTATGATAGTATAAATTTCTTTTTTTGCACCGATGTCCACTCCGCGCGTCGGCTCATCCAATATCAGAACCTTCGGGTTAATATAAATCCACTTTGCAAAAACAACTTTTTGCTGATTTCCTCCCGAAAGATTACTGCAAATATGCGAAGGACCAAAACAACGAATAGAAAGCTCTTTTATGGCTTTATCTACCAAATTGTTTTCTTTATCTTTATCAAGCACACCATTTTTTGAAATACTGCTCAAATTTGTAAGTGCAACATTCTTTTTAATGGTTTCTTCCAACATCAGACCTTCTGTTTTTCTGTCTTCAGTAATAAAACCTATCCCGAGTTTTTTTGCCTGCTCAGGCGAATGAATATGCACAGGCTTTCCCATTATCTCCAAAGAGCCCGAATCGTATGGAAGATTTCCGAATATTGACTGCATAATTTCAGTACGTCCGGCACCCATTAAACCCGCAACACCGAGAACTTCTCCCGCTTTGACTGAAAAAGACACATTATTAAACACACCGTTTTTTGTAAAGTTTTTTACAGACATTACAACTTCACCCTGTGTACAGTTTCTCTTGGGAAAGCGTTCACCTATATCACGGCCTATCATCATTTTTACAAGGTCGTTCATATCAGTATCACCGATATCTTTTGAGCCAATAAATTCACCGTCACGTAAAACCGTTATACGGTCGCACAATTCGAAAATTTCTTCCATACGGTGGGATATATATACAATCGACACACCTTTTTCTTTTAAAGAGCGCATAACCTTGAAAAGCACTTCTGTTTCTTTTGGAGTAAGTGCGGCGGTAGGTTCATCCATAATAATTACCTTTGCATCCACCATAAGCGCCTTTGCAATCTCAACCATCTGCTGCTGGCCAACAGAAAGCTCTGACATTGGGCAGTCAACAGGAATTTCAACGCCAAGTCTATCTAAAACTTTTTTAGCTTCACTTTTCATAGCGTTTTTATCAAGAATACCGAATTGCTTTTTAATTTCTTTACCGAGAAACATATTTTCCTCAACAGTAAGGTCAAACATTACATTTAATTCTTGATAAATAAATACAATTCCCTGGGCTTCGGCCTGCTTTGGATGTGTATACTCGACCTCCTCGCCGTTTACCAATATCTGACCGCTGTCACGAGTATATACTCCGGTCAGTATTTTCATTAACGTCGATTTTCCGGCTCCGTTTTCTCCCACCAAAGCATGAATTTCGCTGTCGGCAATTGCCAGTCCCGCATTATGCAGTACCTGTACTCCACCAAAGCTTTTGTTAATATTTTTCATGACAATTTGCATGGAAGCGCCTCCTCACTTTTCATTTTGTATATAATGAATATTTTTGGTTTGCATGTTTACTTGCATAGTATAATGGTATATTACTTCTTAATAATTTGACTTGTACTTTTACGTACAATCAATTCCGGTTTAAATACTGTGTTTTTTGTTTGAAGCTGTGGATTATTAATTTTTTCTATCATTTTTTTAACAGCACACTCACCTATTTCGTAAGCCGGTTGTTTCATGCTTGTAAGCGGTGTTTCTAAAATTTCCGAAAACGGAAGGTCATCAAATCCGACAATGGAGAGGTCTTGCGGAATATGTAAACCAATTTTTTTAGCTTGGCAATAAACTCCGTAAGCCATCATATCATTGAAAGCAAAAACAGCCGTAACCCCTTGCTTAAAAAATTCTTTAAAAAGGATTTGACCTGATGACGTATGGTAATCACCTTCTTTAATCAACGTTTGATCAAATGGGCAGTTAAATTCCTGCAGTGCCCTGATATACCCGAACAATCTTTGTTGTGAAGACTGAGCCCCCATAGGGCCGGTTATACATCCGATTTTTCTATGACCGAGTTCAAGTAAATGACATGTTGCAAGGTATCCTCCAAGCTCATTGTCAACCGTAACACTCGGAAATCCATTGTCACTATTATTTACATTTAGTACCCGGTCAACCAGAATAGCGGGTTTTTCAAACTGATTAAATATTTTAATACACTCAGAGGCTTTATTAGTTGTTGAATTTACTGCCATTGTAAACAAAATTCCGTCTACTCCACGATCCATTAATACATTTATATAGTCTATATCTTTTTCAGGATTATCATTTGTATTACATAAAATTATGCTGTACCCGCTTTTTTGACATTGCGCTTCAGCGCCCTTTGCAATTTCAGCAAAAAACATATTCGTAACATCCGGTACAATCAACCCTATTGTGCGGGTTTTTTTAGTTATCAGTCCTACTGCCATTTGATTGGGACGGTAATGAAGTTCTTCAGCCGCCTGCATAACCCGACGACAAGTTTCTTCCGAGATGCGGTGCTTTTTATGATTAAGCACGAGTGAAACTGTTGAAACGGAAAGTCCTGTCTTTTTTGCTATGTCTTTTATTGTAACGCGCATTCTCATGCCCCCTTATTAAATTTTTCTGTACGTTGATTGTAAAAGTATTAGTATAATTATTCTGTATATAGTTATTTATTTAGTTACTTATTTGAATGTTTTGCACAAATAAGTAATTTGGTAAATCGTTATACCAATAAATTATCCCAAATTGGTTGATTTGTCAATATGTTTTTAAAAATAGTTATTGTATTATGATATTTTTAGGTATTATTACAAAAAATCAAATTTTATTTAGTTGTTTTTACTATTTACAAATCTATTATAATTATTATAATGACTAATATAGATAAATAAAACGTTTAACCACATTATTATACTGTTTATACAAAATTGTACTAAAATTCATGAGAGGATTTGATATTATGACAAAAAACGGAATACTCAATCCTGCAATTTGTTCTTCAATTGCCGGTATAGGACACACAGATTATTTTGTAATAGCAGACCCCGGACTCCCGCTTCCCAATAATGTGAAAGTAATCGACCTTTCACTTGTACGCGGAATCCCATCTTTTATTGATACACTTAAAGCTGTATCTGACGAACTCGTTATACAATCTTATATATTAGCGGATGAAATGGAACCTAAAAGCAAAGAATTATTCAATAAGACCTGCTCTTTGCTGTCAGATATTCCACATAAAACAGTGCCGCATGAGGAGCTGAAAGAACTTACAAAAAAAGCAAAAGTTATCATCCGTACAGGTGAAACAACTCCTTTCGCAAATATAATTTTAGTATGCGGAGTAAATTTCTAAAAACTCATATTTAATAAAATAAAATCACCTTGCATGTTAAACATAGATTTGTAAAAACTATTATTAAAGTGAAAAAGGAAGGTTGTTTAACATGTATATTTTTCAGAAAACTGAACCCGGCATTTGGTCGGTAGGAGATTTTAACACAGATGGTAAATGGGAAACCGAAAGCGAATTTCCCACAGCCGCAGAGGCCTCACAGAGAGCCCATTTCTTAAATGGAGGTCATAATACAGAAAATACCGTACCGGATTAGAAAAGTCCCGACGCTGCTCGCGTCGGGACTTTTTATTTTTTGTTAGTATTATTTAAGATTGAGAATATAAGTAATACCACAAAGATAACTTACATATATTAATTTAAACAGATCTTAATTACTTTCATATGTATATAAATATTTATTACAAAGGTGTGGATTTTTTTGATAATACATACTATAAAGCCGGGAGATACCATATACTCCTTAGCCAAGAAGTATGATACAACAGTACAAAAAATCATTGCCGACAACAGCCTTGAAAATACCGAAAGGCTTATGCCGGGACAGTCAATTGTCATAAACGTTGAAAGTGTCAAATACAAAGCTGAACACGGCGATTCTCTTTATTCAATAGCAAAGAAATACGGTACTACTGTGTTTCATATTTTAGCATCTAACCCCGAAATAACAGATCCATCAAAAATTTCAATCGGTCAGGAAATACTGATAACCTTTCCACGCAAGAAACTCGGAACCATTGAAGTAAACGGCTATGCATTTCCTAATATAGATATTAACACTCTTGAAAACACTCTTCCTCACCTTACATATTTAAGTATTTTCAGCTATCAAGTAAGGGCTGACGGCAGTCTTGTTTCCATTAATGACAGCGAACTTACTACACTTGCCCGCCAATATAAAACTGCTTCACTTATGGTTGTCACAAATATCAAAGAGGGTGGAAGTTTCGACAGTGAACTTGCACACACAATTTTATCCGATGAAAATATACAAAATAAACTGCTTGACAATATCGTAAAAGTTTTAAATGATAAAAGATATCACGGTTTAAATATCGACTTTGAATACTTATATCCACGCGATAAAGAAAACTATAACAAGTTTTTGAAAAAAGCAGTTGATAAATTACGGCCTTTAGGTTATTCCGTATCTACAGCGGTTGCTCCCAAGACAAGTGCTGACCAAAAAGGTCTTCTTTATGAAGCTCATGATTATCAGGCACACGGTAAAATTTTAGACCATGTTATTATTATGACATATGAATGGGGATACACCTTCGGCCCTCCTCTCCCGGTAGCGCCTTATAATCTTGTTGAAGAAGTAATTCAGTATGCGGTAAAAGAAATACCGAGCAATAAAATACTTATGGGTATCCCGAATTACGGTTATGACTGGACACTTCCTTTTGTTAAAGGTACAGCGGCACGTTCCATTTCAAATACTGAAGCTATAAAACTTGCATCGGAAGTAGGGGCTCAAATTAAGTTTGATGAACGGGCAAAATCACCGTATTTTAATTATTTTGATAAAAACAGAAAACAGCATATCGTGTGGTTCGAAGACGCAAGAAGTATTGAAGCAAAATTAACACTTGTTGAAAAATACAACTTGGGTGGTGTAAGCTACTGGACGATAAATACGTTCTTCCCACAAAACTGGGTTGTACTGGAATCAATGTATAATGTTAAGAAAATATATTAATTTATGATATTGCTCACACCTTTCACCTTCATATTTAAACAAACATAATTTTACCCCAGCCGCAGTAAAAAAACTGCTGTTGGGGTAAATTAATATTTAATACCTACCACTAAAACTCTCCCATTTAGCCTACTTATTTAAATAATCAGCTGTAATTAAATCGTAGGGGTATAACTTGCGATGGTGGCTTAGCCCCCATCCCCGCCTTTTTCCCCTTCCGCATAATATTGCTTGCGATTTTTTAGTTTGCTTGCTGTGCGGGATGGGGTAGGGAGTGAGGACCTCACAATTTAATATAGAACCATATAATTCACCCCCAACCGCAGTAAAAAACTGTTGTTGGGGGTATTTCACTAATATCTAATTATATTGATTAAGCTTTAGTTTTCATTATATGCTGTTTTAACCGAGGACTTGCTTGCATATGCAGGGATAAGCGATGGCAGACGAAGCTGATTTTCGAGGAACTCGGAGCCTATTCCGTTTGACGAAAATATAAGTATAAACAAAAGTCCGGTCTGAATCCAAGAAATCGTAACATCTGTTACACCGTGAACAGCAGTTGCCGCAGTTGCGGCCAAAAACAAGATATCCATATTAACACCGATGTTATTTTTAAACCTTAAATAAAGAAGTTTCATCTGTGTCATTATATAAATTCCCATAACGCCAAAACCGATAAATCCGTAATTCAGCAGTGTATCAAGAATCAAGTTATGGCAGTGATACGTTTTATAACCGCCGAGTTGTTCGCAAATCATTTGATAAGACAAAGCGCCTGTTCCAAAAAATGGATTTTTAAGAATACCTTTTACGGATGTTGACCAAATAGAAAGCCTTTGATCGAGTGTGCTGTCAATTGCCTCGAGCCCTCTTGGGAAAATAGACGGAAAAACAAGTCCAACAGCAATAAATATCACTGTAGCCGCAACAAGGCCGACAGCAAGCTTATATCTGTTTTTCATAATAAACATTACCATAACAGCAAACGCAGTCGCCGAAAAAGCAGATAAACTTGCGCAAAGATAAAGTCCCACTAAGTTTATTCCGATAACCGCTAAATAATAATTCTTTAATTTTGGATTTGTAAATATGCGATACATGGCAATAATAACTATAAATTCAATCATCATTCCATAACAATTTGCATTGTGAAACGTTGAAATTGGGCGATATTTCGGAGCAGTCGAATATGCCGATATTTTTTGATATATGGCAATTAATGCACACCAAACACTTAAAAACGCGGATAAATCCATAGACTTGTTAAAAAGCTCATGTGTCATTACACTTCGTACATAAAATGCACTTGTTGCAACAGCGAGTATCACAATCGCATAAAGCATACCCCAATAATTATTATAGGTAGCAGACACAAAAAACGGAATAATTAAAAAGCCAAGAATAAATTTAGCATATGGTGAAGAAAATGCCTTTGTTCTCTTTTTGCAGTTCATCATAGTCATTACTGCAATGCCGCATACTACGGCAACACTTGCATAGAACGGAAGAAAAATTGAAAAGGTTAATAGCAAAACAACCATGCTGTCAAAATTATTGACATGCAGTTTTTTCTTTAAGCTATCAAGTTTTAACATACAGATAAGGGCAACCCCCTTTATTTTTATAAATAAATAATTTTGCGAAATGTCTCATATTTTTATTATTATACCATAATGTCTATAGTTAACAAGATACATTATTAATTGAATATCACACCTTTAGCATTTTCAATTTGGTTATATCGACGAAAATTATTAAGAAATTTTAAAGTTTTTAACAAAAAATGTCTTATTATCACAATTTCATTATGATGTATAGTATAATATTTTTTAGAAAAAATTAATATGATGAGGAATTTTATTAAAATGGATTATAACAATAATTTGACAGGACTTTCCGAGGATGAAATTCAAATAAGAAAACAAAAAGGTCTTGTAAATGGTACGGAAGATATTAAAACCAAGTCAACAAAAGATATTGTCTTAGGTAATTTAATAACTCCTTTTAATATTCTTAACCTTATTCTTGCAGGACTAATAATAATGGTAGGTTCTTATAAAAACCTACTTTTTATGGGTGTAATAGTCTCTAATATATTAATTGGAACTATCCAGGAAATAAAAGCGAAAAAGACAATAGATAAACTTAAACTGATTGCTTCTCCAAAAGCATGTGTAATAAGAGACTCGGCAAAAAAGAGTATTTCGGTCAGTGAAATTGTTTTAGACGATATAATGATACTGTCAACCGGAAATCAAGTGTGTGCTGATTGTATAATTGTGGACGGTGAATGTGAAGCAAATGAATCTCTTGTTACAGGCGAATCGAACCTTATTTATAAAAAATCAGGCGATAGACTGTTAAGCGGCAGTTTCATAGGAAGCGGTACCTGTGTGGCAAAAGTTGAACATATCGGTTCTGATAACTACGCATCTAAAATCACCCAAGGAGCAAAATATTTAAAAAAGCCGAATTCGGAAATAATTACTTGGATTAACAAAATAATAAAATATATTGGCTTTGCAATAATACCTATTGGAATTTTACTTTTTTACAAACAGGTTTTCATTTCCGGACAACCGTTCAATCTTGCTGTTGTAAGTACTGTTGCCGCTTTAATAGGAATGATACCCGAGGGACTTGTACTTCTTACAAGCGTTGTATTTGCGGTAAGTGTAATCCGTTTAGCAAGACACAGAGCTCTTGTTCAGGAATTGTATTCTATAGAAACACTTGCAAGAGTTGATACACTCTGTTTAGATAAAACGGGTACAATTACAGAAGGAACTATGCAGCTTGACGGAATAGTACCGCTGTGTGATATTTCACAGAAAGATACCGAAAAAGCTCTATCTGCTCTTATCAATAGTATTAATGACGATAATCCTACCGCAAATGCAATAAAAGACGCTTTTAAAGCGCCTCCTTCTTGGAAATGTACCGATTCAGTGGCTTTTTCATCGGCAAGGAAATGGAGCGGAGCAAGCTTTTCCGATTATGGAACATTCATTTTAGGCGCAGGCGAATTTATTTTAAAAGATAATTTTGAACCAATACGATTTATTGCAGAACACTACTCAAATATGGGACAACGCGTACTTCTTTTAGCACATTCAAACAATAGTTTTGAAGACAAAAAACTTCCTAACGATATTTACCCACTTGCATTTATTATATTAAGTGATAAAATACGTAAAAATGCTAAAAAAACTCTTGAATTTTTTGCTGACCGTAAAGTTGATATCAAAATAATTTCAGGTGATAATGCGGTAACTGTTGCAAACGTAGCTAAAAAGGCCGGACTTAAAACTGCAGGAAATTTTGTTGATGCATCTAAGCTAAATAATTATGATGATATTGAAGCTGCAACAAAAAAATACAGCGTTTTTGGTAGAGTGACACCAAAACAAAAGCTCCAAATTGTAAAAGCACTAAAGCAGCAAAATCGTACTGTAGCAATGACGGGAGACGGCGTTAACGACGTTTTGGCATTAAAGGAAAGTGACTGCAGTATTGCTATGGCTTCTGGCAGTGATGCTGCTAAAACAGTTTCTCAATTGGTACTGCTTAATTCGGACTTTGAAAGTATGCCCAAAATAGTAAATGAAGGGCGCCGCTCGATAAACAATTTACAGCGTTCCGCTTCTCTTTTCCTTGTAAAGGCAATTTTTTCGCTTATTATAGGTGTTCTTTTTATATTTTTAGATTGTGCATATCCATTCCAGCCCATTCAGTTTACACTCATTAACGCTGTAACAATAGGTATTCCTTCGTTTATACTTGCACTTGAACCAAACAAAGAAAAAGTCAGCGGAAAGTTTATTATTAATGTAATAAAAAAAGCCCTCCCCGGGGCGCTGACAATGGTATTAAATGTTGTTACACTTGTATATATTGCTGATTTTCTCAATTTCCCACCGGAACAGATTTCAACCCTTGCTGTTATAATTACAGGATACACGGGACTTATGATACTTTTTAAAGTATGTATCCCATTTAATATAAAACATATTGTACTGTTTTCGCTTATGTCAATATCGTTTGTCACTGCACTTATATTTTTCAGTTCATTCTTTTCCGTTGTAAGTTTAACATTCCCAATGATACTGGTTCTTGTGCCATTAATTTTAGCTGCAACATGTATTATGACTGTATTTATTCATATAGTCGAAAAAGTTATTTCAAAGTATATATAAAAAAGAGGTGCCGCTTAGAATACGACACCTCTTTTTTTGATTTTACAGCGTTATATAACTTGAACTTGCATAACCTACATTTCCCTTATAATCTACCACATACCATCCCTGCCATTCTCCGAATACGGTAACAGGAGAATTGTTGGGTGCTTTAGCTATAATTTCCGAATCGATATCCGGTTTTGCTCTGATATTAAGGTTACCTCCCTGAGTCGTAACAGTGCCGCGTTTTGGCGGCTGAGGATTAATAAACGGTATTCCAAAATACTGGGTAAGAGACTTTGTAAGGTTTGCGGCTATAGATTTTAAATTACTTTTTAGCCAATTAACGTCCTCCTCATTGTCGCAGTAAACTGTTTCAACCAAAACTGCAGGAGCATTAGTCCTTCTTACTTCCGGCATAGTTAAAGTAGGCGTTGCTTTTACAAGGGCGGGAGTTGGATATATTGTTTTGTAATTTTCTACGATTATATCAGCTGCACGTTTCCCGAGTTTACTGTTAGAGTAATAATAGGTATTCATTCCTCTTAATTTCCCTGCCAAATTTTCAGGGGATACATTTGTATGCAGGGCAAGATGAAGATCATAATAATTTGAATTAGACTCCTTTATAGTCTGCCCGAGAGTATTTCCCATTTTACTTCTGGTGTAACGTATTCCGCTTGACTTCAAATACGGCTCCATTTCGTCCGCAAGTTTGTTCATGTAAAGCTGTTCGTCACCTCCGCCGAGGCATTTGTTAAAAGAATTCATGGACGGACTTAAATAAATAACCGGCATAAAATTAACCACTCCTTAATAGTTTTATTATTTAACATTTATCTTAGTAAAGTAATTAATTTAAAATATATGGATATTTATCAGAATATATAACAAAAGGACAGTGCAAAACAGCACTGTCCTATCTTGTTTATAATTAAAACATTTTATTTATTTACGATATCTTCAAGAAATTTACTTATTTCGTCATAAGCTTCACTTTTGTTAGTTTCACAAAGTACCACATGACTTGCCTTCGGATAAATTACCAAACGTACATCATGCCCTGATTTTTTAAGCCTGTCGGCTACATACTTTACACCTTTTCCAAATTCACCCACAGGGTCACGAGCGCCTGAAATCATCAATATTGGAATATCGGGAACGTTTTTATACCAAGATGAAGAACTTATCTGTGACTGCAAATATGCAATATCCCGATATGCCGACGATGTTAAATCAAAGCCGCAAAGCGGGTCTTGAGTATATTTATCCACTTCATTCGCATCGCTCGAAAGCCAATCATCGGGTGTTCTGAACGGTGCAAACGCGCTGTTAAACTTTACGGTTGAAAGTTTTGCAAATATTTTATCATGGCTCTTTTCGCCTTTTTTCTTTACAATGGCATTGCTTATAGCCTTTTCCAAAGCTAAATTCATTTTTCCGTGGTTACCGCAGGTTCCCGAATAAATTGCTCCGTTTAGTTCACCTTTAAATTGGGAAGTATATGCTCTTGCTAAAAAAGAGCCCATGCTGTGTCCCATTAATATGTACGGAACTTGGGGATAATCTTTTCGCATCAGTATATGAAGCTTATGCATATCATCAACCATGTTTTGGCATCCGCCTTTGCCGAAATAGCCGTACGCTCCGCCCGATGATACCGATTTGCCATGACCTAAATGGTCATTTATAGCTACTGCATAACCGTTAGACGCTATATGCTTCGCAAAATCGACGTAAAGCAGGCTGTGTTCTGCCATACCATGAGCAATTTGCAGCACTGCTTTCACATTTTGTTTGTCTGCAGGCTCAATAATCCGTACAAAAATTCTTTCATCATCCACACAGGAGTCAAAGGACATTTCTCTATTAAGAATATCCAACTTAAACACCTCTTAACGCTGCAAATATATCTCTTTCGCACTATTATATCGCATTTCAGAGGTTAAATGTAGTACTAATTGTAAACAAATTTATACCGCAATATGATAAATAACAAAATAATGAAAAATTGTCCCTGCAAGCACAAACAAATGCCAAACACTGTGCATATATTTTACTTTTTTACCTACCGAATACAATACCGCTCCGACCGTATAGAAAATTCCGCCGATTATAAGATAATATATGCCTTTTGTATCAAGGTGCTCCATTAAAGGCCCAAAAAAGAAAACGACGAGCCATCCGAGTGCAATATAGCAAAACATTGAAAACTTTTTAAAACGTTTTAGGTCAACCGCATTTAGTATAATTCCGAGTATTGCAACGCTCCAAACAATATAGAACATAATATGTCCCGCTGTACCGCCTATGCACAGTAATGAAATTGGTGTATATGAGCCTGCAATAAGTAAGAAAATAGTACAATGGTCGAGAATTTGGAATATCTTTTTTCCTTTATTTACTTCAAGAGCATGGTATAAAGTTGAAACAGCGTAAAGCAGTATCATCGTTACACCGAAAATCGTAACTGACATTAAAGTAAGTAAATCTTGACGGCAGTTAACAATAAGCTGAATTAAACCGGCAATAGCCAAACCTGTGCCAACACCATGAGTTACAGCGTTCAGAACTTCCTCCGAAAAAGAATAGCGGGGCAGTTCAAGTTTAATCCGCTGCTGCTTTCTCCACTCCGATTTGTTTGTAGTATTAGTAATCATTATATCACCGTTTCCTAATAATCGTTTCATGTAGTTTTTAATACTATATCAGTCTACATCGTCAATTTCTATTTGTCAAGAGGATTCATGGAAACCCCTTCCAAATTAAACGGAGGAATATAACTTTGACTTGCGGATTCCCTTTCCTGTACAAATCCGTCCAAATCATATTTAAACAATACATCCTGAACTTTTTCATATTCACGTTTAGTAATCCGCCTGTTAATTTCAGGAAATTCCGACGCTCTTCCGCATGGGACATATTGTGCCATAAGGCTTAAAAGTACACCTTCCGGCAAGTTTTTTCCGAGCCAATCAAGTACCGCCTTGGAATTTTTCGTCTTCGACGGTAAAATTAAGTGCCTTACAATTGTTCCGCGCGTCATGATGCCATTCTCATTAAACTGTGCAGGGCCTGTCTGTCTTATCATTTCAGTTAAAGCTTCTTTAGCGTATTCGAAATAATGGGGTGCATTGGAATATTTTTCAGCAGTCTTGTTATCAGCATATTTAAAATCCGGAAGATAAATATCAATTAATCCATCAAGCATTTTAATAGTTTCAGCTTTTTCGTAACCTCCGGTATTATAAACAACGGGTATTTTAGAGTCCCTAAGTTTTAAAGCTTTAACAATTGCAGGTACAAAATGAGTAGGGCTTACTAAGTTGATATTATTTGCACCTTGAGCCGCAAGTCGGTCGAAGATATCCGCAAGTTCCTGTACGCTTACGGGTTTTCCCACTTCCCTTTCCGTGCTTATTTTATAGTTTTGGCAGAATACGCATTTTAAATTACATCCGGTAAAAAATACCGTTCCGGAACCGTTTTTTTCGCTTATACATGGTTCTTCCCAAAAGTGCAGTGCCGCACGTGCAACTACGGGATTTGCGCCCATTTTGCAAAAACCGTTTCCCTCGTTCTCAGACCTCACCGCTGAACAGTTTCTCGGACATAAATTGCAATTTTCAATTATCATTATTATCCTCCGTTAAGCATATCATAGCGGCAAGGCCTCCCCTTTTTGGTCCCAGCGCCCTGTGGGAATAGAGCCAGCCGGAATTACATTTTGTACAGAGATTTGCTTTTGTAATATTATCTTTAGGAACACCGGCATTTTTTATAATGCGGCTGTTTGCTTCCCATAAATCAATCATATATTTACCTGCACCTTTAACTTTAATAAATTCATCAGATTTAATTTCTTCTAATTTCATAAATTCATCATAAACAGGCGTATCAACTTCGAAACAGCATGGGCCTATTGAAGGGCCTATCGCGGCTATTATATCAGAAGGATTGCTGTTAAATTCTCTAACCATTGCTTTAACAGTCTTTTCTCCGATTTTAGCAGCTGTTCCCCTCCAACCGGCATGTGCAAGACCTATTGCCCGTTTTTTAGTATCTAAAAAAAACAGCGGTACACAGTCCGCATAATAAGTAACAAGTGTAACATTCTTTTCATTTGTAATAAGGCCGTCAACGCTCTGCATATCTTTGGGTTTGAAAATACCAATCCCTCTGTTTTCAGCGTACACTCTCCTAATAAAAGTATGATGATCTTGTGATGATGCAGTAAGCGTAGAAAAATCGAATCCCGCAGCCAAACAAAATTTGTGAAAATTCTCCGTTACATTTCGGTCGCAGTCTCCCCTTCCGAAATTTAAATTCAAAGATGCAAACTCATTTTTGCTTACACCGCCTATTCGTGTTGAGAATGCGTTTTTTACGAACTTGTATTTATCAAACATCGGAAATGTCAAGTAAACAACTCCTGATTTTTCATGAATATTCATATTTTTGCTATCCATAATTCCTCCAAAACACAATAATTACTTTACTGTGCAAACACAATTTAGATTTTAATTTGATTTTATCACAATGATACCAACTGTTCAAATATTTAAAGTCTATTTTTATTCTATCTTATTAAATATAGGTTCTATAATAAATGTTGGGATTCTCATCCCCTGTCCCCCCGCACAGCAAGCAAACTAAAAATTGCAATCAATCTTGTGCGGAAGGGGAAAAAGGCGGCAATGGGGTTCATATTATAACAAAAAAAGGAGAGCTTTCAGCTCTCCTCTTGAGGTTCTTCATCCTCTTTATCATCCTTATCGGTATAAACCGGAAGGATTGCTTTTTTTATGACGATGCCTTCGTATTTCAATTTAAACTGAATACGTCCGCAAAATTTGTGCTTACAGTGGTGGCATATAAACACAGCACGATAAGCTTTATTTTTTAGAACCCATTCACTTATTCTGTGAGCGCGGTGTCCGCAATGGTCACAATTAAAATTCATACTGCTTTGTTTAATAAGCGGATGTTCCAAATCGCATATTATCACGGTTTTAAAAAGCAGCTTATCATAAAATTCCTTTTTACCTGCATCTTTTAAAAACGTTGAAAACTTCTGCTTATCATATAATTTTTGAAAACACTTAAGCGAAAGTAAGCTGTCGCCGAGCGCACGATGATGATCGTATTTTTCTTCATCGATATTTAAAAGCTGAGCGGCTGTGCTTAATCCCATTTGTTTTGTACGGTCATAGTCAAGGATTTTTTCACAGTATGACTGTAAATCTACATACCATTTTAAAAACGGTATCCGCTCATTTCCGCTAAAATATTTACAATTTTCCGTTAAAACAAGTATGTCGGAAGTGCCCCAAGTCATTAAAACAGCATCACCGCACCATTTTTTAAACTTACTTACCGCCTGCATAAACTGCATGCCGTCCTTTAAATCTTCATTGGTAATACTGGTAAGCGTTTTGATTTTTCCACTTATTTTTTTCCCGACTTGAGGGCGAACCAACGCCTCAAAAGTATCTATGACATTTAAATCCTTATCGACCTTAACCGCACCGAATTCAATAATTTCATTCATAAAACTTTTAAGACGTTTGCAATAAGTTCCGTTCCACTCTAAATCAAGTATTACAAAATTCATAATTACCTATTTTTACTTGCTTGTTTCATACGCAGTTCTTTGCTGAGAATCTTTTTACGCATACGCATACTTTTCGGAGTGACTTCTACCAATTCATCAGTTCTGATAAACTCGAGACACTGCTCAAGACTTAAAACCGTATGAGGAACAAGTTTCAGCGCATCGTCCGAACCGGAAGCACGTGTGTTTGTAACATGTTTTTTCTTACACACGTTAACAACGATATCGTCTGATTTTGGACTTACACCTACAATCATACCTTCGTAGACTTCAACACCCGGCCCTATGAACATACGACCGCGATCCTGTGCATAGAACAAACCGTAACCGGTTGATTCACCCGCTTCATGTGCAATAAGCGAACCTTGGGCGCGTGTTTGAATTTCTCCCTTATATGGTTCGTAAGAATCAAACACATTATTCATAATTCCGTTACCGTTTGTATCTGTAAGGAATTCCTGACGGTATCCCATTAAACCACGCGCAGGAATTTTAAACTCAAGATGAGTAACACCTGTATCACGTGTACCCATATTTACAATTTCGGCTTTTCTTGAACCGAGTTTTTCCATTACTGCACCGACATAATTATCGGGAACTTCAATCATAAGAAGTTCAATCGGCTCACATTTTTTACCGTCTATAGTTTTATAAATAACCTGTGGAGATGATACCTGGAATTCGAAATTCTGGCGGCGCATCTCTTCTATTAAAATCGACAGATGAAGTTCTCCTCTTCCGGAAACCTTAAAGGTATCGGCAGAATCGGTTTCTTCAACACGAAGGGCAACGTTTGTTTCAACTTCTTTAAACAAACGGTCGCGGATATTTCTTGAAGTAACGTATTTACCTTCTCTTCCTGCAAAAGGACTGTTGTTTACCATAAACAGCATAGAAACGGTAGGCTCGTCTATCTTTACAAACGGAAGCGGTTCTACACAATCCGGCGAACAGGCTGTTTCACCGATATTAAGTCCGGTTATACCGGAAACCGCAACGATATCGCCCAATTTAGCATCCTGCACTTCAACACGTTTCAAGCCCTCAAACTGATAAAGCTTAGCTACTTTAACGTTTGACTGTTCACCGTCGCGGTGGCAGAGAACTACATTTTCACCGGTATGAATTTCGCCGCGTTCAACACGACCTATGCCGATTCTTCCTACATAATCATCATAATCAATATTAGAAAACAGAATTTGTGTAGGCCCGTTTAAGTCACCCGTTGGAGCAGGAATATTCTTAATTATCGATTCAAAAAGCGGAACCATATCCTTGCCAGCAACTTTCGGGTCAAGTGTCGAGTAGCCGTCACGGCCTGAAGCATAAACAACAGGGAATTCCAGCTGGTCATCATTCGCACCCAGTTCTATAAACAAATCAAGGACTTCGTCGACTACCTCTTCCGGTCTTGCACCCGGGCGGTCAATTTTATTTACAACAACAAGAGGTTTTTTGCCCAGTCCGAGTGCTTTTTTCAAAACGAATCGAGTCTGCGGCATACAGCCTTCAAATGCGTCAACAAGCAGAAGAACACCGTCAACCATCATTAAAATACGCTCGACTTCGCCGCCGAAATCAGCATGGCCGGGGGTATCTATAATATTAATTTTTACTCCGTTATACATTACAGCAGTATTCTTAGAAAGTATAGTAATGCCGCGCTCACGTTCAAGGTCATTGGAATCCATTACTCTTTCGGCAACATTTTCGTTAGACCGGAAAATGCCGCTCTGTCCTAAAAGCTGGTCAACCAAAGTTGTTTTACCGTGGTCAACATGAGCAATAATTGCAACATTTCGAATATCATTTCTTGAATCCATAGATAATACCTCTTTAATTATTAATTCACAAAACTTTAATATTATAACACATACCCATAAATTTGTGAATAAGCATGTGTAATTAAAACCGACACTATTGGATGTTTCTAAACCCCAATATTTGTTAAAACAAGTGAACCGATGCAGATTGAACAAAAAAGCACCGGCTTTATTACCGGTGCTTTTTATATTGGAGCGAACGACGAGGCTCGAACTCGCTACCTCCACCTTGGCAAGGTGGCGCTCTACCAGATGAGCTACATTCGCATTACTACTTCACTTGGTACGCATCATATTATACGACATATATTAACATTTTGTCAAGCAAAAGTTTAATTATTTCATAATTTTTGTATTATTATGTAGTATCTTAATAAAACATATTATAAAGCCTTATTTTATTCAGACGCAATAATAAATCACTTGACAAAATAGTTTTTTAGAAGTATCATTACTTCAAAATAATAATAAATCTTCAGGGCAAGGTGAAATTCCTTACCGGTGGTAAAGCCCACGAGCCGCAAGGCATGATTCGGTTAAATTCCGAAGCCGACAGTAAAGTCTGGATAAAAGAAGATTAAGTTGTAATTTTAATGAAATTTACATCTTTGCTCTGGAATGCTTATTTGCGTTTCAGAGTTTTTTTATTTTCATTTTAAGTTGCATTTATTTGCTTTAAGTCCCTGAATTTATTTCGGGGACTTATTTTTTTATGGAGATGAAAAAATGAAAACTGACGAGCATTACATGAAAATTGCATTGGAACTTGCAAAAAAGGGGTACGGCAGTGTGAATCCCAATCCCGCTGTGGGAGCCGTTATAGTAAAAAACAGAAAAGTAATCGGTTACGGATTTCACGAAAAATACGGTATGCCACATGCGGAAAGGAACGCAATTTCAAATTGTTTCCAATCACCGCAGGGTTCAACATTGTACGTTACGCTTGAACCGTGCTGTCATCACGGAAAAACTCCGCCTTGTACGGACGCGATTATCGAAAGCGGAATTTCTCGTGTTGTTATAGGCTCCCGAGACCCAAACAAGCTTGTTTGTTCCAAGTCATTGCAAATTCTGAGAGAAAACGGAATTGAAGTTAAAGAGGGTGTTTTAAAAAACGAATGTGACGAAATCAACAAGCCGTTTTTTCACTATATTACAACAGGCCTACCCTATGTTGTAATGAAATACGCTATGACTTTAGACGGAAAAATCGCTACACGCACTGGTAAATCCAAATGGATAACAGGCACTGAAGCACGAAACCATGTTCATCAATCACGCAACAGATACAGCGGAATAATGGTGGGAATTAATACTGTTCTTTCGGATGATCCCATGCTTAACTGCAGAATAAAAGGTGGAAAAAGTCCTGTAAGAATAATTTGCGACAGCAATTTACGGCTTCCTTTAAGCTCAAAAATTGCAATAACGGCAAAAGAAATTCCTACATATGTCGCAGCTGTTTCAAACGATAAAGAAAAGATAGACCGTCTTTTGGAACTGGGAATAAAAATAATTAATGTGCAAAATAAAAATGGGCACGTTGATTTAAACGATTTAATGGGTAAGCTCGGAAAAATGGAAATAGACAGTATCCTTTTGGAAGGCGGCGCACAGCTTAATTACAGCGCACTTCAAAGTAATATTGTAAATAAAGTGCAGGCTTATATTTCACCTAAAATTTTCGGAGGTTCTATTTCAAAAACACCTGTAGGCGGCGAAGGTATAGACGAAATTTCCAAAGCAGTCACAGGAGAAAAACATAAAATAACAGCTTTGGGTGAAGACATTCTGTTGGAATACAATCTAAAGTAAAAGGAGGTGTAAGTTTGTTTACAGGAATTATTGAAGAAATCGGAACCGTTTATTCCGTAAAAAAAGGCATAAAGTCAATGGAGATTAGTATAGAAGCTGAAAAGATTTTAAAAGATACAAATTTGGGCAGCAGTATCGCAGTAAACGGTATCTGTTTAACTGTAACCTACTTTAACCAATCGTACTTCACAGTTGACGTAATGCCCGAAACTTTGCGGAGAAGTTCCCTTCGCAATATACAAACGGGAAGTAAAGTAAATTTGGAACGCGCTATGTCTGTAAACGGTAGATTTGGCGGGCATATTGTTACGGGACATATAGATTCAGCAGGCATAATATCAAACATTAAAAAAGAGGGCAATGCGGTATTGATAGATATAAAAACAAATCAAAAAACACTTCTCTACATTGTAGAAAAAGGTTCAATTGCGATAGACGGAATAAGTCTTACAGTTACAAATGTATTTAATGATAGTTTCAGAGTTTCTGTAATACCGCATACTTTCCAGCACACGACATTTCTTCAAAAAAACACGGGAGATACAGTAAACCTTGAAAATGATATCATTGCCAAATATTTAGAAAAATTAATGATGCCAATTTCAAATAATAGGGATAAAAGAAACACAATAAGTCTTAAATTTTTAGCCGAAAACGGCTTTTAGGAGGATAAATCATGTTTAACACAATTAAAGAAGCTTTAGAGGACATTAAAAGCGGAAAATTGGTTGTAGTTACCGACGACCCCGACCGCGAAAACGAGGGCGACCTTATATGCGCCGCTGAATTTGCAACACTTGAAAATGTTAACTTTATGGCTACTCACGCAAAAGGATTAATTTGTATGCCTATGAGTTCGACAATAGCAAAAAAGCTCGAACTTCCTCAAATGGTAAACGAAAACACCGATAATCACTGCACTGCTTTTACAGTTTCAATTGACCATGTAAGCACATCCACCGGTATATCCGCGTATGAACGTTCAATAACTGCACTGAAAAGTGTAGAAGACCAAGTAAAGCCCGAAGATTTTCGCAGACCGGGGCATATGTTCCCTCTTAAAGCAAAGGAAGGCGGAGTTTTAGTCAGAAACGGACATACTGAAGCTGCAGTTGACCTTATGAAACTTGCGGGACTTAAAGAATGCGGACTTTGCTGTGAAATAATGAAAAGCGACGGCACTATGATGAGGACGCCGGAGCTGTTGGCATTTTCTCATAAACATAATTTAAAAATTATTACAATTAAAGATTTACAGGATTATATAAGAAAAAATGTAAAACTCGTAAAACAGGTTGCGTGTACAAAACTTCCGACTGAATACGGCGGCTTTACTGCGTACGGATACATAAACAGAATCAATGGAGAACATCATGTTGCGCTTGTAATGGGTGAAATCGGCGACGGTAAGTCCGTTCTATGCCGCGTACATTCAGAATGTCTTACAGGCGATGTTTTCGGCTCTATGCGCTGTGACTGCGGTCAGCAGCTGCAAAAGTCCATGCAGATGATAGCTGGAGAGGGACGGGGAATTTTGCTTTATATGCGTCAGGAAGGCAGAGGAATAGGACTTATAAACAAGCTCCGTGCTTACGAGCT
>ENA-UOOM01001032-UOOM01001032.1-fermentation-metagenome-genome-assembly--contig:-NODE-1032-length-28451-cov-11.375757_pt1 | contig 28451 bp, 22 predicted proteins | sample MGYA00245781_ERZ724031 | MGnify/ENA primary metagenome ERZ724031 (study PRJEB28704, sample SAMN03018317) | fermentation metagenome | biome: anthropogenic terrestrial biome; feature: soil... | reverse complement strand
GATTTAGCCATAAATTCGCTGTTGCCGCCGAGAACAATATCGGTTCCGCGGCCTGCCATATTAGTTGCGATTGTAACTGATCCTTTATGGCCTGCCTGTGCAACGATTTCAGCTTCTTTTTCGTGGTATTTTGCGTTCAAAACTTCGTGCTTAATACCGCGGCGGTGGAGAAGAGCGCTGAGTTCTTCGGATTTTTCAATAGAAATTGTACCGATAAGAACAGGCTGTCCGCTTTCGTGGTGCTCAATTACGTCTTCAATAACCGCGTTGAACTTTGCTTTTTCCGTTTTATAAATAACGTCCGGCAAATCTTTTCTTACCATCGGCTTATTTGTTGGAATTTCAACAACATCCAGTTCATAAATCTCGCGGAATTCGGCTTCTTCCGTCATTGCTGTACCGGTCATACCGGAAAGTTTATTGTATAATCTGAAGTAGTTTTGGAACGTTATTGTTGCAAGAGTTTTACTTTCTCGGGCAACTTTAACGCCCTCTTTTGCTTCAATAGCCTGGTGCAATCCTTCGTTGTAGCGGCGGCCGTACATCAGTCGCCCTGTAAATTCATCAACGATAATGACTTCGCCGTCTTTAACGACATAGTCAATATCATTCTGCATAACCCCGCGTGCCTTTATTGCTTGGTTAATGTGGTGCTGTATTGCAATGTTATCGGCATCGGTTAAGTTGTCTAATTTGAAATATTCTTCCGCTTTTTTAACGCCCGACTGTGTTAAAGTTGCGGTTTTTACTTTTTCATCGACAATATAATCCGCACCTTTATACAGTTCGTCGTTATCTTCTTTATCGTTAAGTTCGGCGACTTTTACCATTTTTAAAGTTTTTGCAAAACGGTCTGCAATTGTGTACATTTCCGTGGATTTTTCGCCGGGACCGGAAATAATAAGAGGAGTTCTTGCTTCATCGATTAAAATAGAGTCAACTTCGTCGACAATACAGAAGTTATGGCCGCGCTGTACTTTATTTTCTTTATAAATAACCATGTTGTCCCGAAGATAGTCAAAACCGAATTCGTTATTAGTTCCGTAAGTAATATCTGCGTTATAGGCTTTCTGCCTTTCCTCGTTTTCTAAATCATGTACTATTAAGCCTACGCTTAAACCGAGAAAACGGTAAATTTTGCCCATCCATTCTGAGTCGCGGCGTGCAAGGTAATCGTTAACCGTAATTATGTGGACGCCTTTTCCCGAAAGAGCATTTAAATAAGCCGGCAGGGTAGCCACAAGGGTTTTTCCTTCGCCGGTTTTCATTTCGCTGATACGTCCCTGATGAAGCACAATTCCGCCGATAATCTGAACGGGGAAGTGGCGCATACCCAAAACACGGTCGGATGCCTCGCGGCATACGGCAAATGCATCGGGCAAAATATCATCGAGAGTTTCACCGTTACTTAATCGTTCTTTTAAAATAGGTGTTTGCGATTTCAGATCCTCATTGGACAAGTTTTTGTATTTGTCTTCCAAAGCGAGAACAGAGTCACATATAGGCTGAATGCGCTTTAACTCGCGCTTACTGTAATTACCGAAAAATTTAGATAAAATGTTCATTTAAGTCACCTCAAAAATATATAAAAAATACGCGATTAGTTATTAAGCTATACATTTAGTCATTATAACATAGGATAATCTAAAAGAAAAGAATATTTCGTCAACATTAAAACATCGGAAATTTTTAAATTTATGATGTTTGGAGAAAAATATTAATATATTACAACTTGTTAATTTTTTAATTATCGTGGCCGCTCCTATTGCTAAAAGATAAAAAATAAACTATAATGTATCTATATGTTAGTTAGTTCAAAGAATACTAAAACCGAAAGGAGTACAGATATGAACTATTCCGCAGAAGTGGAAAATATGTGCACTGTTAAAAAGGGCCCGAAACACGGTCCGGCGCCTATCCCCGAAGAGGGTAAATGGGTAAAATCTTATGAAATCAAGGACATTTCCGGCTTGAGCCACGGTATTGGCTGGTGTGCCCCTCAGCAGGGTGCCTGCAAACTTACACTGAATGTAAAAGAGGGTATTGTACAGGAAGCTCTTGTTGAAACACTGGGCTGCTCCGGTATGACTCACTCCGCAGCTATGGCTGCTGAAATTCTTCCCGGCAAGACACTCCTTGAGTGCCTTAACACTGACCTTGTATGCGACGCTATCAACGTTGCCATGAGAGAAATCTTTAAACAATTGGCTTACGGCCGCAGCCAGACAGCTTTCTCAGAGGGCGGTCTTCCAATCGGTGCAAGCCTTGAAGACTTGGGCAAAGGCCTCCGTTCACAGGTAGGCACAATGTTCAGCACAGGAGCAAAGGGCGTTCGCTATTTGGAAATGGCTGAAGGCTATATTTTAAAAATTGCTCTTGACAATGATAGTGAAGTTATCGGTTATCAGTTCGTAAAAGTCGGTAAAATGCTTGAAGATATCCGCCATGGTATGAACCCTGACGAAGCTTACAAGAAGAATATAGGTCAGTACGGACGTTTCGACGAAGGGGTAAAATTCATTGACCCGCGTGAAGAATAATAAAGACCATAAAAGGAGGACTTAACTATATGGCTAACGATGTAATGTTTGAAGGCAAAGAAAGAAGAATGGCCAAAATAGAAAAGTGTCTTGCCGAGTATGGCCTTGCCAGTCTCGAAGACGCTCGCGACCTTTGCCTTTCCAAAGGAATAGATGTAAATAAAATTGTAAAGGGTGTTCAGCCGATTGCTTTTGAAAATGCAGTTTGGGCTTATACACTCGGATGTGCGATAGCACTTAAAAAAGGTATTAAATCCGCTTCCGATGCAGCCGAAAAAATCGGCCTCGGCTTGGAAGCATTCTGCATCCCGGGTTCTGTGGCAGAACAGAGAAAAGTCGGTATCGGCCACGGTAACTTAGGCGCAAGACTTCTTAATGAAAACACAAAATGTTTTGCGTTCCTTGCAGGACACGAGTCTTTCGCAGCCGCCGAAGGCGCAATCGGTATTGCTAAAACAGCTAACCGCGCAAGAAAAGAACCTTTGAGAATTATCCTTAACGGTCTTGGAAAAGACGCTGCTTATATTATTTCAAGAATTAACGGTTTTACCTATGTTAAGACAAATTTCGATTATTTCACAGATAAACTTGAAATTGTTGAAGAAAAAGCATACTCAGTTGGTGACCGTGCCGCAGTTAAATGCTACGGTGCTGACGATGTCCGTGAAGGCGTTGCTATTATGCGCCATGAAGGTGTTGACGTTTCCATTACAGGTAACTCAACCAACCCAACAAGATTCCAGCACTTGGTTGCAGGCACATACAAGAAGTGGGCAATAGAAAACAATAAAAAGTATTTCTCCGTTGCAAGCGGCGGCGGTACAGGCCGTACACTTCACCCTGACAACATGGGCGCAGGTCCTGCGTCTTACGGTCTTACAGATTCAATGGGTCGTATGCACGGCGATGCTCAGTTTGCCGGATCGTCCTCTGTCCCTGCACATGTTGAAATGATGGGCCTCATCGGTATGGGTAACAATCCGATGGTTGGTGCTACTGTTGCTTGTGCTGTTGCGGTTTACGAATCCTGCAAATAATATCCAATCAATTGATAATTTATTGGAGTGCGGTGCTGTGCCGCACTCCAATTGTTTTTGTTTCAAAAAGTTGGAGTAGGTACAATATAATTTTCCACAACACTAACCGAATAATTTTATTTTTGTGCACGAATTAAAAGATATATTTATAAAAGTCATACCGATAAAATATATATTATAAATATCTTAAATTAATTTAAACTTTTTCATTTAGTATTTCGTCTAATATATATATAAGAAAAAATGGGGTGCGCTTTATGCGTAAGGGAAGAAGATACCGCAGGAAGATTATAAACAGAACTGCAATGATAGTTGTTTTAATATGTACAGTTTCTTTAGTAGTTGTCGGTGCAATGGGTGCTGTACACGAAATGGACAGAGTTATTGCAAAGGAAAGTGTCCCTGCGCAAAGCAAGACAGAAAATAAAATATGCAGCAGTGAAAAAAGCGAGAGCATTGCGAGCAGTAAAGGTTCTGTTGAACAAAAAGAAAATCACAAGAAAAAGCCACCGGAAAATTCAACTCCGGCAAAAAACAATTCATCTCCGCCTAAAACAAATTCAAAGCCGCAAAAAGTTTCAAGTGATAACTATTTTGACGATGCGGTATTTATAGGCGACAGCCGAACAGAAGGGCTTAGAAATTATGACGGACTTGGAAACGCAACGTATTATGCTGCAAAAGGTCTTATGGTAAATACTGCACTCACAAAACCTGTTGTTAATTTAAATGGAAAAAAAGTAACGATAACAGATGCGCTTAAACAAAAGAAATTTAATAAGGTATATATTATGCTCGGACTTAATGAATTAGGATGGAGCAGTTTTCAAACTTTCATAAATGATTACGGAAAACTGATAGATGAAGTAAAAAAATGTGAACCGCAATCAAAAATCTACGTTCAGTCGATACTTCCGGTTTCGAAGGAAAAATCACAATCGAACAAAACTTATACCAACAGAAATATAAATCGTTATAATGAGGAACTTGTAAAATTAGCACAAAAGAAAGATGTAATTTATTTAGAAGTGAATAAGGCGGTTTCTGACAGTGAAGGTAATTTGCCCAAGGATGCTTCTAACGACGGAATACACCTTAACAGCGTATATTGCCAAAAATGGTGTGAGTATTTGAAGGTTCATAAATAAGCTGAGAAATAGGAGAAAATTATATTATGAAAAGATTTTTTATAAATATATTGGCGCTGGCAATGATTTTTACGGTGGCGGGCTGTGCCAATAAAACTGTTGCGAACATAGATACAGATGCAGTGGCTGATAAATTGGCGTCTGAAATTAAATTTGCAGACCAAATGTCAAATATTGAAGATAAAACCGTACTTAAGCTTTATGGCTTAGACGAAAATTCCGTCAAAAAAGTGAATGCTTATGAGAGCACAGGTGCAACGGCGGAAGAAATAGCCATATTTGAAGCAAAAGACGAAGAATCGGCTAAGACAGTAAAAGCCGCAGCCGAACAAAGAATAAATGACCAAAGAGCAGGTTTTGAGGATTATCAGCCTAAAGAAATGGAAAAACTCAAATCACCGGTACTTAAAACGTCCGGAAAATATGTTTTCTTATGTGTATCCGACGATAATTCCACCGCCAACAAGGTTATAGACAGCTTTATAAAATAACATTCGGAGGGTACTGCATTGCAGGAAAAATTGGAGGTATTTAAAAAATATGTTGAAGAAAACCAGGATGCTTTTTACAGACTGGCATTCAGCTATACCAAAAATTATGACGCCGCTCTTGATGTTGTACAGGAAGCTTTGCTAAAATCAATAGACAAATTAAGTACGCTTAAAAATATTGATTATTTAAAAACATGGTTTTATCGTATTTTAGTAAATGAAGGACTAAATTATCTGCGAAAGAACAAAAGGCTTGTGTTGGTTGAGGATTTTGAGTTCGAAAAATCCGAATTGAGTTCTTGTGACAATATCGCAGAATCAATTGATATGTACAGCGCTGTACAAGCACTTGAACCTAAAATCAGAACAGTTATAATCTTAAGATTTTTTGAAGATATGAAGCTTAAAGAAATTTCTAAAATAACAAAAACAAATGTCAGTACTGTAAAGTCGCGGCTTTACAAGGGATTAGAACTGTTAAAAATATCAATTGATGAGGAGTAGTTTTTATGAAAGAACTTGAGGAAGCAAAGAAAATCTATAAATCTGTAAAATCACCGCCTAAAATGCAGAAAATAATAGACAGCAGTTTTAAAAATGCTAAATTCAAAAAGTGGAATTTAAAAAAGATCACACTAAGCACAGCTGCATCAATATGCATTTTGTTTGTTGCGCTTTTGAACTGTAACAGTGCTTTTGCAAAGAGTGTTTCGACCATTCCGGTTATATCCGATTTGGCGAATGTCTTTACTTTTAAACAATATTCTGAGGAAGACTCAACAAAACATATGCGTGTTGAGCAGCCAAAGGTTGAGAATATCGGAAATGCTGAACTTGAAAAGCAGATTAATAAAGAGATTAATCAAAAAGTTGAAGCCGCTACCAAAGAAGCGCAAAAAGAAGCCGAAGAAAACAAAAAAGCATATATTCAAACAGGCGGCAACCCCAATGATTATGTGCCCATGGCGATTGATGTTAATTATGAGATAAAATCCAAAAATGAAAAGGTACTTTCGTTTGTATTAAACACTACATGGACGCAGGCAAATGCCTTTACAGAGCAAACTTTTTACAATATTGACCTTAAAACGGGTAAGGAAATCACACTTTCTGATAAACTGGGAAAAGATTATAAAAAAGTTGCAGATGAAAGTGTGAAAAAGCAAATTGAGGAACGTAAAGCTCAGGACAAAGACCAAATATTTTTTGAAGATGATGCCGGCTTTCAGGGGATAACCGAAAACCAAAAGTTCTATATAAATAATAACGGTAATGTTGTAATTGTTTTCGCAAAATACGAAATTGCACCTGGATGTATGGGTATGCAGGAATTTGAAATTAAATAGTAATAAGAATACTAAAGCCGCCTCAAATTGAGGCGGCTTTAGAGTTATATCTTAATGTACCTTTTTGTGTCATTTAGTTTAGATATTATCATTTCAAATTTATTCTGCTCTATAATAAATGTTTGGGTAAATTAATATTTAATACTTACCCCTAATTTCTCCCATTTAAGTACAGCTTGTTTTAAGCTAAACTAATTATGCGGGGGAAGGGGCGAAAACTCAACATTTAATATGCAACCTTTATTTTTACTTAATGTTTCGTGGGTTACAAGTTCACTGACGTATAACGGCATTTTTAGGTTTTGAATTTTTTGAATCTATAATCAGACTTAAAATCCAACCTAAGCATAAACCTATAAGTGCCGGTACAGTCCAGCCCATTCCTATTTTGAAAAACGGAAGATGACCTTGGTAAAATGTGAGAACAGTCTGTACCCATGCTTGGTTTAAAACTATTTCAGGCATTGCGTTTAAAGCGTCGCCGATGCTCGCAATCAGAGTAAAGAGTGTTGTTGTTATGTAAACAGTTCTGCTGTTTTTAAACAGTGGAGAAATAAGTGCCATTATAATAAGAGTTATTGCAAGAGGATAAATGAACATTAAAACCGGAAGTGAAAGAGTAATTATTTTTGTAAGACCTACATTTGCAATAAGACAGGTTATTATAGTAAAAATAATTGCGTAAGCTTTATAGCTAAGTGAATGTGGGAATAATTCAGTAAATGTTTCAGAGCATGAAGTTATAAGTCCTATTGCGGTTTTTAAACATGCAATCGTTACAATTATCGCAAGTAAAATACTTCCGTAAAATCCGAAATAATAGTTCGCAATTTGCTGCAAAGCAATTCCGCCGTTTTCCGAAACAGGGAATTTATTTGCACTTGCGGCTCCTAAATATGCAAGGCAGGCATAAATAACGCCCATTAAAATCATGCTTACAAACCCGGATTTAACCGTTCCGATTGCGATATCCTTAGGATTTTTGACACCTAAATCTTTTATTGCGTTAATTACAATAATTCCGAAAGCAAGCGAGGCGAGCGCATCCATTGTATTGTACCCTTCAGTAAAACCTTTAAACAATGCCGCGGAACTGTAAGCTTCTGTTACTGCTGTGTTTGAAATACCGCCCATTGGGTTTAAAAAGCCGACAACAACAAGAACAGCTAAAAAGACTAAGAAAAGCGGATTAAGGATTTTACCCACCCAAACCAAAATTTTACTTGGGCGAAGTGCGAAAATCAATGCGACAAGGAAAAACAGGAATGTAAATACAGCGAGCCCTAAAGCTTGATTTGTTTCCCCCATAAACGGAGCTACACCTATTTCGTAAGGTACGGTTCCTGTTCTGGGAAGTGCAAAAAGAGGCCCGATAGTAAGGTAAAGAAGAATTGTAAGTACATAGGCGTAAACAGGATGGACACGGCTGGATAAATCAAATAGCCCTGTGCTGTTTGAAATACCCATGGCTATTATTCCCAAGAACGGAAGTCCGACTCCGGTTATTAAAAAGCCTATTGTTGCCAAAAGTACATTCGAACCGGCTGCCTGTCCCATGTGGACAGGGAATATAAGGTTTCCGGCTCCGAAGAACAATCCGAACAGCATGGAACCGACTAATGCACTTGATTTTAAGGATAGGCGATTATTCACTGAAATCTCTCCTTTTATAATTGGCAGCCGAATATATTACGGCTTTTTAGCACAAAATTTTATAATATGTTACTAACTATATCACAAATTTATATTTTTCGCATTAGTTTTTAAACAAATTATGAATTTTTTTAGATTCTATATTGAATGTTAGGATTCTCACCCCATGCCCCATCCCGCATAATGAGTTTAGCAAAGAAACAAGCTGTTGCTTTATGCACAGGGGAAAAAAAGGCAGCTGATTATTTAAATAATCAGGCTGAATGGAAGTGGTTAGGGGCAGGTTTTAAATATTAATTTACCGGAGCAATTATTAAAGAGCCTTTTTATAAAAAATAAAGACGCTCCGTAATTACGAAAGCGTCTTTGAATTTTTAAATATCTAAAATAAAATATTTTTACAGTGCTAAAGTTTTTACTTCCATTGGCATTATTTTTACAATTAAATGATTAAAGAGTTTTATAAGAGGCCCTAAACAGAACGCGGTGATAATAGTTCCGATACCTATTACAGAACCACAGAAGAACCCAACCAATACTGCTGCGACGTCACAAAATATTCTGCACCAGTGAAACTTAATATGCGTAAATTTTGACAACATAATTGCTATGCTGTCGTATGGGGAAACTCCTAAACTGGGATATATGTAAAGGGATACGGTAAAAGCCAAAACCACTACTCCGCAAATCATCACTAAAACTCGAGTGGCCATTGTGGGGTTACTCGGAAGAATTGTTTTTAGCACTCCGCTGAAGTAATCCACTAAAAATCCTATTGCAACCATATTTACTATGGTTGCTATCCCAATAAGGTGGCGTGCTAAAAAGAAAGTGAAAATTAATACAACAGAGTTGAAAATCAACTGCCACGTACCAAAGCTTAAACCGATTACACTTGAAAGTCCCAAGTTAAGGCAGGTGCAGGGGTCAGTTCCTAAGTTGGCATATACACATAATGAAACTGCAAAGCCCATTATGAGAACGCCGATACACATCATGGTAATTCTTTTAAACAGAGTTTTATTCATTTTAGTATCTCGCATTCTATTTTAATATTAAGTTAAGGCTTCCTAAGTTTTGGAACAAATGATATTACCAAAGCCCAGAACAATTCATAAATCAAAAGCGCATTAGTTGAAAGCTGGCTGAAACCGGCGTATAGTGTGAAAACAGCAATTAAAAGAAAGCCTATGATACAAGCTATATTTTGAAGTCCTATTGCAACCGAAATATTGCTGCTTTGGCGCACACATGCGGTTAAAAGCCGCATGAGAGCGGTAGGTCTGCCTTTTATTGCCATATACGCCGGTGAATATTCTTTTGGCTCTTTTATTTCTGAATTGTAAATGTTTTCGAGATGTTCCGGAAGAATACGTACAGAGTTTACGTCAAGTCCGAAGCATTCGCTTATTAATTCAGGCGTAATGTTAGGGTCACATGTATGTAATATTAAACTGATACCGTTATTTTCCATGCGCCTAAGTTCCATTGCACGGTTTCTATCGGAATTATAAGTTACGACAAACATTGCCACAAGGTCGCCGCCGGAGGCAAGATAAACTATTTTTTTGCCGCCACGGAGGTATTTGTCTTCGTAATCGTGCGACGGCGGTTCAATTCCGTGTGCTTTAAGAAGTTCACGGTTACCGACAAAAATCCTTTTACCGCCAACCCAGCCGGAAACACCTTTACCTTCTTCATAAATTGTTTTTTCAATTTTCGGGAGTATATCGTTCCCGCTTTTAATAATTTGGTCAAACATATCGCTGAGTGGTCCGCCTGTGGCATTTATAAGAGCTGTAGCGTCCATAATGGCTTCATCTATGCGTTGACCGGCAAATGCTTTTATATAGTTGAGTACAACGGTTCCTCTCGGGAATAAGTCCTTGGCATCAATAACAATCGCGTTAACATCGCAAAAATGCTCTATTGACGGATACCCTACAACCATTGCACCGCATCGGTAAGCAATGTTACATACATTGTTTATCAGTTTATTAACACTGAAAATATTAAATACCGGAATACAAATACATGAAGCTGCCGCAAAAACGGTTATTGCTTGTGAAATGTCTTTCCAAAGAATTAGGGAGACTATACATAAAATAAGCGACATTATAAATCCGACAGGAGCATTAGTTTGTGCCGAGCGGTCGCTTGCATCGGAAGCATATGACAGGCGGAGAAAGTGTTTAAGAAAATTTGTTTTACTTTGATACGCAATTACCGGTGTTTCCATAACACAGCCCTTAGCCATTTGAAGAGCCGTATTATGGTCTTCGAAAATTTGAACCGATTGTTTTTGGTCCGGTGCCGCTACAAAACGAAAGTTTTTGTCTATACGTTTTATCATATGTAGTTTTCCTGCTGAATTGAAAAATAACGCTATTACAGCAAGAACCGAATATAGGTGTAAATTCCCTTTTTCTACATTGTCAATTGAAAACATCAAAACTATATTTTGTATTAATACCGCAATAACGGCAATAGCCACACCGCTGTCTGAATTTGCATTGAGTTTTAACATTCCTTTTATTCCGTTTAAAATAGCAGTGGCGCAAAACGCACCCGCAATTACTAAAAATATAATATTTAAAATCAAATAAGTTTTTGCATTTAAGGCAGTTTGAATTTCCTGCGGCAAAAATTTTATAAATTCCATCGTAATGCTAAGCGCTATTAAAAATGTCATACAAATAGCTGTTACGGAAACTTTCAAATAAAGCTTTCGTATGTTTGAACTTAATGAATTAGAAATGGATGGAGCATCACCGGGGCGCAGATAATCGTCAAGTTCATCCTCTTCACCCGGAAGATTATCGCTTAAATCGTTTTCCTCTTCTTCCATACCGAATATATGAAAACGTTTCCTCTTTTTCGGTTTCGGCTCCGAATATTCTTCGTCATTATCCTCTGTTTCCGAAATCAGTATTGGCTCAGGAGTACTTTCAGTTATATTTTCGTGACTTGACGTGCTGTTTTCCTTAGTGTTCCCATCAATAATTTCTTCTTCATCCGGTGGTTTTAGTGTTACAGCGGGTATATCCATTTTTTTAACGTTATCAAGCGGCGGATAGCTCTGCTGTGCCCAGTTAAGCATTTTATCCAAATTGTCAAGAAGAATTACGTGAAGCGGTTTACTGTTTATAGGATTATAATTTACAGCTTTTAATGAACGGGGAACCGGTTTTTCCGGTTCCCTTATTTGTGGCTTTAACGGCAGTTCCTCTTTTACCTGAGGAGTGATTACCGGATCTTTAACCGCCGACTGTGATGATTCGCACTGAATGAGCGGTGCGGTATCAGGCTGAAGCGGCGACGGTGGAGTTAAAGGCGGTGCCGAAGGCTGAGAAACAGGTTCAGTTATCGGCTGCTTAATTTCAGGTTCCGATACGGGATTCGGCTGAATTTCAGGTTTGGATTGAGGTTCTGCGCTCGGTGTTGGTTCCGTCGGAGGATGTGTTCTCGTTGGTTCCGTCGGCTCGACGGGTTCAGTGGGCTTAGATTCGTTTATAGATTTATATGAGTTTACCGTTTCTTTTTTGCTTAAATGAGTATCTACACCGGTTTCTTCATCATATTCTATGCCCGCCTGCCGCATAATATTTTCTACTCTGTTTTTCCTGCTCTTATGAAGTTGTTCAAAATGTTTTGCTATATCTTCATCGTCTACTTCACTGTTTTCATTAAACAAATATGAAAAATTGGATTTTTGTATCTCCGGCTTTTGATTTTCTGAAAGTTTTTCGGTTCCGTTCCCTTTAAAATCAGGTGTATTTAAATCGAAAACTTCATCTTCGGGACTGGCTATATTGTTATAATCCTGTCTGTAATCATCTATTGATTTAAGCTGAAGTCCATAGTAAATATCTTCCTCTATTTCCGAAAATTCTTTTGTGTGCCTTTTAAAAAATGAAAATCCTCTTTTTTTTCTGCCATTATTATTTTCAGTGCTGTTTATATCGGTTAAATCTTTATTGGATAGATCGGGTAATTGCATTGTTCTTTCATTTAAAGCGTTTTTAGCCATTTCCGCAATTTTTTCCGGGCTTGAGGGCGCAGCATTTCGCCCTGAGTCAGTTTTTAACATATCCTGGGCGGGAATTTTTTGTTTTTTATTTTGTTTCAAATTGCGTGCTTCCGCCAAAATATCATCAACTGAAAAGCGGCTGTTCGCAGTATTCTTGTTATCGCCCATATATATCCGCTCCTGTATTATTTTGTCTTAATACCACTGCGCTGTCGTGCAATTTCATAACAAATTATGCCGCAGGCAACCGAAGCATTAAGCGAATTTATTTTACCCTTCATAGGTAAAGATATAACAAAATCACTTTTTTCTTTTACAAGACGGCTGACTCCCTTGCCTTCAGAACCGATTATTACTGCCAAAGGACCGGAGTAGTCAACTTGGCACCAGGGCTCCCCGTCCATATCTGCACAGTAAACCCATACTCCGCGTTTTTTAAGTTCGTCGATGGTTTTTGAGATATTAGTAACCCTTGCAACGGGAACATATTCAACAGCACCTGCGCTTGCTTTGCCCACTGCGTAAGTTAAACCTACCGCACGGTGTTTTGGAATAATAATTCCATGAGCTCCGGCGCATTCCGCTACCCTTAAAACTGCACCCAAATTGTGGGGGTCTTCGAGTTCGTCGGCAATAATGATGAACGGAGGCTCGTTTTTTTCTTCTGCAAGTTTAAATATATCCTCAACAGTCGAGTATTCCTTAACGGCGGCAACCGCAACAACACCCTGATGGTTTGCTTGGCCGCACATATAGTCGAGTTTTTTAACATCGGCTTCTTTTATGGAAATTCCCTTGCTTTTAGCTTTTGCAATTAAAGCACTCAGGCTCCCTGTATGGGTACCCCGTACAACATAAAGACTGTCAATGGTACGACCGCTGCGTAAAGCTTCGCTTACCGCGTTTCGGCCTGCTATTATATCTTCACCTTGTTGTTTGTTTTCCTCGTACATATATTTTTACTCCTTAATTCAACTTATTTTGCGGCGAATAGTATGTTTACTGCTATTTCTTTTGTAGAATATATATAATAAAGTATTTAGAATTTTAAATTAATTATATATATTCTATTTTATCAGATATAGAAATGTCAGTCAATACATGAAAACGGCAAAAGACTGCACAGTAATCATACTTTAGCGGACACCTGAATATAAAGTTTGAGGAGGTGAAAATATGAAAATAGGAATTAAAAATAGTATTCCACGATTGCGATTAAAAAAACCGTATTTAATCGGCTTTTGTCTGGTGTTTTTATGCTCACTTTTAATGGGAATAGGTATAAAAAGCTGTATGCAGAGAAAATATAAAGTAAACGAATATGTTTTAGAAAAAATTTCAAAACAGTTTGAACCTGTTATTACTGATGTATACCTTAAATTACAACCCGAAAAGCAGCTTAATACAAAACTGATTTATTCCGTTTACATTACGGAATTTGACACAGGAAAAGATGTGAAAGTAGAAACAGCAGAAAGGTTAACACGCTGTTTTTATGATAAAAACAATAAATTTGAAATTATCCCTAAGGAAGACGCAGACAGTATTTTTGACAGTGTTGAAAAAGAATTTAATATAGAATTAAAAAAGGGAAAGCGACAAGAAATGCTTTTGCTTGCAGAAGACTTGCCGCCGGGATATATAGACAGCACCTATATACTTAAAAAAGGTTTGGTAAGCATTAACGGAGATAAAACAAATATCGGACTTGCAAATTTTGCATATAATGCCCTCAGCTGTAAAAGCGGGTATATTTACGGGGCGGTAGGACAGAAAGCAACTCTTGATTTTCTTTATAAACAGCAGAATAAGTTTAAAAACAATGATAGGGCGGAACTTAATAAAGAAAATATCGATTTTATTTTTAAAAATTACGGCGGACGCCCGTCTTTTGACTGCTGTGGACTTATAAAAGCATATTCTTGGTTCGATGAAGAAACGGGAGAGATACAGCCGAACAGAAAAAACGCAATTAAAGATTGTACAGCGGATGGGCTTTACAATCTTGCAGAAGTTAAGGGGAATATTTCCGATATGCCGGATATCCCGGGGCTTGCGGTACACAAAAGCGGGCATATCGGTGTTTATGTAGGCGGAGGAGAAGTAATTGAGGCTCAAGGCAACAAATACGGAGTGCTTAAAACTAAACTTGCCGGCAGAGGCTGGGAACATTATTTAAAGGTTCCTACACTGAAATACATAAACAGCGGTACTTTTAAACTCGGCTGTAAAGAGGTAACGCTTTTAGAAGAAAAAATTGTTAACAAAAACGAATTTTAATCTCAATATATTAATAGTGACATTGTTTGTTGAATTTTTACTTTTGATGATATTTTTATTAGCTAACCGAATAAAAAATTTTTACAGTTACAAAAAAATAAATAGATATTCACTTGCTAAAATTACTAAATTGGCAAAAGTTCACAAACGAATATCACCAAAATGCTGCATATTATACAGACTGTATTCTCAGAGGTTTACATAATACCGTGGAATACCTGCGGAATAGCTGTGGAAAACTCTGTTGAAAGTGTGGATAAGTGTGGAAAATACCTATAGTTTTTGAATTGTGAATAGTTTTAAAAATCATTTTTATGTAAACCTAAGTTATGGGTAACCAAAAATATTTGTATTTTAACCTTTAGCTGTTTGTGATATAATTAAGCCAAAATTGTTTAAATTTCGACTTAATTTATGAGAATGGGAAACGGTTATAAAAATGCAAAAAGATAATTTCGATTTAGAAGCTACATTTGAATGCGGACAGTGCTTCCGCTGGAAAAAGCAGGAGGACGGTTCTTACACAGGAACCGCTTTCGGAAAAGTTTTAAATATCTCGGATGAAAATAAAAACGATGCGGTAAAAAACGAACTTTGGGGCAGATATTTTGACATCGCACTTGACTATGATAAAATACGAAACGATTTGTCCAAAGAAGATGAGGTATTGGCAGAGGCTGCAAAGTTTGCACCGGGAATGAGGATATTAAACCAAGAACCGTGGGAGGCTCTATGCTCGTTTATAATTTCGCAGAATAACAATATTAAAAGGATTGGCGGAATAGTTGAAAGGCTTTGCCAAATGTTCGGCGAAAATATAGAAAAAGAGTACTTCACATTTCCTACAGCGGAAAAACTTGCGAAACTAAAAGTTGAAGACCTTGCGGATATCAGAAGCGGATTTAGGGCAAAATACATAATTGATGCTGCTCAAAAGGTTGCACAGGGTAAAGTTCAATTTGAAAATTTAAAAAAAATGCCGCTTGCAGAAGCACGCGAAAATCTCATGATTATTAAAGGAGTTGGGCCTAAGGTAGCGGATTGCGCTTTGCTTTACGGCTTGCACAGACTTGACGCATTTCCTATGGATGTTTGGATGAAAAGGGCTATGGCTACGCTCTTCCCCGGCAAAAAGCCTGAAAGTTTTGGAAGATATGCGGGGATTGCTCAGCAATATATTTTCCACTACAGTCGAAATAACCCACAATTATTTACAAAATAACTGTAGTTAGTGTTAAACATTTGACAAAAATATTAATGTTATGCAATTTGACTTTTACTTTTAAAATAAATGCGTTATAATATTCTTATATAATTATTAGGAGGTTCATTTTAATGCCATTAGTCAATACGGTTGATATGTTCAAAAAGGCTTATGCCGGCGGATACGCCGTTGGCGCATTCAATGTAAACAATATGGAAATTGTTCAAGGTATTACAGAGGCCTGTCAGGAGCTTAAAGCTCCGGTTATTCTTCAGGTTTCTGCGGGTGCCCGCAAGTATGCAAATCACACTTTTTTAACTAAGCTTGTTGAAGCCGCTGTAATCGAATGTCCTGATATTCCGATTGCTCTTCACCTTGACCACGGCTCATCATTTGAACTTTGCAAGGACTGCATTGACGGAGGATTTACTTCTGTTATGTTTGACGGTTCTTCGAAGCCTTACGAAGAGAATGTTGAAGAAGCACGCAGAGTTGCAGAATATGCACATAAATACAATGTTACCGTTGAAGCTGAACTCGGAAAACTCGCAGGTGTCGAAGACGACGTTAAAGTCGAAGACGACAAAGCACAGTTTACCGACCCGGATGAAGTTCAGGATTTCGTAAAACGCACAGGTGTTGACTCACTTGCAATTGCAATTGGTACAAGCCATGGTGCATATAAATTTAAACCAGGCCAAAATCCAAAGCTCCGTCTTGATATTTTACAAGAAGTTGCAGACCGTCTCCCGGGATTCCCAATCGTACTTCACGGCGCATCTTCTGTTATCCCTGAGTTTGTAGAGCAGATTAACAAATTCGGCGGTCAAATGCCTGACGCTATCGGTATTCCGGAGGAAATGCTCCGTGAAGCCGCTAAAATGGCAGTCTGCAAAATCAATGTAGACTCTGACCTGCGTCTTGCAATGACAGCAAGTATTCGCAAATACATGGCAGAAAACCCAAGCCATTTCGACCCAAGACAATATTTAGCTCCTGCACGTACAGCTATTAAAGACATGGTTGCACATAAAATTACAACAGTTCTCGGCTGTGCAGGTAAAGCTTAATAAAATAGTGTTTTTTAAAGCCTGTCCTTATTGGACAGGCTTTTTTGCGTTTAATAGCGCTAAATGCGCACCTTTTTAATGAAATAGGCATAAATGGCTTTATATCAAATATTTTGAGCTGACTTATATCCGAAACCAAGTTAAACGGCTTCGGATACAATTATTTATTCAAGTTTTTTTTACTTAGCGGAATTTTTATTAAAACGGGAATTTTCTGCATATATACTTATATGGCAGTTAAGCAGCATGAGCATGGGTAAAAAATTTAAAAGTACAATTCCGGTAAAATGCTATATAATTCTGCAATATTTTATAAAATATCCTATTCTTCTACAGTAAAAATATAATTTAGAATAGAATTAAATTTAAAATATGGAACAAAAAATTTAATTACCTATTTAGGGATTGATATTTTTGTAAAAATACGCTATAATTATCGTAAATATGGTTGAACAATTGTATGGTTGTAACAATCAATTCCCGAAAGGAGTTAATATAATGAAACAGTATAATGCGAAAAATATTCTGAATATTGCTGTCGCCGGACACAGCGGAGCAGGTAAGACCAGCATTGCAGAGGCTATGCTTTACTTATCCGGTGCATCGGAGCGATTCGGAAAAATCGGCGAAGGAAGCACTATTTGTGATTTTGACCCCGAAGAAATAAAGAGAAAAACCACAGTAACAACTGCAGTTGCTCCTTTGGAATGGAAAAATCATAAAATAAATTTGATAGACGCCCCCGGACTTTTTGATTTTGAAGGCGGTATGTGGGAAGCTGCACGTGCGGCGGATTCGGTTTTGATAGCAGTTTCGGGAAAAGACGGAGTTTGTGTCGGTACCGAAAAAGCAGTTGAAGCGGCGAATTCCAGAGGGCTTACTAAAATATTCTTTGTAAACGGACTGTGCAGTGAAAGCGCACGCTTTTACAGAGTTTTTGAGGACTTAAAGGCAAAGTTCGGCCCGGCGGTATGTCCTGTAGTTGTGCCGTTTATTCAAGACGGACAGGCGAATATATACATAAATATGCTTGAATATAAAGCCTACGATTACAAAAACGGAAAACCCGTTGAAGTAAAAATGCCGGATATGGGTACAAGGCTTGAAGGACTGCGCACGGCTATTTACGAAGCCGTTGCTGAAACAAGCGATGAGATGTTTGAAAAATATTTTTCAGGCGAACCATTCACACCTGAAGAAGTTATTGTCGGTGTCAGCAAGGGTGTAAAATCAGGGGCTATATATCCTGTTTTCTGCGGCGACGCGCTTTTAATGAGGGGAATGGAGCAATTCTTGGACGGCTTAACATGGCTTGCGCCGAATGCTTTGGAAAAGAGCGGAGAAATAGGTGCGGACATGGACGGAAACCCTGTTGAACTTTCTGTTAATGAAGCAGGAGCCGCGGCGGCGATTGTGTTTAAAACAATTGCCGACCCGTTTATTGGTAAAATGTCAATGCTGAAAGTCATTTCGGGAAAGGTTGAAACAGACTGCCAGCTTATTAATATGAGGACGGGAAATGCAGAGAAAATTGGCAAAACAGTAATGATGCGCGGCAAAAAACAGATAGATATTCCGTATATCGGAGCAGGCGACATCGGAGCCGTTTTAAAGCTTCAAAATACGATTACCGGCGATACCTTGTGTTTCCCCGGACGTAAAGTAAAACTTGACGGTATTAATTATCCGAAACCGACTCTTTCGATGGCGGTTGTACCGAAAAATAAAGGTGAAGAAGATAAGGTAGCGCAGGGTATAATGAGGCTTGCCGAAGAAGACCCCACAATTAAGTTTGAAACAAATAACGAAACTCATCAAATGCTTATTTCCGGTTTGGGCGAACAGCACCTTGATGTTATAGTCTCTAAACTGAAAAATAAATTCGGCGTGGAGGTTACACTTGAAGAACCGCGTATGCCATATAGGGAAACTATACGCAAGAAAGTTCAAGTTCAGGGAAGATATAAAAAGCAGACCGGAGGACATGGTCAGTTCGGCGACATTTGGGTTGAGTTTGAACCCTGTGACAGCGAAGACCTCGAGTTTAACGAGCGCGTAGTCGGCGGTGCCGTACCGAAGAACTTTTTCCCCGCAGTCGAAAAAGGCTTGCGTGAAAGTATCAAAAAAGGTCCGCTTGCGGGATACCCTGTAGTTGGGCTTAAAGCTACTTTGTATGACGGTTCTTATCACCCTGTTGATTCGTCTGAAATGTCATTTAAAATGGCGGCTAATTTGGCTTACAAAGCAGGTATGCCGAAAGCCGACCCAGTACTTCTCGAACCGATTGGAACACTAAAATGTACGGTTCCCGACGCAAACATGGGCGATATTATGGGCGAAGTAAATAAACGACGCGGACGTGTTTTGGGTATGGAACCGGCAGAAGAGGGCAAGCAGACTGTTGAAGCAGAAGTCCCGATGGCGGAAATGCACGATTTCTGTACTTTTGTAAGACAGGTTACACAGGGCAGAGGCTCTTTCACGTTTGACTTCTGCCGTTATGAACAGACGCCTTCGCAGGTGGCAAATAAAGTTATAGAAGAAGCAAAATCCTTAAAGGGAGAAGAATAAAGCTTCTTTAACAATGGTCGGGATAAATTAATATTTAATACCTATCCCTAATCCCTTACATTTAGATTACTTATTTGAATAATCAGCTGTACTTAAATGTGAGGGGGCAGGGGGTGAGAACCCCAAAATTTAATAGAGAACCGAAATAAAATATATTTCAGGCAGTCCTGTTATGAAAGTGAACGTAAAACTTTTAACATTTTATAATCAGGACTGCTTTTTTTGCATTTTTTATCCCCTTGCTGCATATTAATTTCTAACAAGGGGGCGGAACTATGTTCATACTTTCTGTGAAAGCTGATAAAAAAAAGTTTTTTATTGTTTTAGCGGTAATATTACTCATTGTGACATCCATTATAGTAGTAAATAAAGTTCATAATTCTCAGCCGACAGCGACATCGGACGGAAAAAGCTATGTTCTGTCCGCGGGAACAAACGAAGAACGGGTTGCTTTTTTACAACAGTTCGGTTGGAAGGTGAACCCTGAACCGGTTGAAATTAAAGATGTGGCAATTCCACAAAAATTCAGCGATGTTTACGTACAATACAACAACATACAAAAAGAACAGGGACTTGACCTTGAACCGTATTCAGGTAAAACTTGTAAACAATGGGTTTACTGTGTGACAAATTATCCGCAGGTTACGGATATACGTGCGACTTTATTGGTTTTCGATAACAAAATTGTGGGCGGGGATTTAAGCACCGCAGAACTGGACGGGTTTATGACGGGCTTTAACGGAGAAAAGACGAGTAACGATTACAGCCTTACAACCATGAATCCTGACCCTGACTCGGTTGAAGATAATGCTAAACCGAAAGTATCTTCCGAAATACCTGCGAATGCATGGCCTACGGATTGAAATACATAACACTTAAAATTGACCTTGTTTTTATTTTCGTTTAGAATAAGGATGTTAAAAAAATGGGAGTGAATGAATTGAGCAGAGAAAGACTGGACAAAATTTTGGCTTTGCAGTGCGTGGTAAGCCGTAAAGACGCCGGGGCGCTAATCCGCCGCGGCGTTGTTTCGGTTAACGGAGAAGCCGTAAAAAAATCTGATTTTAAAGTGGACACGCTTAATGACGAAATAAAGGTAAACGGTGAAATTCTGAATTTTAAAGAGCATTTATATATAATGATGAATAAGCCGGACGGCGTGCTTTCAGCCGCAAGGGACCCAAAAGCAAAAACCGTAATAGATTTATTACCGGAAAATTTATTTAGAAGGGGACTTTTCCCCGCGGGACGTCTGGATAAAGATACAGAAGGGCTTTTGATTATTACCGACGACGGAGATTTTGCACATCGTATGTTGTCACCTAAAAAGCATATTTATAAATATTATGAAGCGGTTTTGGAAAATCCCATTTCGCAAACTGATATTGAAGAGTTTAAAAACGGTGTTGTTTTAAATGATATGACATGTCTGCCCGCAGAGCTTGTAATATTAAAGGAAGGAAACAATCCAATAGTAAAAGTAAAAATACGAGAAGGTAAATTCCATCAAGTTAAAAGAATGTTTTTAGCACGAAATAACAAAGTCTTGAAACTTAAAAGAGTGAAAATAGGAGGCCTTAATTTGGACGAATCCCTTTTACCCGGAGAGGCCAGGGAACTGAAAGAGATAGAAGTTAATTCCATTTTCAACTAATTTGATTATAAAAAATATACGAAAATCGACAGCTTTTTTTGTGTTTTATCAGATTTCAATAAAGCTGAAGATTAAACTTTGGTCAAAAAAAGAATGTTAATCCCGCCGATCTTCTGATATGATAATTTCATAAGAGCTCGAGAGCATTTCAAAAAGGATTATTATTATTTATGAAATTGAATACAGGAGGATTTTTTTATGGCGAGTGTAACACTTAAAAGTGTCTATAAAGTTTATGACGGTAACGTAACAGCGGTTACCGATTTTAATCTTGATATTGCAGATAAGGAATTTATAATTCTTGTTGGACCTTCCGGATGCGGAAAATCCACTACACTAAGAATGATTGCCGGACTTGAGGATATTACAAAGGGTGAACTTTACATCGGCGATACATTGGCAAATGACATTGCTCCGAAAGACCGCGATATTGCAATGGTTTTCCAAAACTATGCTCTTTATCCGCATATGACAGTATTTGATAATATGGCTTTCGGTCTTAAACTTCGTAAAGTACCGAAGGATGAAATTAAACGCCGCGTTGAAGAAGCAGCAAGAATACTCGATATTTCACATCTGCTTGACAGGAAGCCGAAGGCTCTGTCAGGAGGTCAGCGTCAGCGTGTTGCTTTGGGACGTGCAATTGTTCGTGACCCAAAGGTCTTCCTTTTGGACGAACCGCTTTCAAACTTGGACGCAAAACTAAGGGCACAGATGAGAACCGAAATTTCCAAACTTCACAAAAGATTGGGTACAACATTTATTTATGTTACTCATGACCAGACCGAAGCTATGACAATGGGTGACCGCATTGTTGTTATGAAAGACGGATTTATTCAGCAGGTTGACACACCTCAAAATCTGTATGACGTGCCTGTAAACCAGTTTGTTGCAGGATTTATGGGTTCACCGCAAATGAACTTTTTGGATGTTAAAATTGAAAAACAGGGCAACGAATATATTATGAAATTCGGTCAGTATAACATTGCTATACCAAAAGAGAAAAATCAAGGCGACGTTCTTAAAGATTACGTAGGAAAAGAAGTTGTTTTGGGTATTCGTCCTGAAGATGTTCACGATGAACCTGCATTTATTGAAAATGCCAAAGAAGGAATTGTGGATGCAAACGTAGAAGTAACCGAACTTATGGGTGCTGAAACTTATTTATATCTGAACTGTGAAGGAAGCAGCATTACTGCAAGAGTTGAGCCTACTTCAAAGGCAAAAACAGGCGATAAAATCAAGGTCGCTTTTGCACTTGATAAGATTCATCTGTTTGATAAAGAATCAGAGAAAACAATTCTCAACTAATTAATAAATAATTTAGATTATACGCTGAAAAATTACTCACTTTCATCTTATTATATAGGTTAAGGGTAGGTATATTTTATAGAAAAGTTTTTCTTTTAGTGACGAAATCAAAACTTAAAAACTTTAAAAAGGGCTGTGCATTTCGCGCGGCTCTTTTTTACGATTTGAACATTGGATTTTTCGTAATTGTCATAATAAATGAGAAATAATTATGAATATTTTGTAAAACTTAATAAGAATAGCGTATTTTTTAGATATTCTGTGTTACATAGTTGAAAAACTTATTGAATTTATGTAAAATGTATGTAGCATAATATGTGTATATTTAATAATGGGTATTTAATTTAGATAAAGTGAGGGAGAACTAATGTCAAATAGACTATTTCAGGGTGTGATTCACCAAATGCGTGATGCTATTGACAGGACGATTGGTGTAATTGATGAAACTTCGGTTATCATAGCTTGCAGTGAGCTTGGATGTATAGGTGAGGTAAATGACAGCATCACAGCGGATACTTTGACAAATGCCGGTACTTTTGTTGTAAACGGATATACTTATAAATCATTCGGAAGCCGTCCAAGACCGGAATATGCTGTTTTTGTTTCCGGAAATGACCCGGAGGCAGGGCGCTATGCTTCTTTGCTTGCTGTTTCGCTTGGCAGCATTAAACAATATTACGATGAGAAGTACGACAGAAGCAATTTCATTAAAAATGTTATTATGGATAACATTCTGCCCGGAGATATCTATTTAAAAGCCCGTGAACTTCGCTTTAACTCTGATGTCAGCCGCGTTTGTATGCTTATAAAAATTACAACTAAGACTGATGTTTCTGCTTATGACGTAATTCAAAATTTATTTCCTGACAAAAACAAAGACTTTGTAATCAATATTAATGAGAACGATATTGCATTGGTTAAGGAAATACGTTTGGGCATTGAACCAAAAGACCTTGAAAAACTCGCAGGTTCAATAGTCGATACTTTATCAAGCGAATTTTACACACACTGTGTTGTGGGTATCGGAACAATAGTTACAGGTATAAAAGACTTGGCACGCTCGTTTAAAGAGGCACAGGTTGCTTTGGAAGTCGGCAAAGTTTTTGATACGGAAAAGTCAATTGTTAACTACGACAATCTTGGAATTGCCCGTTTGATTTATCAGCTGCCTACTACACTTTGTGATATGTTCCTTAAAGAAGTGTTTAAAAAGGGTTCTATTGAGGCACTTGACCACGAAACATTGTTTACTATTCAAAAATTCTTTGAAAATAATTTAAATGTTTCTGAAACATCTCGTAAATTGTTTGTACACAGAAATACGCTTGTTTATAGACTTGAAAAAATTAAAAAAATTACAGGCTTGGATTTACGTGAATTTGAAGATGCCATTATTTTTAAGGTCGCTCTAATGGTTAAAAAATATCTTTTATCCAATCCAACTAAATTCTGAGTACGCAAAATCAAATATTACAAAATAATTACAATTTAATTCTAAATCAGAACAATAAATTACAAACCCGTTGGTATTATGTAAACATGCCAATGGGTTTTGTAATACGTACAAGACAATTGGTAAAAAAGCAGGGAAATAATTATTACTCGGAAATATGGAGCGATTGAATTGATAGAATTTAAAAATGTAAGTAAAACGTATTCTAACGGTACGCATGCTCTTAAAAATATAAGTCTAAAAATCGATAAAGGAGAATTTGTTTTTATTGTCGGTTCTTCCGGAGCGGGCAAAAGTACATTTCTTAAACTTATAATGTGTGAAGAGAAACCAAACGGCGGCGATATTATTGTTAACGGAAAAAATCTTTCAGAAGTAAAGAAACACGATGTTCCGTATTTGCGCCGAACGATGGGAATAGTCTTTCAGGATTTCAGGCTAATCGATAATATGACCGTTTTTGAGAATGTTGCTTTTGCTATGCATATAGTCGGGGCTTCCACAAAAGAAATACATAAACGTGTGCCGTATATTTTGGGACTTGTAAATTTAAAGAAAAAGGCGAACTGCCGCCCGTCGGAGCTTTCAGGCGGAGAACAGCAGAGGGTAGGCCTTGCAAGAGCACTTGTAAATAATCCTAAACTAATAATTGCGGACGAGCCTACGGGTAACATCGACCCCGCTTTGTCGTACGAAATTGTAGATATGCTTAATGAAATTAACAGACGCGGAACAACCATTTTAATGGTAACACATGAGCATTCTTTGGTGAAACATTTTCACCGCAGAGTGGTTGAAATACATGACGGTACAATTTTGGCGGACTCCGCAGAAAAGCAGGAGGTGCGCCATGAAGGCTAATAGTTTTTGGTATTTGCTTAAAGAGGGAATAAAAAATATTTGGAACAACCGTACGATGAGTTTTGCGTCCGTCGGAGTTTTAATTTCATGTCTTCTTCTTACGGGTGCAGCTGTTATTTTTTCGTATAATATTAATTGTGCAATGAAAACAATTGAGGGCAATAACTCAATCAGAGTATATATGACACAAAACCTGCCTACACTTTCTGCAATCAGAGTAGGCGAAGAAATTAAAAAGCTCGATAATATAGATAACTGTAAGTTTATTCCGAAAGACGACGCAATTCAGCGCTACATGGATATTTTGGGAGATAAAGACGGTACAATGCTTCAGGGAATGACGGGAAAAGAAAATCCGCTTCCGGATGCATTCGAGGTTTCGTTTAAGGATTTATCGCAATACAAGGATACATCAGAAAGGATAAAGAAAATTTCCGGTGTTGAAAGCATAAATGATTATTCGGACGTAGCGGAAAAGCTGACGCATTTGGACAGGCTTGTTACGACGGTGGGATTTTGGATTATACTTCTTTTAAGCCTTGTATCATTGTTCATTATTTCAAATACAATTCGTGTAACAATGTTTTCACGAAGGGTTGAAATCAGTATTATGAAATCCGTGGGTGCCACCAACTGGTTCATTCGAATACCGTTTATAGTGGAGGGCGTTATTATAGGACTGATTTCAGGGTTAGTTTCAAGTCTTTTGTTGATTACTGTTTACGATAAAATGATTTCGTCAGTTGCATCTATTTTACTGTTTGCGCCAATTGCCATTGAATCAATAGCATGGATTATAACTTTGGCGTTTATAGTTGCCGGAACTTTGTTTGGTGCACTCGGCGGTATCATTTCGATAAGTAAATATTTAAAGAATGAAGGAGGAGAGATTGTTGGATGGTAAAAAAATAGCAAAGTCTGCCGCAGCATTTTTACTTGTGCTGACAATTGTTTTTTCAACACAAGCGGCAATTCCGACGTCTTCAGCAAAATCTTTAACCCAGCTCCAACAGGAACAGTCACAGCTTAGGCAGAAACAAGAACAGGTACAAAACAGATTAAAATCACTTAAATCTGACAAAGCTAAGAAAATAGAATATAAAGAAGCTTTAAATTCACAAGTTAATACGGTTCAAAGTCAGATTGATGTATATAGACAGCAAATTTCGGCACTCGATGCGGACATAAGCAAAAAACAGGCTGAAATAGCGGACAAGCAAAATGATATAAACAAAAATTACGAACAGCTTAAACAAAGATTGCACGCAATGTACCTTACCGGCGAAGCTTCAAATTTAGAAATTATTTTAAATGCTGAAAATATAGTTGATTTGGCGGATAAAACCGAAGCTATAAAGGCTATTACAAAGCATGACACAAAGTTAATCAACAGGCTTAGAGCCGATATGGAAAGCATAAAGAAACAAAAAGCTGAAATCGAAAATAACCGCAAAGGTGTTGCAACTGCAAAAATATCACTTGACCAAAAGCAAAGTGAACTCAATTCTTTGGTAAGCGAAACACAGAGCGTGATAAATGAAATTTCGTCTGATGAATCTTTAGCTAAAAAAGAAGATGCAAAACTTGCGCAACAACGCAGAAAAGCAGACGCCGCAGTAGACCAATGGTTCAAAGATTATTATAATTCGCAGGCAGCAAAAGGCGGAACAGGCTCAAACGGCGGCGGCGGCGGCTATGTAAGTAAAGGCATCTTTACTTGGCCTTTACCGGGTGTTACAAGAATTTCAAGCGGTTATGGTCCGAGATGGGGTTCTTTCCATAAAGGAATAGATATTTCTTCTGCAGGCGTTTACGGTAAGGCGATTGTTGCGGCGGACTCCGGCAGAGTAATTATGGCCGGCTGGGGAAATTACGGAACGGGTTACGGTGGCTACGGTAATGTTGTTGCTATTGACCACGGCGGCGGATATTCAACCCTTTACGGTCACTGCAGCAGTGTTGCGGTAAGCCGAGGAACACAGGTCCAAAAGGGACAGGTTATAGCTTATGTCGGAAGTACGGGACAATCAACCGGCCCTCATCTTCACTTTGAAATACGTGTAAGAGGTTCGGCGCAAAACCCGCTAAACTACTTCAGCAGGTGATAACTAAAATAGATAATAAGGAATGATTAGTCAAAAATGAGCAGAAAGCTGTCTTGGGGAGCTATAATTGCAATTGTTGCAATAGCGGTATCAATTACCGTGTCACTCACATATGTTTACGCCATGAATAATTTTAATTCAAAAGTTGCTGATATCAATGAACGTCAGGCTATGTACACAAAGTTAAGCGAAATTGATCAAAAAACAAGACAGAAATATATTGGCAAAGTTGACGAAACAGTTTTGAATGATGGAATATGTGCGGGATACGTTGCAGGTTTGGGTGATATACAGGCTAAGTATCTTTCGGCCGAAAAATATAAAGAATACTTAAATTCCAACAGGGCGAAGAGCATAGGCGTAGGTATTCGAACCGCAAAAGACGATGACGGTAATATGGAAGTAATCGAAGTTATGCCGAATTCCCCTGCTGAAAAAAGCGGAATAAAAAAAGGCGACACAATCGTAAGTATGGACGATAAGGAAATAGTTCGTATTACTTATGGTGATGCTTTAAATAAACTTGACGGTGCTTCCGGCTCAACGGTAAAGTTCGGAATACTGCGCAGGACGGTTAAAGAAGGAGAATCCAAACCGACTGCGGAAAAACTGAGTATTACAGTTGTGCGTGCCGAATATACCAAACAGACCATCACTTCTTCTATGATAAACGGCAATGTGGCATATTTTAAGATTTCAGAATTTAAAGAAAATAATCCGGAGCAGTTTAATACTATTCTTGCTTCTCGCATAAAAGCGGGAGCTTCAGGAATAATAGTAGACTTGAGAAATAATTCGGGCGGAAATATAAAAGCTATGTCACAAACATTGGATACGCTTATTCCTGCCGGTAATACTGTAAGTTATAAGGATAAAAACGGGAACATTACTGTAGAATATACTTCTAACCCAAATGAAATCAGTCTGCCGATAAGCGTTATAGTAGACAGAACTACTTTCGGGGCTGCAGAAATATTTGCTTCCAATATAAAAGATTATAAAAAAGGTATGCTCGTTGGTGAAAAAACAGCGGGTTACGGAACAAAGGACGAGGTAATGCCGCTTTCCGACGGCTCTGCTTTTAAAATATCCGTTGCTAATTACCTTACTTTAAATGGTGATACTTTTACCGGAAAAGGAATAGATGTTGATGTGAATAAAGTTTTAACCGCAGAGCAGCAGGAAAAACTTTTGAGAAATCAACTTAATGTAAATGATGATTCACAAATCCAAGCGGCTGTTTCGGCTCTGATACGACAGGGGGCAAGCGTTGAAAAAGCTCCCGGTTCAGCAAAGACGAATACAGAACAAAATACAGCGTCTAAATAAAATTTGGGGATATGCGCAGTGCATATCCCCAAATTTACACAAAATAATAATATGATTTTATTGACAGAATCAGAATGCTTCACTATAATGTACTTATTATTATCTAAATTATAGAGTGCATAAAATTACACTAAAAAAAGGTGGGTATTATATATGGCTATGGCTAAACAGGTTGTTTTGACCAAAGAAGGACTTCAAAAACTTGAAGATGAACTTACCGAATTAAGAAGCGTTAAGAGAAAAGAAATTGCAGAAAAAATCAAAGTTGCACTTTCTTTTGGTGACTTGTCCGAAAACAGTGAATACGATGAGGCAAAAAATGAACAGGCTATTATAGAAGCCCGTATCGCCGATATAGAAGTAATGCT
>ENA-UOOM01001031-UOOM01001031.1-fermentation-metagenome-genome-assembly--contig:-NODE-1031-length-28456-cov-20.291715_pt1 | contig 28456 bp, 24 predicted proteins | sample MGYA00245781_ERZ724031 | MGnify/ENA primary metagenome ERZ724031 (study PRJEB28704, sample SAMN03018317) | fermentation metagenome | biome: anthropogenic terrestrial biome; feature: soil... | reverse complement strand
CACTGCATGCTTACAAACCTCTTCTACCCGCTGTCAAAACCGGTCAACCCCATTATATTAAAGAACTCTTTTTTCTTAGCCTTTATAAGACACAAAATTAGACAAATGGTTTAATTATTCCAAATATTTTTTATGTAACTAAATGGAGCTTCATGTTTCTATATTTTTGATTACTTTTGTATGTTAAATAATAATCAATGGGAGAAAATAAGAGTCATCTTTTTAATTATGCTACTTATGCAGCTGGTTTTCTTGGTATATTTTGGGTATTTAAATACCTTCTGGTAATATTGGGAAAAGATTATACTGCATTAAATATTTTGGGAAATATACTAAGTGTCGGAACACCTATAATATTATTTTATTTCCTTGTACGTTACAACTCAGGACTACTTGAAAATAAGATGGGTTTTTGGCACGGAGTACAATTTTCTATTTTACTGTTCTTTTTTGCTTCGATAATTGAAGCAGTGATTGTATTTATTCACGTGAAATGGATAGATCCGGTATTTATCTCTAATTTATACAGCAACTTGATAGAGATTGCTCAGTCTTTGGAGATTAATCAGGCTTTAACAACTCAGTTGATGGAACAGCCGCTACCGAGTTCTTTCTCCTACGTCTTTAGTAATGTAATCTTGGCAGATGTTTTTCTAGGCTTAATACTGTCACTGTTTATCGTGCCGCTGGCAAGATATGTAAAACCCGGACAAGAAGTATAATTTTTTGATTTAAAGTAATGGATATATCTGTAGTAATACCATTGTATAATGAGGAAGAGTCACTCACTGAACTACATGACCGGATTAAAGAGGTGATGCAGGAAAATAAATTTTCTTATGAAATAATTTTTGTGGATGATGGGAGTACTGACGATTCATGGAATGTAATAACAAAGCTCAGGAGTTCTTCTGACCATGTGAAAGCAATAAAATTCAGGCGTAATTATGGTAAATCACCGGCATTACATTGCGCATTTCAGAAAACACAAGGCGATGTTATAATTACTATGGATGCCGATTTGCAGGACAGTCCTGATGAGATTCCTGAGCTCTACAGAATGATAAAAGAAGATGGATATGATCTGGTTTCGGGTTGGAAGAAAAAAAGATATGACAATAAACTCACCAAAAATCTACCTTCTAAACTTTTCAATGCAACTGCCCGAAAGGTTTCAGGAATAAAACTTCACGATTTCAATTGTGGTCTAAAAGCGTATCGCAAGCCTCTGGCAAAAAGTATAGAGATTTATAACGACATGCATCGCTATATTCCTGTACTAGCTAAATACGCAGGATACACAAAAATTGGTGAGAAAGAGGTCCGCCATCAACCACGCAAGTATGGTAAAAGTAAATTTGGAACCAGTAGGTTCTTAAATGGATATCTGGATCTTATAACTCTTTGGTTCCTGAACAGATTTGGTAAAAAACCCATGCACTTCTTCGGACTTTGGGGAAGTGTCATGTTTCTTATAGGTTTCGTTGCAATAATTGTTGTAGGGTCCACCAAGTTATACGACATGCATCATGGCAACCCTTTTCGTCTGGTTACAGAATCACCATATTTTTATATTTCTCTAACAATGATGATTTTGGGAACACTACTCTTTCTTGCCGGGTTTCTCGGTGAACTAATATCAAGAAACTCCCCGGAAAGAAATCATTATTGGATCGAACAGGAGTTTGACTAGTCAGTTTACTTTTTTAATTTTGTTGATATGAAACGAGCATATAAATCATCAAAATGCCAGAAGATGATTAAAGCGAGTTCCATACGATACATTTGAAAATAAATAGTTTTAATAGTATGAAATATTCTAAAAGCAGTCTTTATTTGTTACTGTTTCTTTTCTCTATTTCTTTCTTTACATCTTGTAGATCAGATAGTAATAAAAATGAAAAACAAGTGTACTATCATGACCAAGGAGAAATATTTACCACAGGATACAGCATTAAGTATCAACATACCAAATCTTTAAAGAATGAGATTGAAGCAGAGCTTGATAAATTTGATCATTCACTAAATCCGTTCAAAGAAAATTCTATAATCACCAAAGTCAATAATAATGAACTGGTTGAGCTGGATTCATTTTTTATGAATGTTTTCAAAAAATCAATGGAGATATCCGCAAAAACAGGGGGTTATTTTGACATTACTACTTCTCCTCTTATTAATGCTTGGGGTTTCGGATTCCAAAACATGGATAATGTAACTCCTGAAATAATTGACAGTCTGCACGAATTTGTTGGCTATGAGAAGATAACAATTGATAACGGTGAAATAGTAAAAACTGACCCACGTGTGCAAATAAACACATCAGCAATAGCAAAAGGATACTCCTGCGATGTGATAGCAGATCTTTTGGAACAGCACGAAATTGAAAATTATATGATCGAAATTGGCGGAGAAATAACTGCCAGAGGAGTAAATGAAAAAGGTGTCTGCTGGATAATAGGTGTAGATAAACCCAATGAAGATATGCTGATTGTTCAACATGACCTTCAGACTGTACTTTCACTTTGCAATAAGTCGCTTGCTACTTCAGGAAACTACCGCAACTTTTATGTTAAAGACGGAAAAAAATATGCCCACACTATTGATCCACACACAGGCTACCCATCTAACACAGACATTTTAAGTGCAACTGTAATTGCTGATGACTGTATGACTGCCGATGCTTATGCAACAGCTTTTGTGTCAATGGGAATGGAAAAATCTATAGAAATTGCAAAAGAAATTCCAGGACTGCATTATTATTTTATTTACGAAAATGATTCTGACAGTTCCTTTGCAGTCAAATATTCAGAAGGTTTTGAGCAATTTATAGCAGAAAAAGCAAAATAACCATTTTACATAACTTATTATTTTTATTATTATGTCAGCAATAAACACTAATCAGAATATGATAAACAGTTCTAAGATAATCCCCATGTCCCCTTTAGAAGAGAACAATCTGATTATCAATTATTATATTTACAAATATATATACGGGCAATTTGTTATTTGTGCCACAGATAAAGGAATTTGTTATATCGGAATTGGAGATGAAAAAGAGATGCTTGAAGAGTTGAAAAAAAGATACAAATATAGCATACCGGTTAAAAAGGCAATCAAACATCATGAAACAGCTATTTTTCAAATAAATGATCCATCAATTGTCAATAATATTACTTTTCATATCAAAGGCACAGAATTTCAATTAAAGGTGTGGAACGAACTGTTAAACATATCTCCAGGTCAGACTTGCAGCTATAAACATATTGCAGAAAAAATAGGCAAACCAAAAGCAGTACGTGCAGTTGCAAATGCAATCGGACAAAATCCTGTTGCTTTTCTGATACCCTGCCACCGTGTAATTCGGTCAGACGGCACTTTAGGTGGATATAACTGGGGATTGGATGTCAAAAAACAAAGACTTGAGCACGAATCACTCATTTAATGCTTAACAAACACTATCTCATTTAATTGTATTACAAACTTTATGAGAACAAAATTATTATTATTAACTGTTTTAGGAATTCTATTTACTGCTACTATTTCTGCACAAGACACAGACTTAGTTGCATATCCTAACTTCAAAATAGATGGAACATTAAAGAACAAATACGAATACGCTATTGACTCAGACGTGTCACGATTTACTATAAGAAACTCGCGTATTGGCATCAAGGGTAATATTAATGATTTTTCGTCATACAGGGCTCAAGTGGAGCTTAGTGATGAAGGAAAATTTAAAGTACTTGATTTAAGCGGTACTTTTACTCCTCTTGAGGGGCTATCTTTTACAATGGGACAGACAAGTATACCACTGTTTAATAATTACATTGTAAGTCCTTCCGAAATGATGTTTGCTAATCGTGCATTTCTTGGAAAATATTATATAAGTACTCGCGATTTGGGAGTAAATGTAAAGTATAAGTTCAATATGGGATTGGTTCCGGTTAATCTGGAGTTTGGTTTATACAATGGAAATGCTATAAATGATCCTGTATGGAAAAAGAATATGTCAACTGGTGGCCGTGTTATATTAGGAAGTATGGATGGTTTGAGATTCTCTGCGAAGTTGTATGATTATCCCAATAACGACTCCACACATTTTTTGATTTATGGAGCTGATCTCAGATATGAAATAAACAATTTTAAAGTAGAGACCGAAATAATGAAAAGAGACAGCAAGACTGAATTATATAATGATATGCTGTCTTATTATATTCAAAGTGCTTATCGTGTACCTATAAAAAGTAAATTCTTCGATTATTTTTTGCCTGCAGTAAGATGGGATGCTATTGACGAACGACTTGATGAAAAAGGATTTGATACAAACAGACTAACAGTAGGTTTAGGTCTGGGATTTGATGAAGAAAAGTTTTCATCAATAATCAGGTTAGATTATGAGAGGTACTTTATTAATAATACCATGTCGATATTCGACAAAAATGATCAGATGGATTCTGATAAAATTACTGTAGAGCTATTATTTACATTTTAATTTTATATTTATAGTATGAAAAAGACAGTTTATATTTTATGCATCATTAATTTGATAATGATCTCTTGTACAGGAGATAATTCACCAAAATCCCTGTTTAACGGAGGAAATAGTGAACAGTGGGAAACAACAGGTGATGTAGTTGTACAAAACAATGTAATAACACTTAATGAAGGATCATCACTAGTTCTTAAAAAAGGTGATTACAAGAATTTTGAGCTTAATGTAAAAGCACGCACTAATGGTAATGGAAAAGGTTACATCGCTTTCCATACAGATAATGCTGAAGATGGTTACAGAGTTACTCTTAATAATGATCTGGAAAGTTCGCAGTGGTGGACTAAAACAGGAAGCTTGCTATCTGTCAGAAACCTTACCAAATCAACTGTAAAGACTGACGAATGGTTCGATATGGATATCCGCGTGGAAGGAAAGGTCATAAACGTTTTAGTTAACGGAAATCCTGTAGTTGAGTATATCGAACCTGCTTCAACCTACCGAACTGAAGAACATGCATCTAAACTGCTTTCAAGCGGTAAATTTGCTATAAAAAGCACCGAAGGCACAATTGAAATAGAATCGATTAACGTTACTCCATTAAACTCTACTGTCGATGTAGCTCTACAACAAACACTGGCTATTGATGAGACCACAGATCATATTATAAAACTACATCAGGATAACTTCCCGGTGCTGGATTACCATGTACATCTTAAAGGACTGACTGCTGAAGAAGCCGGTATACAAGCACGCTATTATGGCATAAATTATGCACTTGCGCCCAATTGTGGTATAGGTTTTCCAATTACAAATGATGATGAAGTTATCGAATATCTCGAAGAGATGGAAGGGCAGCCATTTATTCAGGCCATGCAAGGTGAAGGACGTGAATGGCCACAAACATTCTCTGCCGAAGTGAGAAGTATGTTTGATTATGTTTTCACTGATGCTATGACATTTACCGATACAAAAGGTCGTCGTACGCGTCTTTGGATGCCGGAAGAAGTGTTTATCGAAAATGAACAGCAGTACATGGATCTTATAGTTCAAAAGATTGTAGATGTTATGCAGGAGCCAATGGATGTTTACGTGAATCCTAATTTTCTGCCTGAAGTGATGAGCGATCGCTATGATGAATTCTGGACAGAAGAGCGTATGGATAAAGTAATAAAAGCAATGGTCGAAACAAAAAAGGTTCTTGAAATCAATAACAGATATGAAATACCCAACAAAGCTTTCATATTGAAGGCTAAGGATGCCGGACTGAAATTCACTTTCGGAACAAACAATGCTGACGGTGATTTTGGGAAACTGGAGTATTGTATCCGCATGAAAGAAGAATGTGGACTGACTGCAGAAGATATGTATAAACCAAATATGAAAATATGAATAAAAGAGTAACTCCCTCCTTTATTTCCGATCTTGAAGAAAACGAAATATTTGTCTTTGGAAGTAATCTGGAAGGAAGTCACGGTGGTGGTGCAGCACTTATTGCTTTTGAAAAATTTGGTGCAATATGGGGTCAGGGAGTAGGATTACAGGGCAGTTCGTATGGAATACCCACCATGCATGGCGGAGTTGACGAAATTCATCCTTATGTGGATGAGTTCATAGGATTTGCAAAAAACAATCCTGAGCTTACTTTTTTAGTAACCCGGGTAGGTTGCGGCATTGCAGGATTTCACGACTCAGAGATTGCTCCATTATTCTCTGAAGCAAAAAATGTCACAAACATTTATCTGCCTGAGAGCTTTTGGGAAGTCATAAATAAGAAATGATAATAACTATTTTAGAATAATGAATAAAATTGTAGCTAAAGAATACCTTTCAGAAAGAGTAGTGCGTTTTGAGGTAGAGGCACCGCTGATAGCAAGAAGCAGGAAGGCTGGACATTTTGTGATAGTCAGAGTTGGTAAAAAAGGAGAAAGAGTCCCCTACACTATCGCTTCTGCCGACACAAAAAAAGGAATAATCACATTGGTAGTTCAACGTGTTGGCAAATCTTCCGAAAAGCTTTGCAGCCTCGAGGCAGGAGAATATATAACTGATATGGTAGGACCTTTAGGTAAAGCCACACACATTGATAATTTTGGTACTGTAGTATGTGCCGGTGGCGGTGTTGGTGTTGCTCCCATGCTTCCAATTATTGAAGCAATGAAGAATGCGGGAAACAGAGTTATATCCGTTCTTGCAGCCCGCACCAAAGATCTCATTATTCTGGAAGAACAGGTTCGTGAGAATTCTGATGAAGTAATCATAATGACTGACGATGGAACTTATGGTGAGAAAGGTTTGGTTACCGACGGAGTAGAGAGAGTCATTCAACGAGAGAAAGTTGATCTATGTGTAACAATTGGTCCTGCTATCATGATGAAGTTTGTTGCAAAACTCACAGAAAAATATGATGTCCCTACTGTTGCCTCTCTAAATACAATAATGGTTGACGGAACCGGTATGTGCGGTGCCTGCAGGGTTACTGTTGATGGCAAAACAAAGTTTGTCTGCATCGACGGACCCGAGTTTGATGCACACAAGGTTGACTTCGACGAGATGCTCATGAGGCTCAAAGCCTATAATTAATACAATAATCATTAGATAAATATATGAGTGAATATTTAAAAGCTGAGCGGTCTGCCCTATGGCGTGAAGAATTGCGTAAAGCGATGAAAAACAAAGACCGCACCGCAATACCAAGAGTAAAAATGCCTGAAGTTGATCCTGCTGTCAGAAGCAGGAATTATGACGAGGTGAATCTGGGATTAACTGAAGAAATGGCTGTAAATGAGTCTCACCGTTGTCTTGACTGTGTTGACCCCACATGTATTTCAGGTTGCCCTGTAGAAATAAATATTCCTAAATTCATCAAGAATATCGAGCGTGGCGAATATCTTGAAGCAGCCAAAACACTCAAGGAAACAAGTGCTTTACCTGCCGTTTGCGGAAGAGTTTGTCCTCAAGAGCGTCAATGCGAAAACAGCTGCTTTTATACTCAAAAACTAAAAAAGGAACCTATAGCAATAGGTCATTTAGAGCGATTTGCAGCAGATTACGAGCGTGTTAGTGGAAATATATCAATTCCGGAAACAGCACCCTCCAATGGTAAAAAAGTAGCTGTAATAGGCTCTGGACCGGCCGGACTTGCCTTTGCAGGTGATATGGTGAAACTTGGATATGATGTTACGGTTTTTGAAGCACTCCACGAACTTGGCGGTGTACTTCGTTACGGAATTCCTGAATTCAGATTGCCCAACGAGATAGTTGATGTTGAAATTGACGGTCTCAGAAAAATGGGTGTAAAATTTGAAACAAACTGTATAGTAGGGAAAACTATATCTCAGGAAGATCTCAAAGAGGCGGGTTTCAAAGGTATATTTGTGGGTAGTGGTGCCGGTCTGCCCAACTTCATGAACATCCCGGGTGAGAATCTTATCGGTATTATGTCTTGCAATGAATACCTCACAAGAGTAAATCTTATGGGAGCAGGCGATCCTGAAAGCGATACCCCTGTTTATATGGGTAAAAAGGTTGCGGTTATTGGAGGAGGAAATACTGCAATGGATGCCGTACGTACAGCCCGCCGACTTGGTGCAGAAAGGACTGTGATTGTCTATCGCCGCTCTGAAGCTGAAATGCCTGCACGTATCGAAGAGATAAAACATGCCAAAGAAGAAGGTATAGAATTTTATACATTACATAATCCATTACGCTACGAAGGAGATGACCGTGGTCGCGTACAGAAGATGCTTCTGCAGCGAATGGAGCTTGGCGAACCGGACCAATCAGGACGCCGTCGCCCTGTAGCCATAGAAGGAGCTACTGAATGGATGGAAGTAGATGAAGTGATTGTAAGCGTTGGAGTATCCCCTAACCCGCTAATTCCACAAACTTTCACAGGCTTGGAAGTCACATCCTGGGGTACAATTGTAGTTAATAATGATACAATGCAAACAGCCGATGATTACATTTTTGCCGGAGGAGATATTGTTCGTGGCGGTGCTACAGTTATTCTTGCTATGGGTGACGGCAGAAAAGCTGCAAAATCAATGCATAAACATTTGAGTAAATGAAAATATTAGCAGATGCACATATACCATTTCTAAAAGGTGTAGCAGAACAATTTGGAGAAGTGGAATACCTACCCGGTAACCAGTTTACGAGTGAATCTATCAAAGATAAAGACGCCCTGATAGTGAGGACAGTTACCCGGTTTGGCGAAGATAATCTCCCGGGAAGCAATGTGAAGCTTATATGTTCTGCAACAATTGGCTTTGATCATATAGACACTGAATATTGCGACTCTCATGGCGTTGCATGGCGTACAGCGCCTGGCTGCAATGCCTCTTCTGTGGAGCAATACATAACAGCATCTCTGCTCTTTCTGGCTGAAAAGTATAGCTTCAAGCTGAAAGATAAAACAATTGGGATAGTGGGTGTTGGTAATGTAGGTAGTAAGGTTGAAATCGCATGCCGTAAATTGGGTATGAATGTCCTTCTGAATGATCCACCCAGGGAAGAGGCTGAAGGTATTGAAAGCAATACTGATTTTGTTGATATCAGCACCATTCAGCATGAGGCAGATATAATCACCTTTCACACACCGTTAACAAAAGCAGGGGCACATAAAACCTACCATTTGGGCGATGATACATTCTTTAGTTCAGTTGCCCGTAAACCATTTATAATAAATGCAGCACGTGGTGGAGTAACAAGTAATCAATCACTCAAAAAAGCACTCAAAAACGGTCAGATCAGTGGCGTTATACTTGATTGCTGGGAAAAAGAGCCCGATATTGATCGCGAATTATTGGAAATGGCAGATATTGCCACCCCACATATTGCCGGATATTCTGCAGACGGTAAGTGGACTGCCACAAAAATGAGCATAGAGAATCTGAAAGAATACTTTAAGATTGATACAAATCCTATTTTCCAGTCTCTCCCACTCCCTGAAAATCAAACTATCGATCTTGCCGGAGTACCCTCAGAAGATCAGCTGTCGCATGCTGTATGGCATAGTTATAATCCTATGAAAGAAACTGAATTATTAAAAACATCACCCGATAAATTTTACTGGTTCAGGTCTAATTATCCACTAAGAAGGGAATATCATGCATATAAAGTTGTTAATGCGTCTCCATCTGTAAAAGAGTTATTGATAAGTCTGGGATTCAACGTGGGTTAACCTCAAGAAAACCAATACGTATATACATAAAAACCGGAGTTAATAAATAGTTTCCAAAAAGCTTTTATAAATATATTGAAAATTGTGAAATTCCGGAAAACGTTTTTGTAAATCAGACAAAAATAGGGTAAATTTGTATTGGTATAAAAATCAATGGAACAACCTATGTTATAGCGAATTAATTTATTCAACTAATTATAATTTACACAACATGAAAAAAATCTCTCGTTTATTGTCACTATTAATGGTGATTGGGGTAGCTATATTCGCTACTTCGTGCAGCAGCAAGCTAAAGCCGCTCACGCAAAACAATTTTAATGTAACCCCTACTCCTCTCGAAACAGTAGGAAATCAGGTTCCTGTAACCATTAGTGGAACTTTCCCCGAAAAATGGTTCAACAAGAATGCAATAGTGACTATCACTCCCATTCTTAAATATGGCGATAACCAAGAACTTGCCGGTACACCTTACAGTTTTCAGGGAGACAATATCTCAGGCAATAGAGTTACAATCAGTAATGCCAGAGGTGGCAACTTTACAATGAATTCAACCTTTCCTTTTGAAGAAGCAATGCGTTCATCTGAACTTTATCTGAGATTTGACGGAAGGATTAAAAACAAACGTTCCGATTTGCCTGACCTAAAGGTGGCAGACGGTGTAATTGCTACTTCAGCTCTTGCCAGTGTAGCAACAACAACTCCTTCCGTAGCACCTGACGGATTCCAGCGCATTATACAGGATGCTCAGGAAACAAATATCATGTTTGTTATTCAGCAGGCAAATCTTCGTCAGAGTGAGCTAAATAAGAGCGACATGGCTGCATGGAAAAAGCGCGTTGAAGAAGCTTTTAATGATCCAAAACAGAACGTTAACGTTGAAGTTTCTGCTTATGCTTCACCTGACGGTGGAGTAAAAATCAACGAGCCGCTTGCCGCACAACGTGAGAAGAACACTTCTAACTATATTGAAAGTGAATTAGCACGCCGCAACATTAATACTGAAGTATTTGCTCATTATACTGCACAGGACTGGGAAGGATTCCGCCAGTTGGTTGACGGATCAAATCTACAAGACAAAGAACTTATCCTTCGTGTACTTGAGATGTATCCGGATTCTGAAACCCGTGAAAGAGAAATCAAGAATATCTCTTATGTTTTCGAAGATCTTGCAGAAACAATCCTGCCTCAACTACGCCGTTCACGTATCATTGCAAATATAGAGATTATTGGTAAGTCTGATGAAGAAATCATGACTGCTTGGAAAAACAATCCTAAAGAATTGTCAGTTGATGAACTGCTTTATGCTTCAACACTTACAAACGATGAGAGCGTTAAAGAAGATGTTTATCAGTACGTAACTGCCAACTTCACAAACGACTACAGAGGATGGAACAACATTGGAACAATGTACTTCAAACAGGGTGACTATGCAAAAGCAGAGCAGGCATTCAACCGTGCAGCACAGGTGAATCCAAATGCTCCTGAAGTAAACATGAACAAGGCACTTCTTGCAATATTGAAGAACGATTTGGATACAGCAAATGAACTTCTTGGAAGATCAGCAGGTGCAGCAGGACTTGATGAAGCAATGGGACTTCTGAATCTACTGCAGGGTAACTACAATCAGGCAGTTGGTGCTTATAGTAACAGCAATACAAATAATGCAGCTCTTGCGCAACTTCTTGTATCTGACTACAATAAAGCAAAACATACATTGGAAGCTGTTGAAAATCCCGATGCTACAACTGCCTATCTTTTAGCTGTTATTGCTTCCAGAACAAATAACTTCAACGAAGTAGCTTCTAACCTGCGCACTGCAATTGGTCGCGACAGAAGTATTGCAACACAGGCACTCAATGATCTGGAATTTGCAAAATACCGCACAAACCAAGAATTTATGTCATTAGTACAATAATTGTAATTAAAATAAGATTAGTCTTGAGCATACATTAAATATCCTCAGGATAATTTCTAAAACAAAAAAGTGGACCCTCTCGGTCCATTTTTTTTGTGCCAAAAAGTACTGTATGAAAATTTATTTAACGATGAAATATCCATACTAAATTCTAAACAACTCCGTACAAACTCCTAACCAACTCCTAATATCCCTTATATAAATTAGGAGTTGGTTAGGATTTGATTAGAATTTAATAAGACTTTAAATGGTCCCAAATACAGCCTATTTATGTGTTGTATATGTACAAAAAAAAGTGAATCATACAGATCCACTTTCCCGGCTTCAATGCCGCATTCTCTCTTATATGACTTTTTTGAACTTCAAACAGAACCTCTAATCTCTTTAGGCGTTAAGCCGGTTCTTTTCTTGCAAAAATTATTAAAGTGCGAAAGGTTTTTAAACTTTAGTATAGAACTGATACGTTCATAAGAATAAGATGTCTCCTTAAGCAGTAATATCATCTCCTCCTGCTTCATATTCAAGATCCACTGCTTTGGAGTTTCACCAAAATGCTTTATAAAATGCCTTGAAAAGGTTTTTGTACATGAGTAGCCACACATTTTAGCAAGCTCCGGTACTGTCTCCGCATCCTTAAAGTGTTTCATTACTGACTCATTTAAAGGAGTAAAGTCTGATTCGTTTAGCAGCACACTCACGATAAGGCTTTTCTTTCCGCCACCCGAAATGTTCACCTTTTTTCCATCCACAAAACTAAGTGTACAAGATGAAATATTTGCAAAAATCGATGATGCCTTAGTCGCTTCTTTCATAAATAAGTTTTCTTAATTCTATAATTAAACTGTTCTATCTCTGTTTGATCGATATCTTTTTAATTGGACTTCTATTCCGGAACGATTCTTAGTACCATACTTTGGTTAGGATCTTCCCATGCACTTCTTGTTGATGATTGAGAAGGGGCACCTGAAGGTGCAGATAATGGCCATTGTTCTAATACATGTACTGAGAATTTGTATTCGTTGTTTCGATAGATATTGTAATCACCATTAGGAGTCTCTGTTCCGTCAGTATTTTTAGTTGTATTTTGGATTGGAATATAGAAGTCTTTTATATTATCACTTTTGGAAGGATCTGAGAATTCAAGGCCTGCTTCGGAAACTGAAACAGTTCCTCTAGCTTCTCTCCAGAACATAGAACCATCCCAAAAATGATAATATGGAGCGCCATCTGATACATTAATTTTTGATTCATCAAAAAACACTTCTTTTGTTACATCGTTATATATTACATGTTTCTTAGAAATAAAACGAGCTGATTCTTTTGCCAAATTATTATATATTTCCACACCCGGATAATAATACTTTTTTACAACTACATCTTTTCCATCTACTTTTATTATTTCCGTTTCCCAAGTTACATCATCTTCTTCAAAAAATACTTCTGAGCCAAAATCAACAGTAGTAATGGCAGCTTTAACATGCAATTTCGTCGAATTGATAGTATCATTTTTGTTTCCCAAAATATTTTCAGGAATATAATAAGAAATATTTTGCTGATCTAAAGTCCAATATGCACCTGTTACTTCAATATCTAAATTTGCTGGTGGTATAATTAAATCTCCCTCATATTCTCTACCTGCATCATCAGTTCCAAAGAACAATATTATATAACTAAGAAATCCTCCTTGATTCGACGTAACAAGTGTATCATTAAAAGTAATATTTGGATTGAATGTAGTTGAATATGAATTATTTCCATTATTATTTTGAACTTTATAAAGTCTTTTATCAGCCTTACCATATTGTCTCCATACTACGTTTATAACATCAGTTTTTGCTGATATGCTTCCTCCTGTCCAATCTCGACTATAAAACTTATCACCAGTAGGGAGTAAATTAAAAGTAATAGGTTGATACTGCTCTTTAACTGGTACAAAAGTTGTGGGTGACCATGTATAAATTTTAGGGACATTAACTAATCCCATTTCCAAAATATGTATATAACTGGTTTTTACTTTATCAGTGGTGCCAGCATAACCAGTATAAGGTTCACTCGTCACTCTGCTTATTGTTACCTTTGCCATAGTTCTGTTCATTGTAAAACCTTTTGAGTCTCCTCCTAATCCTCGTAAATCAGCATGATTTAGTTGACTTGGCAAAATATTCACCTCGCCAAAGGACACCATTACAAAAGGTGGTTCTATGGGCTTATTATTAGTGTCATATACTACTCGCAGAGGTATGTATGTAAGAGGTGTATTTACCAGTGTCTGCATACCGGTAAGAGTAGTTACTCCATCGAGTACAGTTGTTAATGACTGACCCGATACTTGTGTAACATCTTCATTTAATACAGCGTATACAACACTCTGTCCGGGATTTGTTGGTGCTACAAAGTCGGAAAAATCGGCTACCCAACTACCATCGGTTTGTCCTACTGCAGTTACAGTTTCAATATCAAACTTTTTATTTGTTACTATTTGACCACTTGTTTTATCGAATACAAGTATTCGTAACGAATTGAGGGTAATAGATTCTACCTCCGTCCCATCGTCGGGTAACGTAATTTGTGATGACCTTAAACTAATGTAAGTACTACTAGGTTTTATTTCAACCACCGATGTAGTTGGCAAGTCCTCTACACAGCCTACAAAAATGAACAGAGATAAGAGTAACGGAATTATAATGTTTTTTTTCATTTTATATCTGTATTAAACTTGTTTATTCTAATATTACTGGATATTCGTGAACTGTCCAAGGTAGTATTTTCACTTTCACAGAGATTGAAGTATATTCACCCAATCCTGAAATTGTACCTATTAGCTGGTAATGATGATTTCTTCTAAGGTTGAAATAGTGGGCTGTGACGTTTTCACCTAATTCTACTTCCGATGAATTGGCATCACCCGCATTTCCAGTTCCGCTTTCTATTACTTCATTTATATAGACACGATATTTTGTTTCTATATTGTTGTAAAGTGCTTCAATTTCGAGTTGGGTTGCAACGTCTTTTTCATCAGCACTATTACCCAAATTTTCGTATAAGTAGATATTTTTCAGACCAGGAACCTCTAGTGTAGTTGTCGTCACCTCAAATGGAGTTGCAAATGGCATAACCAAATTCCAGTAAGTTTCTTCTTCAAAAGGCGGAGTAGTAGGCTCCGTATCTGAAGGGAAAAGGGTTGATTTATAAGCGTTATTTATTAATGAAACCTTGGTAATTCTTATATCATCAGTTAATCCCACCGCTTTATTAAATTGCAAACTTATTTTAGCTGCAGCTCTTGTTAAGATAACGGTAGTAGTGTTATGTTCTGGATCAGGTAGTTCAACTACTTCTACATCATTTTGAATTCCAGTCATTAGTATAGGCAGATTAAGTGGGCTAGAAATTGTATTTGCCATTAAATCTGTAAGCTGGCTCTTTGAATAAACTGTAGATAGTGCTGTGGATAAGCTGCCGCTCTCGTTTGCCACTACATAAATATCTTTCAAACCAGTTGCAACTTCCAGGACAAAAGGATTATTAAACTGGGATTCACCAATAGAATATAACCTGTTGACTTCTAATGCATCACCAACAAAAACAAAAATACGAACCTTTGTAATAGCTTCATCACCCGCAAAAAGCTGATCGCCTGCTGCACGTGTACTCATTCCATTGACACCTAAGTTCAATATAATTAATCCTTTCTCTTCGCAATCTTCCGCTAACTCTTCAAATTGACATGACGTGAAAGATGTCATGAACAGTGATAGTGCTAAAATAACCTGCAAGTAGTATGAATATTTTTTGCTTCTCATAATTTCCAATTTATTTGTATTCAACATACTGATATACCACATTCCAGGGAGTTACCTCGGCTATAATGTTAAGCTCAGAAGAGAAAATAATAATAATATTCAGTGTCCTTCCTACTTGTGGAACAAATGGGTTGCCATCGGCATCCTCATCACAGGTATAAATTAATTCTCCATTGTAATATATGTCCACTATGAACTTTTCAGTAGGGAAAGTGTAAAATATTGGTGCTGAAAAATAACCATTCTGTTGGAATGCCGCTCTTGGAGAGTAGTTTACTGGTTCGCCTACAAGCTTTCCGTCAGGGTCATAAGTATTCATTGATGATCGCACTACATAAGTATAATTACCTTCTTTGCTGCCATTCCACTCCTTAAGATTTATCGATGTTATGGTTACACCACTTGTCATACGCTTTATTTCTACAACATGTGACTTACCCATTCCAGTGCCGCCATATTCTACGGGTACAATAAGGTTGCCACGGAAAAAGTCTGAGGAGGGTTGTGCATATCCATCCTTTACATTAAGTCTTACATATAAGTCAACCAGTTTCTTTACAGAGGAAATTTGTGAGAAATCTAAATTATTGTCGACATTACCCCAGGCAATAAATGTTAGTGCAGTAAATCCCGGATAATCTAATATAATATCAATTGGTTTTCTACTTTTTACCTGATCAGCAGTAAGCTCAAAAGCACCTACCAAATTTTGGTTTTCATCAAAAGCAAACAGAATTGCATTATACACTTCACCCGACTCGGTAATATCATTTAGATCTATATCCAGTGCTTTAATTGTTACCTGAAAAGGCAGTGGACAGTCCGACAAATCCTCTTTAAAACAACTGCTAAGTAGCCCCGTAATCATAAGTGTGATTACCATAATTAAGCTGAATTTGCTATTGTTGTTCATCATCATCTATTTTTAGTTTTCTTTGTTCCGCGGAGGGGTATCACTCCCCTGCCGCGGTGATTTTTGTTGTCGGATTTGAATAGTAGGGGTTTATAGGCTACTATTTTACTGTTAAAACAGTTGTTAGTTATTTACTCAAGGAGCAACCGGAGGTGTTCCCCAATCTACATTTTGAGTAACTACTAACCAAGGAGCAACACTAACATTAACGTCTAGAAAAGCATTTTCTGTTGGATCGATTGTAGGATTTCCAATTCCATAAATAGAAAGAGCGATATTGTACTGAGTATTACGACGAATAATATTATCTCCTGTGTTATCTCCTGTATATGTATAACCAGCTTTAGTTGCATTTACCCACACAGGATAATATGTATAACCACTAGCATCAGTATATAATTTTGGAGACACAACTGGATCACCACCTTTTGTAGGTTTTCCCCTCAAAACTATAAGCATACGTTCTTTTTCAGTTATACCGTCATTCTCTGTTACATAAAAATAAGGAGCATCTGTGCTTACGATATTTAGTGCACTGGCTTGTTCAAATGAACTTTCTAGTACACCTCCATCAGTTAATTGCATATATGATCCTTCTGTAGTTGGCCAGTCATTTCCAAGTAGGAAATCATCATTTATAGCTAATGAAGCGCCAAAAAGGTTAGATGTTTTTGGTACATTAAACATTGCTACCTGAATATCTGTAAGTGCATCAAAAATTGCAAGTTGATCAGCAGGTAATTTAGTATTATCTAATACTGCAGAAACTATTGCAACTCTAGCATTAACACGTACTAATTGTGCTGGTGTATCAATTCCATGTTGTTTAGCTCCTCCTTTGTAATTAGGCGTTCCTTCTGAAAAACCGTATTGGTTTTCGCCAGCAACCAAGTCTACTGATATACCTTTTGAAGTCATAGGTAAACCCTTACTAATATCTACTGGTATATCCTTGGTTTTAGCTAAAAGCTCTGCTTCTGTTGCTACTTGTTTAATATCAGCGTTAGCTACAACATAAAATGTTTTAGGTCCTGAGTGTGTTGTAATTCCTAATACTTGTGTTACGGTGGTCTCAGATGTAGCTTTTCCATATCCGTCAGGTAAACCTCCAGAGAATATAAATACCTCAAGCATTTTAATGTTACTTTCATCTATTGCAATTCCACCAGCATCCGCTGGAGATAAATCACCTGCTAATCTTACAGTTGATCCATTACTTGTAGGTACTACCATTACCGAAACTGTTGCCTCTGGTCCATCAATAATTTCAGGAACATCCTGTTCATTGTTACAAGCCATCATACCAAAGGCAATAATCGCTACGAATAATAATTTGAATAGTTTCATCTTGTTTAAAATTTAAAATGTGATTAATTTTTTAATTCGTTATCTCTTAATTTTTTAATAGTTAATAATTAGTCATTTGTATTATTTATCTAGTTGTCTTCCAACACTCTCTTTAGTTGTTGCATATTGTGTTCTGCACCTTTATTTCCCTTCGCTATTGCTTGATTCAGGTACTCTTGTGCTTTGTCGTACAATTCTTTATTAGCGTATGCTATTCCAAGCAGGTTTAGTGCATCGGGGTTATCTGTAAATTGTCCGAGGCGGGCTATGGCTTGGTCAGTTTCGTTGTTCCGAAGTTCTTGAACTGCTACATTTATGTTTGCAATGTCACTTTCAGGGAATGTTTTAGCAGCAATTTCAAACACCTGGTTGTATTCTTTGCTTCCTTCAGGGAAAGTGTTGGCTACGAGGAACATTTCGTTGAGACTTAGAAGATTTGGACGGGTTTTGATTAGCTCTGCTGCTTCTTCAACCTCAAACGGGCGTGATACATAATTTATGGCGTAATCTATGCGTCGTAGGGGTGGATAGAACTGATTGTAGAGTTTTCTGTATGTGACACCGTTGTCAAGTGCAATTATGCGTGTTTCGCGTACATCAAGATCGGCTACATTGTCTATTATATCTATGATCTGATTTTTGTTGGCATAATTTGAAGCTTCTACTGCTTTGCGCAATCCTTCCCAGTCCTCTCCTACCCAATTGACTGTGAATTGGTTTAAAGGTAATTCATATTTATCTGCCAGGTATTTGGCGAAGCCTTCGGCTCGTTGCTGCGAGAGTAGCATGTTTGTTTGCACTGTTGCTTCGGGTGATGCGTATCCGGTTATAGTGAAGCTTGAGATAGTAAGATCTTTATCAATTTTGAAATCGTTGATAACTTGTCCAACTTTAATAAAGACTTCTTTGTTGTTTTTATATTCGAGCAGCAGTCGGGATTCTCCTACAATAAAGTTTATATGTGCACTGTATGTTTCACTGCGTTGTTTTATCCCTTCTACTTCAGGAACAATGTATTTGTAGCTGTATTCAGGTACAAATCTTTCAGGCAACATTCTGTCTGATAATAGCATGTCGGGCTCATTATCCAGACAGTCGGCACATCCTATTACTTCTGTTTTAAGGATGAGCTGTGCATCGCGTTGCCATTCTTCAAAAGGAAGGGATGTGGTGTACTGTATCGACTGATCTTTTCCGTTTCTACGAACTACTTTGTTTTCTTCGGGATAATTGAGTACAACTTTGCCTATGCTGTTGTATGATCTGTTGAGTACTTTGTTCCTTACTTTACCTATTATGGTAAATGGTTCGAGTTCGACCTTGTTATCTTTTTCAGGTGAAACTATTACCGGAGTGATAATTATCATTTCATTCCTGTTCAGCTTGAGATTGCTGAAGTTTACGTCCATTGAAATGTCGGTGATATCAGCTTCTTTTGATATTGTAAGGTTTTCTACTAAAAGCTGATCTGTGTAGTTCTCCTGAGCAAACAGTTCAGATATAAAATTGAACATCAGCGCAAACGCTATACTTATATATATAACTTTTTTCATGTCTTTCTATTTTATTTTATTAGATATATAAGGGATACTGCTGCCTTGGTTACCCCAAAGTAGTTTTTGGTATTTTCACCAATCAACGTGCCGCATTTAACACAGGGATACTTATCATAGTCCAGATATACATATCCTGCTCCAAGATTGGCTTCCAGATTCCATCTTTTTGATAAAACCCATTGATAACCATAGCTTATTCCGCCACCGTAAGCGTATCCCTGATACCTGTAGTCTTTTAAGTTTTTTAGTTTCCCTATTGGTACATCTACTCCACCTATATTGTACTCGCCAATTAAACCATGTATACCGAAGAAGTGACCGTTGAAGCTCTCGCATGTCCAGTATCTTAGTTCAGGTTGTACAATCCAATGCTGTACTTTTTTATTATCTTTGAAGACAAATGGATTATAACCATAACCTATCTCCATCGTGAGTTTTCTGCTGAACGCGAACTCAATTCCTAAGTTTGGTGTAGTGGTTGCCCAGTGAGCTAAATTTGTCTTTAAACCTACACTTTGAGAAAAAGAGTAGGAACAAATAATAAATAGGATTACAATTGAAAGAAATAATCGTTTCATATCTCGCTTATTTTTGTCTCAAAATTATTGTCATTAGTGGACATTTGTTTGTCCTAAATCTGCAACTTTTATAACTTAAACGGCATTAACATTAGTTAAATTATAACTAGAAACGCATTTTGCTGATGTAACTGCTTGATTTTATGGACTTTTTTTAGTCAAATCTTTTTCGAATCCAAAAATCACTTTTTAACTATAATATTTACAGAAAACATACAAATAGGTTTCAGTGAAGAATAAAATCAATGACATTTTATTGAATTATTTTTATTGCTGTGATGATAATACTTACTTAAAATTTCTGTACAAAGAACGCTGGAATCTAAGAAATGTCCTAAAAACGATATACTACAAAACTACAACATTTTGTATATACTTGATTATATGTATCTTAATGTGGATGTAACTCTGAGATGTCCGATTTAATAAAAAAACACACATTTAGTATTAATGCAAAAGATTATTGCATTAAAGGAAGGAAATTGAGGATTTATAAGCTTTTAGGTAAGCTTGTTTAAAAGTTTAAATAAAGGCAATAAAAGTACGGATTTTGCAATACCTGATTACTTTGAAAATGATGCGAAGTATTGCTCTAGATTGGCACCGGCAGGAAGGTCTATTTTTTTTCTTAATCTGCTTTTTTTAGTCTGTACTGATCGATGTTCGACAAATGTATATGTTGCTATCTCTTTAGAAGTAAAATTAAGAAATATCATGGCAGAAAGGATAAGTTCGGAATTTGACAGATTAGGATGTTTTTGTAATAATCGTTGGGAGGGTTCCGGGTATATTTCCTGGAACCTTTTTAAAAATGTGGTGTCATTGTTCTTTGCAAGCTCAATTAATTCATTGAATGATTCATTTATTTTTTGTTCTAAGACCTTTGTCTTTTCTTCCTTTACTTCGATCTCTTTTAAAGTATTATGTAATTGCGACTGAAGCTTTTTTGCTTCCTCTTCCTTTTTTTGTAATAATCTTTTGCGTGATTTTCTCCAGACAACAATTATTAGAACAATAAGAACTAAAGAAGATATTGATATTATTGTGAGCTCTGTATTCCTTTTTTTAGCACTATTTTTTCTCTCTTCATCAATGAAAATTTGCAATGCATGTTCTACACTGTTTTGTCGCTCAGTTGACAATTCTATATCTACTGAATTCTGCTTTTCATTGTAAATCCTTGCAGAGTCAATATTCCCTGTCTGTCTGAATAATTCGCCAATTTGTCCATAAACAAGACTGTACTCTCCTTTTATCTTAGTTGTTTCCAGATTGCTAAGGGCCTTATTATAATAAAACATTGCAGAGTCTGGGTTTTCTTTGCGAACCTCCATATCACCAAGAAAAATATATGTTCTTGATTGATAGGGGTATTGATATTTTTCAGTAAGATTAAGTGCGTTATCAAAGAATTCCTTAGCCAACCCAAATTCACCTTCAATGGAATATATGTTGCCAAAAGAAGTGTATAAATTAACCATATTTCGGTAAGCAAAAGACTCATCCATAGATTCCAGAACTTGTCTGTTTTTATTCATGAAATATAATACAGAGTCTGCACTATCTAAATATTCGTAAACAACACTTAAGTTCTCGTATGTCAAACTGAAACAATAATCGCTGTTTTGTTTCGGTGTGATATCTTCTGCAAAGGCAAGGCATTTCTGAAATTCCCTGATGGACTGTTTGTACAAATTCAAATATGTGTAGATTTGTCCGCGAACTCTGCTGACTTCAAACAACATAACTGGATCTCCGGATACATACGGTTCCTTTTCTGCAAGTGAAAGGTACTCGAGTGATTTTTCATAACTCCCTAAATAGAAAAGTGTCTGACCTAAATTAAGATATGATTTTGCTTTCCCTCGTGAATAATTTACCTCTTCACTCATCGAGAGTGCATGATATGCGTATTCAATTGCTGACTCAATATTTACGTTATATTTGCTATCCTTACTTAATTCAAGTAGACTGTCAACTTCTTCAATTATTTTACCCTGATTATCTTTTGCCGATAAATTTGATGTCAATAGCAGTAAAAAAGATAAGATTAAATAAACTATAGTCATAGAAACAAAAGTACAAATGGTGGCACAAAGTTATAATTTCTTTTTTATTATCTTTGCAAATCTTTTAAACACTAGATAGATAATAATAGATTTTTATGTTGAATTTCGTAGAAGAACTGCGCTGGAGGGGTATGATACATGAGATTATGCCGGGTACAGAAGAGCAGTTACAGAAAGAACGTACTTCAGGATACCTTGGAATTGATCCTACAGCCGATTCATTGCATATCGGCCACCTTGTGGGGGTAATGATGCTTAAACATTTCCAGAGAGCAGGACACACTCCTATTGCCCTTGTAGGGGGTGCAACAGGAATGATTGGTGACCCGTCTATGAAGTCGGCCGAAAGAAAGCTTCTCGATGAAGAAACTTTACGTCACAACCAAGAGGCAATCAAAAAGCAGTTGGCTAAATTTCTTGATTTTGAAAGTGATATTCCCAATAAAGCTGTTTTAGTTAACAACTACGACTGGATGAAAGATTATAGCTTTCTTAATTTTATAAGGGATATCGGCAAGCACATAACGGTTAATTATATGATGGCTAAGGATTCTGTAAAGAAGCGTCTCAGCGGTGAGTCAAGTGAAGGTATGTCATTTACAGAATTCTCTTACCAGCTAATGCAGGGTTACGATTTTCTACATCTGTATCGAGAAAAAGGCTGTCGCCTACAACTTGGGGGCTCAGATCAATGGGGTAACATAACAACCGGAACAGAACTTATCCGCAGAGTTGAAGGTGGTGAAGCATTTGCGCTGGTATGTCCTCTTATTACAAAAGCTGACGGCGGTAAATTCGGAAAGACAGAAAGTGGCAACGTATGGCTCGACAGACGCTACACTTCTCCATATAAGTTTTATCAGTTCTGGCTAAATGTAAGTGATGATGACGCTGATAAATATATAAAGATATTTACTTCTCTTCCAAAAGAAGAAATTGATGCTTTGGCTACTGAACAGGCTGCAGCTCCTCATTTACGCCCGCAGCAAAAGAAGCTTGCAGAAGAGCTTACAGTAATGGTTCATTCTCGTGAGGACTATAACATGGCTGTTGATGCTTCTCAGATATTATTCGGAAGATCTACTTCTCAGGCTTTGCGTAATATTGATGAGGAAACATTTATGCAGGTGTTCGAAGGTGTTCCTCAATTTACAATTTCAAAAGATAAATTGTCAAATGGTATTAAGGCAGTTGATCTGCTTACTGATGATGCAGCTGTATTTCCTTCAAAAGGTGAAATGAGAAAAACTCAGCAAGCTGGTGGGGTGATGATCAATAAAGAAAAACTGGCGAATTTTGATGAAAATATTGATCTCTCTTATCTTATAGGTGGTAAGTTTATTGTTGCCCAGCGTGGTAAGAAAAACTATTTCCTTCTGATTGCAGAATAATGTCTCCTATTATTTATGACAACAGTTTAGAAAGAGACTATAATAGCTGCTTTTTTGATAAATTGAGGTCGAAATATTTGGAACGTTAAAACTTTTATTATACTTTTGCACTTGCTTTTCACGAAGCAAATAAGGATTGTCCCATGGTGTAACGGTAGCACATCTGATTTTGGTTCAGCCGGTTGAGGTTCGAATCCTTGTGGGACAACACAAATAACGGCATATTTAGCAAATTTACTGCTTTATATGCCGTTTTTGTATTTATAAATATGAGTTTTAGTTAGAATATAAATTCACAATCAATCCTATCATATTTTATTTTCTAAATCTCGTGGAAATAATACTAATAAGTCGTGGAAATAAAAGCAACACTCCACCAATTAACCACATCCACCTGATATAGTCATCTAAAGTTTTCCAGGTAATAAGATCAAAACTTATGGCTTCATGTATTGTTGCCGAAACAGCAAATAGAGTACCTCCTACTATTTCTAATTTAGCAACTATAGATGCCTTTTTTACTCTCTCTTCAACTTTAATCTCTTCGGATTTGGTTAAATAAATCTCTTTATAGATAGTTTTCGACGGATCTGATCCATATCGATTATCACCTTTTGTTCCTTTCAGAAATAACAGTATAAAGTTTAAAAATGGAATTAATATCAACCACCCGGATCTGTTTATATCATGTATACGCCTTACCCAAACAGTAGTCATAGGTATCATCATTGCTAAAGGAAATATTAAAACCAAGAACTCCAGAAATGAATTTAAAATGGTTTGCTCTAAACTAAAATTGGATATAATCAGTAATACAATCCAAATGAAATATGAGACTAAAATGAAATACCAGAATTCAGAGCGACTTGCTCTTCCATTAAATTCTGTATATTTCTTCAGTGCATTCCAGTAATGCAAAAACATGCTGATTTTATTCGGTTTTATTTCAATTATTTCTTTATGTGGTTCCTCCTTTACGTTTACTTGAGTTGATATTAATTTCTTTTCTCTTGCAATCTCGGCCTTTAATATCATTTCTACTTCATAAGGATCATCTCCAAACTCTTGTGCTTTACGCCTTAAAAGTTGAATTTCTTTTTCTTCAAGATTACCCACAATAACCGCTGTATCAATATAAGGCCGTATTGCCTCTGAAACTCCAAGATACTTTTTATCTATGTTACTCATATATATTTTTCTGACGCACTTTCTAGATACTAAAATAAAAAAAAAGGAGAAAGATACAGTAGTTGCAGGAAAAAAAATTAATTCATTCGTTTAATGATTTTATCCATTTTTTACCCAAATCGTAGTTAGCAAAAAAGGAAACTAAAATCCAAATATGAACCGTTGAGAATGGGATCAAGAAAAAATAAAAAACCCCGAACAAAACTGTTCGGGGCAGGAATATTTGTTTATTAAATTGGGTATTATAAACAATATTTATTTATTTTGAGTAGCTTGCTTTTACAAACTCTGCATTGTTAAGATAGTCGTAACTTTCTTTTACACCATCAAGAGGAGTACCTGTGTATCTCTCAACTTCTACTACCATATATTTGGCACCTGCAACTTCTGCATTATTGTAGATAGCTTCAAAATCAACCTGTCCGCTCTTACCAATTTCCAGTTCATCCTTAATATGAAGTATTTCAAAGCGACCTGGATATTTATTCATGTAAGCAACTGGATCTTGGCCGCCTTGACCTACCCAATAAACGTCCATCTGATAGAATACTTTGTCTGGATCAGTATTATTAATCATGTAATCATACATCATTTCACCTTCAATTTCAGTAAACTCAAAATTGTGGTTGTGATATCCAAATCTGATACCTGCAGCATTACATTTTTCACCAATCTGGTTGAAATAATCGCAATAAGCCTGAAGATCAACAAGTGTTTTTGGAGTAGGAATCCAAGCAACAACAAGATATTTCATGCCAGCCTCTTTATGAGCCTGAATTGCGGTATCCCACCATGCCCATGTTTCTTCCCAATTGGTATCAGCAGCTGGGTCTGCAAGGGGTCTTCCTGCATGTGAAGAAAGAACTGTCATTCCTGCGTCTTCAATTGATTTTTTGAAATCTGCCGGAGACATATCATAGAATTTTCCATCATTGTAACCAGCAGCTTCTACACCTGTATATCCCATCTCAGCAACAGCTGCGATTGTACCTGTATAATCAGCTTTTATGTCATCACGTACAGAGTAAAGCTGAATGTATATGTCTTTTTTGTTTTCAACAACTGCTTCCTGCTTTTGACCCTGATTGCAAGCAGTAAAAATAAATAGGCAGCTCAGGAATAATGCACTTAGATAAGTAGAATGTTTTTTCATTGTAATTGAATTTAAAAAAAAAGAATATTATCGCAATTCAGCAATAATATTCTTTTAATTGTTTTTAGTCTAATATTTTAACTCTAATATTTTTAAACCAAACATCATCACCATGGTCTTGTAATCCGATATAACCTTTTCTATCAGGTCCGCCACAGTTATTTAGCAATTCAAATGCGAGAGGCCATCTGTCCTGACTGAACTTACTTGCCTGAAGCATGTCTGTCCACTGCTGAGTCCATAAATGATACTCAACAACATTTTCATTATTCTGTCCATGTACTACAGTACCTTTATAAACCATAATCTTTGCACTGTTCCATTCTCCGAATGGGTTCTGATTTTGAGGTACAGCTGGAATCATGTCATAAAGAGATGCAGACTGTCTGTTGTTATCCTTGCCTAATTTAGCATCTGGGTGGTTTGCATTATCCAATACCTGGAATTCAGGAGCAGAGATATAGATTGGTTCCATTCTCTCATTTCCATTCTCGTCGGTAGTACTGATTTCTTGTGCAAGATAGAAAATACCTGAATTTCCACCTTTAGAAACCTTCCAGTCTAAAAGAAGTTCAAAGTTCTGAAACTTGTGGCTGAAGATTAAATCACCTCCATCACCATCTTGTGCTTCACCACCACCTGAACCATTAAATTTTATAGCTCCATCCTCAATTGTCCATTTGCCAGGAACTTTATCTTTTCCATAGCCTCTCCAACCGGTAAAATCTTTACCGTTGAAAATTACAATATAACCTTCACTATCAGTTTCGAATTGTGATAAATCCACCTCAGGATTATCAACTATTGTATATTGAGGAGTTCCACTTACATCTTCAGTACTTTCTGCTTCCTGAGATTTCTGTGCGCCTCCTCCACAAGCTGCAAACATTGTTGCAGCCATTAATGACGCTGCATAAAAAATTTTCTTCATAACTTCTTCAATTTAAATTATACTGGTTAATCATCTTCAAAAGAGAGGAGCGGCGTTAATATAACGCTACTCCCTCCTCATTAGTTGATTTATTACGGCATGTCTGGTAATTTCCAGCCGTTGTGATAGGTATGTTTAATCATTTCATTTGCGTACTCAACAGCATTAACAGGTTCTGTCCATGTTTTTGCAAATGTTGGGTGACCGTCTGTAATCTTGAAACCATCTTCGATGATTGTTCTTACAGTTGCATCAGAAGGAATATTAGTGAAACGCATATTTTCACCATCCCACTCAAGCTCCTGATTCAGTCCCTGAAGTCTTACAGCAAGAACTCCCATAACAACCATTTCATTGAAAGGACCTGCTTCAGAGAAAGGAGATGCTGTTTCAACACGATTTTCAGGAGATTCTTTACATGCACGTACCCAGTCCATTTCATGTGAAAGAGTAACTTCACGCTGAGTTTTTGGAGAGTTTGGTGTGCGACCTGATACTAACCATGGGTTAACACCGTAGCAACCACAAATCAATGTATCTTTAGTTCCGTGGAAAATAACACCACCACCCTGATCATTCAGGTTCTTTCCTGCAGGAACGCCTTCCGGACGCATTGGCTGAAGACCTCCGTCGTACCAGTAAACTTCTACTTCAGGCATAGCAACCTTAGGAAGATTTGGACGTGCAGGGAATGTAAATTTAACCATCTGAGCTGTAGGAGCGCAGTCAGTTAGAAGCATAGTTGAAGAAGCTTCTACTTTTGATGGGTAACCAAGGTTCAAACCTTTAAATACTGGATGTAAAATATGGCAAGCCATATCACCAAGAGCACCTGTACCAAAATCCCACCATCCGCGCCAGTTCCATGGGTGATAAATTTCATTAAACGGGCGTTTCTTAGCCGGCCCAATGAAAAGATCCCAGTTTAATGTAGAAGGTACTTTATGTATTTCTTTGGGAATCATTAAACCTTGTGGCCAGATAGGACGGTCGGTAAATGTTTCAACTTTAGTAATTTCACCAATCTGACCATCTGCAATCCAGTCGATTACCTGACGTACACCTGCTCCTGAAGAACCTTGGTTACCCATGCTGGTTGCCACTTTATATTTCTTAGCCAGCCTTGTTAAAAGACGTGATTCGTAAACACTGTGTGTCAGAGGTTTTTGCACATAAACGTGTTTACCCATAGTCATAGCATCAGCTGTAATAATAGCGTGAGTATGGTCTGAAGTTGCTACTACAACTCCGTCGATAGTTTTGCCAAGCTCATCATACATGCGTCTGTAATCGTAATACTTTTTAGCATTAGGATATTTTTCAAACACACGCTGGCTGTATTTCCAGTCTACATCACAAAGACCAACAATATTCTCGCTCTGCAGACTATTGAGGTTTGAGTTACCCATACCTCCAATACCAACAGCAGCAATGTTGAGCTTATCACTTGGAGCTTTATAGCCCATACTCTTTCCAAGTACCGATGAGGGTACAATGGTCAACCCGGCTGCCGCAAGTGCACCGGTTTCTAAAAACTTTCTTCTTGAAATTGATGACATAAGTGTTTTCTTTATTATTTCATGTTTATATTATTTTAACCTATTCTCGATTATCTTTAGGTAAGATAAAAGGCAGATTAATCAATAATTCATAGTTATGGGACTACATTACAAATATTTCTTACAAAACTTATACTTTCCCACAGATTTAGAAAAACTATTTGTAAAAGTAAGATAAAATAATTTGAATACGAAATTTTAAGTATAAAAAAAGCCAATTTACAACTAATAATAATGCAAATTATTAATTATGTGTGTAAATAACTATTTTTACAAAAACGTAGTGCGTTAGTAATTAAAAAATAAAAACTCTTGCTTGTTTTTATTTTGTATTAGCCCGTAATAACCGAGCACATTAATTGTATTTAATCTTTTTTAT
>ENA-UOOM01001029-UOOM01001029.1-fermentation-metagenome-genome-assembly--contig:-NODE-1029-length-28525-cov-10.057183_pt1 | contig 28525 bp, 22 predicted proteins | sample MGYA00245781_ERZ724031 | MGnify/ENA primary metagenome ERZ724031 (study PRJEB28704, sample SAMN03018317) | fermentation metagenome | biome: anthropogenic terrestrial biome; feature: soil... | reverse complement strand
AGGAGTTAGAAGTGACTGTAAACTGCAAACTTTCAGACGAAATAACTTACGAATCATAAATAAAATAAATAACAAAATGAAACGAATACCTCTTTTTTTATTGGTCTTGCTTATCTTTCCGGCTATCGTGTCCGCTCAGCACAAAGCAAGTAACGAGTCGTATACTTTTTTACTTACCGGAGCGTCCTTTGCTTCCCCAAACAATGGTTGGTTTGAGGTGGGCTGCGATATTCTGGGGGCGAAACCCGTCAATAGGGCTATCGGAGGCGAAGCGATTGCCGACGCGGCCAACCGGATGGTTAAAGGTACGCTTTATACAAAGGCGGAGCTGGAAGAAATCGATGCGCTGGTTATCATGCAGGTACATGACAAAGATGTGTTTGATGAATCGCAGTTGAGCGATAAATATACCGATTATCAAACGCCGTTCGATCGCAGTAACTATGCCGCAGCGTACGACTATGTGATCAAACGCTACATGGCGGAATGCTATAATCTGAAATTCGACGAAGGCTCGAAATATTACAATACGAAATACGGTAAGCCGGCGGTCGTCGTGCTTTGTACCGATTGGCACGATGCACGTGTGACTTTCAATACTTCCGTCCGGAAGTTAGCTGCAAAATGGGGCTTTCCCGTGGTGGAATTCGATCAGTTTATCGGCTTCTCGAAAAATACCGTGCATCCGGTCACGGGCGAACAGGTGAGCTTGCTCTTTACCGGCGATAAACAAACCATCGACGGGGTAACGTACGGATGGCATCCCGAAAATGGTACCGATGCCTATATCCAACGCCGTATGGGAGCCATCTTCGCCGATACCATGCAGAAGATTTTCCCGATCAAGCATGAGGTATTTGCGAAACCGCACTTTGCAAAATAGTTTCATTTTAAGAATAAGCGTATGCGCATAAAAGATATCATTCAAGCAATTGAACAATTGGCTCCGCTCGCGTTGCAGGAAGATTTCGACAACAGCGGGTTGCAGGTAGGCGATGTCAACCGCGAGGCCACGGGAGCGTTGCTTTGCATCGACGTTACGGAAAATGTGATGGACGAAGCGATATCGTTGGGATGCAATTTAATCATTTCGCATCATCCGTTGGCGTTCCGGCCGTTTAAATCGCTGACGGGCCGCACGTATATCGAACGTTGCCTGATCAAGGCTGTTAAAAACGATATTACGGTGTATGCCGCTCATACCAACCTCGATAACGCTACCGGCGGAGTGAATTTCCGGTTGGCGGAAATGCTCGGACTGCAACAGATATGCATTCTTAGTCCGCAGAAAAAGGCATTGTTGAAGTTGGTTACGTTTGTGCCCGATACGCATGCCGAATATGTCCGTACGGCGCTCTTCAATGCCGGAGCGGGCAATATCGGCAATTACGATTCGTGCAGTTACAATCTTACCGGCGAAGGGACATTCCGTGCCGGCGAAAGTACCAATCCTTTTGTCGGGGAAATAGGGGAACTGCATTATGAAAAAGAGATACGCATCGAGACCGTCTTGCCTGCATTTCGTAAAGAGGAGGTTTTGCGTGCATTGATTGCCGTACATCCCTACGAAGAGCCTGCGTACGATTTCTACCCGTTGGAGAATGAATGGAAACAGGCCGGTAGCGGCGCTGTCGGAGTATTGCCCGAACCGATGCCCGAACAGGAGTTTTTGTATTTCCTTCAGGATGTTCTCAACTTACCTGCTATCCGCCATACTAAAATGAGGAACCGGGAGATACGCGATGTGGCGCTCTGCGGAGGAAGCGGTGCATTTCTCATTCCTGAAGCCATTGCATACGGCGCCGATGTATTTATTACCGGAGAAGCTAAATACAACGACTTTTATGATGTGGAAGGCCGGATATTACTTGCCGTCGTAGGGCATTACGAGTCGGAGATCTGCACAAAAGAAATATTTTTCGATGTTATTTCGAAAAAATATCCTACCTTTGCACTTCATAAATCGGCATTCGATTCGAATCCCGTTAAGTATTTGTGACGTAAAGCGGTCTGACTAGTTCCCGCTCTCACAAATAATGTAGTAATGAAACGATCGCCGTATCGCATCATTACTACATTTTTGTTAAAGACAGGCGACGTGAGCGAGGGTGTATCAAAAGTGAAAAGAGGGTTCATCATTGCGGGCTTGACCCGCAATCTCCGGATAAAAGAATGTGGGGATTCCGCATCAAGTGCGGAATGACGTGTTTTTGACAGACGCCCTCTCGATAGGAGTATCAATTTTAATAAAAGAAATAGTATATGGCAAAGAAAAAAGCAGCTCAAGAGATTTCGGTGGAAGATAAGCTGAAATCGTTATATAAACTACAAACCTATTTGTCGGAGATCGATAGGATAAAAACGCTTCGTGGGGAATTGCCGTTGGAGGTATCGGACTTGGATGACGAAATAGCCGGATTGGGTACGCGTATCAACAACCTTCAGCTCGAAATGAAGGAGCTGAATGATGCCACCAAACAGCAAAAAGCGAAAATTGAAACCACGAAGGTCAAAATAGAAAAATACAATTCCCAACTGAATAACGTACGGAATAGTAAAGAATATGACCATCTATCGAAAGAGATTGAGTTTGAAACGCTTGAAATAGAACTGGCGGAGAAGCATATTCGTGAATATTCCGAAGAGATAAAGACTATTCAGGAACAGATGGATAGCGCCAACGAAAACCTGAAAGAAAAGACACTCGATTTGGAGCAAAAAAAGCAAGAGTTGGACGATATTGTTTCTGAAACGAAAGCGCAGGAAGAGAAACTTCGTGAAAAGTCGAAGAAAATGGAATCCGGCATCGAGCCGCGTTTGTTGGCCGCTTTTAAACGTATCCGTAAAAACGCGCGTAACGGGTTGGGCGTGGTTCCTATTCAACGCGGAGCCTGCGGTGGATGCTTTAACAAAATTCCGCCTCAGAAACAAATGGATATCAAGTTAGGAAAGAAAATTATCGTGTGCGAATATTGCGGACGTATTATGATCGACCCCGAACTGGCAGGCATAGAAGAAGCTTAGCCTCCGGCCTATTTTATTTCCGCTACGATAATTCCCGTGCAGGATTTTTGTGAATCACAATACTCGTAGAGTGTTCCGGGTTGAATCATTATTTTACCTCCCGTCGAGGAAGCGTGGATAAAACTGAGTTTTCCGTCTTTCCGGAAAGCGAACCCCATATGGGTTGTATCTAATCCTCCTATAGTCGTTGTGAATGCAATCACCACCATATGCGGAATACGGGCGGCCGCGGAAAGAATGGTCTCTTTGGGAAGATAATAAAATCCCCCTCTTCGGTTCATCGTCTCCTCTATCGAACGAATCGCCATCCACATCGTCCCGTCGTCTTTTAATTGGCGATAAGCTTGTCGATGAGAAGACATGAAATCGATCTTCTTTGTTTCCCGTATTCCGCCTAAGGATTGGGAGATGTTTTCAAGAACCCCCTTTCGTTCGTTTTCATACATCCAGTCGGAAGTGTAATGAATTCGGGAAGCATAGTTCTGTATATTGCCGTTTCGGTACCGGATGTTTCGCAGCTTGTCGGTAAACGTTTCGAACGACGGATTCGGTGATAGGGCGGTTTCTGATAAAGCGACCACCGTTTCCACATACGTCATGCAATCGAACTCGCGCAAGTTGACAGTCAGCGTTTCTTCTTTATTGAGTTCGAGGGTTTGGCCTGTATATGGCGTGTTCAGGAAAAACAAGGCTGTTTTTTCCAATATATTGTTTATCGATAACGATTGAACGTTATTTATGAATGCCAAGTAAGAGGCGAAAATCTTTTTGTCTTGTTGAGTAAAGACTATTTTATCCGCTATCGATGCTTTTTGAGTCAATGCCGTAGCTCGATCCTTCCGATTGCCGATTATGTCGGCCTTGCCGTGAGGAGTGAAGATGAATAATCCGAAGATCACGATGGTCAATACGCGAATAATAGGGCTGTTTATATCTTTCATTGTTTTTCAATTTTTATCCAAACGACTTTATATATTGGTACAGGTCTGTCTGACCATCAATCTCAAATTTTTTTCTCAATCGACTTTTGCTTGTTTGTACCGAACGATGGGTGACAAAAGTATATTGAGCGATTTCTTTGGATGTGAAATCCAAAAATATCAACGCGCATAATTGAAACTCGGAAGGAGTTAGGTCGGAGTACTTTTGAAAAATATTTTGACTAAATTGGGGATATACCTTCCTGAATAATGGGAGAAAGGCCGGGTCATTTTTCTGTGCTAATGTAAGAACCCTTTCCAGTGATTCATTCAATTTACTCTGTAAGTCGGTCACTTCTTTTTCTTTTTCTTCCAGTATCTTTTTTTTCTTTTTGTTCCAATGCCGCCCATAAAGAAGAATCAAGATAGAGATGAAAACTAAGATTATCCCTATTATCGTTAAAATTCTTTGCTGCTCTATTTGGGCATAGTGTCGTTCTTCTTTCAATAAAATTTGTAACGCCTGCTCAGTCGCTTTGTCCTTCGCATCTCTAAGTTCAGAACTGATTAATAAGTATTTTTCGTTATAAAGCGTTGCTGAATCTTCTATGCCTTTCAGTGAATAGATCTCCGATATTTTTTGATAGATATTGGGGAATTCATTTTTCAGATTTGTCTCCTTTAAGTTTTGTAACGCTTTGCGGTAATAAAACAGAGCGGAATCAGATTCGTTCTTTTGACTATACAAATCTCCCCAATGACCGTATAGCCACGAGGTATAAGGATAGTCGTGTTTAGAGATGAGCGCAAGCGCGTTATTAAAATAATACGTGGCGGAATCATATTGTTGCTTGTTTCCAAAATACTCTCCGAAGAGGGTGTAAAGATTAATAGCATTGTTGAACGTTTTGTTCTCGTCCGTTCGCGCCAATAATTTTTTATTTTCCATTAGATAAAAAAATGAAGAATCCTGATCGCCTCTTATATTAAAAGCAATTGCGAGATTTTCGTATGCTAAACTGGTGAAACGCTCTCTCTCTTTCTTCTCCCGGATTTGAAGAGCGTAACCGTATGCTTTTTTTAACTCGGAAAAGGATGCCTCTTTTAATTTTAAATAAGAATACAACTGTCCCTTTATCCTGCTAATCTCCGATAACAAGATGTAATTTCCGGAAGTGTATTCTTCCTGTTCCGAAAGCGAAAGATATTGCAGTGATTTATTGTAATCCCCGAAGTAAAAAAGTAATTGTCCGATATAAAAACAAGACATCGCTTTTCCTTTTGAATAATTGCTTTCCCGGCTTTGAGATAAAGCTTTCACGGCGAATTCAAGTCCTTGCTCCGGTGATACACTCCTTATTTCTTTTGAGACTTTGGTCAATAAACTATCCACCGCTTGTTCTTTGATTGACAAGGAGGATTGAGGTCTTACATTCGGAAATAAACACAATAAAACGTAGAAACTTAAAACATATTTTTTCATACGGAAAAGATATAAAGACAATTTTCATAGGGTCTGTTCAGGAATAGAGTTTACAAAATAACAAGATTGAATGTACGGGGTTATTCCAAAACACACCCATAGGCCACAAAAATAAGACTATTGTTTTATTTATACAAGTTTATTTTAATAGTATTTCACGATTACGCGTTGATAATTCCCTGTTTGTTTTTTGTTGTTTGTCCGGAATAAATATTTTTTTGCCTTTAACCCTGCTCCCGAATGTTTGGATTTGTTTTTGTGAAAAATCTATTTGTTATCTATTTATCAGCTAAATAAAGAGTTGTTGTGGATTTCCTTCGATCCTTTAAGAAGGAGATGTAGTATGAATGTAGTATGCCTGTATTGGGCTTCTATTATGAAAAAACACGATCTTGTTCGAAATTTCTTGACAAAAAGATTAATTGTGAAAAAGTCTCAACGAGCTACATGGCTCTTCCGGAACGCTGAGTTTTCAGTCTTCGTATCAAATAGAATGTGTAAGAAATAAAGGATGAGGAAAAATTCCCCAAAGTATAAGAGGTGAAAATCTGAAAGGATATTAACAGCACTTTTGTCTTTGGATAATAAAGAAAAGCGACAAAAATAATGAGTAGATTGTATTATTTGAATGAGCACATTGAGTGTCCGAATTATCAATCGAATTATCGAGGAATGTTTTCGGAATATGCCGTTGATTCAGGTATGATGCTCGATATGAACGTAGAAGAAGCTTTTTGCTTTATCTTTATGCTAAAAGGAGAGATAGAGTTTTTTGGGGAAGACTCTCGTTTAATTCTGAAAAAAGACAATCTGTATTCGTTAGGGAAAAATATCAATATTGGGATGCGGGCCAATAGCGATAGTTATTTTATACGGCTCATATTCGATAAACCGCAAATATTGTGTGATAAGTTTGAAATGATTGCATTGAAGAAGTACTTACCCGAGAGGGATGTCGCTTTGCGGGTTTTGCCGATGAATAAGCTTTTGGTCGACTTTGCGTCATCCGTGCACGAGTATTTGAATAATAAGATGTTTTGCCGTCATCTGTATGATATAAAACAGAGCGAGTGGTTTTTCCTCATGCGGGGATTTTATACTAAAAAGCAAAACGCGATGTTTTTCTATCCGTTATTGAATGACGATACTTCTTTCGAAACAATGGTGAAAGAGAAAGCCGGCAAGGTTTCGACAGTGAATGAATTAGCGGCGGCCTGTTGTATGTCGACTAAAACATTGACGCGTAAGTTCAAGAATCATTTCGATACGACACCCAAGCAGTGGCTTTTGGAGCAGAAAAAACAAATAGTAAAGATAGAGCTCTGGAAGACGGATAATTTTAAAGAGCTTCTCGGCAAACTCGGATTTTCTTCGTATGCTCATTTAAACGGGTATTGTCTTAAATATTTCGGTAAAAGCGTTAAGGAGCTGAAAGAAGATCTTCAAAATAAATAATGAAAGATTGGTTTGAATAATCTATTTTATAAATTAAAACCATTTCATCTTCGTTTAAATGACCCATATATGTCCGTCTTTAGTATAAGAATGTCCTATAAATGGTTTATATGTGTCCGTTTTTAGTATAAAAGTGTCCTGTATTTTTTTGGGTGTCCAGGTTGTAGGGTGTATTTTTGTCGGATTTTATATATAGTTCAATGAATTAAAAAAGCTATTTATATTTCTCACGAATCGCAAACCAAAATTAAACAGATTCTTAGCTTTTTAAGCTTTATAACTGTTTCTTTTAATTCTTATGGTATGTCCGATATGATAAGAAGATAATTAAAGTGCTTTAGCGGAACTCGAATAAGGTGTTAAAGGTTTTTTATATCATCCAATTGGCAGAATTTGAAATATTTAGATAGAACAAAGATAATTTTATTTACAGATAAACATGAGTAAATCAAAAATACTAATTATGGTGTTTGCGCTGCTGTGTATTAGTAGCGCTTCGGCTCAAAAGGTCGGACTTAAAACAAATGTAATAGCCGATGCCACCACTTCGATGAATTTGGCGTTGGAAATCGGAACCGCTCCCAAGAATACGCTGGATTTCTATGTCAGTTACAACCCGTGGGAGCTGGGAGGAAACAAACTTTTAAAGCATTTATATATACAACCGGAATATCGATTCTGGTTTTGTGAGAAGTTTGCTGGTTCTTTTTTAGGAGTCCATTTGCACGGCGGCATTTTTAATCTTTCAGGGATAAAATTGCCGTTTGATTTGTATCAAGGATTGCGGAACCACCGTTATGAAGGGAATTTCATTGGTGGCGGAGTTTCGTATGGATACCAATGGGTGTTGGGGCGTCATTGGAATTTGGAAGCGAATATCGGGGCCGGGTATGCTTACCTTAATTATGACAAGTACCAATGTGGTAGCTGTGGTAAGCGCCTCGAGAAAGATAAGGACAAACACTATTTTGGTCCTACAAAAGCAGCGGTAAGTCTTGTGTATATATTTTAAAAATTAGAATTGATGAAAAATATATTTATAGTGGGTTTTTTCTTGTTATTTGCAAGCTATTTACAAGGACAAACCATCTCCGATAAAGATGTTCGTGCAGAAAATGTATCGATGCAAGTATCCAAAGATGATGCTTTGCATGTCGAAATGAATTTAATTTTGCCGGAAGATATGAAGCTTGAGTCAAACCGGGCTATAACCTTTACGCCGATTATACGAAAAGGGAATAACGAAGTATTGCTTGCTCCCGTAACTGTTTATGGGCGGAAGAGATATATTGTATCAAAACGTAACGGACTGATATCTCCGGACGAAGACAGAGTGTATCGTCATACCAACAATAAGGAGCAAGTAATTCATTATGCAGCTTCCATATCCTCACAAGCTTGGATGGATGGAGCAGACGTTATACTCCAAAAGGATATTTGCGGATGTGGCAACCATTCTCAAGAAATTACATATATGCCATTGACCGGTATAGAATTGCCCGACAAGCTTCCCAGCATCCTTTACCTGGCTCCAAAACCGGAAGTCATAAAGCGGCGTGTTCTCAAGGGACAAGCTTATATCGATTTTCCGTTGAACGAAACGGTTATTTATCCTGATTTTCATAGAAATGCCATCGAACTTGCTAAAATAGACAGTACGTTAAGAGGGTTTGAAATCAGCGAAATACAGTCTATAGCACTGCATGGATACGCGTCACCCGAGGGAACCTATAAACATAATGCTTTCCTTGCGCAAGGGCGTACACAAGCTTTGAAGGATTATATTATCCGTAAATTCGGAATTTCCAAGTCGATTATCGAAACAAATTCTACTCCTGAAGATTGGGATGGATTCATAAAATTAGCGGAGATTTCACAAATAAAAGACCGCGAACGTATTCTTGAGATAGCCAGAAAAGATATCGATCCGGATGCAAAGGAAGCCGAACTGAAACGTTTGACCGAGGCCTATCAGTATATAAAAACCCATTGGTTGCCGATACTGCGACATACCGATTATGAAATTGAATATCATTTGCCTTATTATACACCCGAAGAGGCTCGTAAGGTGGTCAAGGATAATCCTTCACAGTTAAGCCTTCGAGAGATGTATGATGCTGCATTATTAGCAGGCAAGGGTTCCGAGGAATATTATCAATTGATTGAAACCGCTGTCCTTGTATATCCGGACAGCCCCGAGGCTAATTTAAATGCCGCCGCTGCTTCGTTGGAACGTGGGAATATAGAAGCTGCTGAAAAATATATGGAGAAAGCAGATATGTCGACCCCGGAAGCGAAAAACAATATGAAATACATCAATATTTTGAAAGAAAAGCAATGATGAAAAATATCTGTAAAATAACATGTGCGGTTCTGTTTTTACTTTTTACATCATCTTGTATAAAGTCGGACTATGATGCGGAAAACTGCCCGGGACTGTACACCATTACACCTTTGGTTCCTGAAGAATTAAAACAAGGAAGCAGGGAAGTCTTGACGAATGCGAATACTTCTATTCTATATCCGGATAAATTGTGGCGTAAAACCGAAGTTGGGCCCGACAAGATGTTGGAATTAACCAAAGGAGATTATCAAGCTGTTTCCCTGAAAGGGGAGAATGAAAATGTCGGATTGAGCGGAACGGTGGTTACGTTGACATCCGATGAGACGGGTCTGATTAACGATCCAAGCGATTTTGTCGGCGGATACATCGATTTTAATGTCGAGGGAGGATTGGTCGACTGGGGCATCATCAACTACGACCTGCCTACGTCTGTGCAAACCCGCCCATTGGTCATCAAAGTGAAAACGGCAGGTAATAATGCCGCTTTGGTTAGCGCTATTACCGCTACCGTAGACGGCATCACCCTTTCGCGCGACCTCAAGGATGCATTCGTGGAAGGTGGCCCGCAAGACCGATATGCGGCATTGAAGCGTGGCTATGTAGCTTATACGTTAGGAGAAAAAGATACCGACGGATACTATACCGGTGCACGCCGGTTGTTGGGATTGGATGCTAACGTGAAGCAAAACTTGACGCTGACCGTTCACTATCAGGGCGGTGAAGAAAATAACAGAGTGCTGAATTTCGATATAACCTCCGACTTGAGTGGTTTCCATACCAAAGATATTTTAAAACCTTGGGTGATCAGGATAACCCTTTCGGCAGGAGCTGATTTCTCTGCCACCATCCAAGATTGGGCTGCCGGTCCGGAAGAGTGGATCGATGCAACACCTATTCAATGAGTAAATAGAAAACAATAATATATATTATATGAAAACATCTTTTTTCAAATTTATCTTTTTAAGTACCCTGATAGCTCTAGCGGCTATCGGTTGTACGAATGATGAAATACATTCGGGAACGGACGACGGCAAAGTTGCTGCGCGTATTTCCGCCGATGTACAGCAAACCAGAGCCACGAACGCTATTTGGAATGAGAATGACGCCATTGGGGTAGCCATGATTAATCCTAAAACATCGGGTGTCATCGATCCGTATCGTAATTATGGGTACACGACTTCCGGTGACGGACAGTTTTCCCCTATCGATGCCGGGCATATCATTTATTTCCCGACAAATGATGAGGAAGTGACATTCCGGTCGTACTATCCCTATAAAAAGGATTTGTCCCCGGAATTAGTGATTCCTGTATCCACCAAAGATCAAACGGCCTTAGCGGATATCGACCTGATGACGGCAGAACATCTTTCGGGAACTTCCACAAAAGATCCGAATGTGAAACTGCATTTCCACCATCGCCTTGCCAAGGTGGTCGTTAATCTGTCTGCCGATGGCCCGCGAGAGTCGATTCTCAATGGAGCTAAATTGGTGATGAAAGGATTGAAGACCGACGCAACCTATAACTTGTTGTACGAAGAATTAAAAGTCAACGATGCTTCAGGGGCGGATGTAAGTATTCCCGTGAGCAGCGCGAAAAGCGAAGCGATTGTATTACCGAGAGCGGCCGGCGCAGGAGTGAGTTTTGAAATCACGACGCCTGACGGAGGTAAATATACCGCCGCTATGGGCAGCGACCTTGAATTGAAAGCGGGGTATGTTCATACCTTTAATATCCGTTTGAAATCTCCTGCCGAAATCAGCGCAACCATCGAGCCGTGGACTGAAGGCCCCACGCGTCGTTATGACGTTATCCGTGTAGTGACCGGATTGGAAGAAACCAAAGGCTTTGCTACCGGCAATGTATTGGATCTGTTTCTGAAAGACGGTAACGCAACCGATTTCAGTCTCTTGAATAAGTTTACTTATAATGGAACCCTATGGACACCTGATGCTCCCGTATATTGGGAAAGCATTGCCGGCGACCCGGTTACGTTCCGCGGAGCCACCGTAATAGACAAGGCGTTGAACAGTACTCAAATGGATGATATCCTTATCTCTAAAGATGTCGATGTAAAAGCTTACACCGGGGTGAACCTCGAGATGGAACACGCCGGCTCGAAGGTGACCATTCAATTGCAATCTTCCGACGGAACCTATACGGCAACCGATCTGAAAAACGCGACGGTGGTTCTTCCCGATTATCTCAACGCCGGTTCTTATAACGATAAAGGAGAATTTGTTCAGGGAACTACCCGAGGCAATATCACGCCCGAAAATAATGTGGCTGTTTTCCCGCCGCAAACCATCGCGAACGGAAAGAACATCCTTACCATTGCCATCAATGGCCGTACGTATGAAGTGAAAGCGGAAGAAGCCGCCGGATTCGTGTATGAAAGAGCTACGGCCTATACGCTGATTGCCGATGTGCGCAAGGCGAAAGTCGAAATGAGCGCCGTTATCAAACCATGGGAGGAAAAAACGGTAGAATTTAAAGAAGTTCGCGTAGGATCGGCCGACTTGGGTAAAAACGAAGGCGACCTGCAAGACAAGGACGCGCTATATCTCTTTACCGGCGACGACACGAATCGCGCCTCATTACCCGGAGCCTTTATATATGATAAAGCTACCGATAAGTGGATCTATAATGGCGCTTCGGCTCCCCTCTATTGGGAAGATATTACCGATAAGGGCCATATCTATGCATCCATCACCCGTCCGGCCATTACTACGGCGGAAGGAAATAACCAGTCGGCCGATTATATTACAGCGACGCCCATTGTAAACAAGGGCGGTACCGACAATACGGCTCTGAACTTCCAATTATCGCATCAGGTTGCGAAAGTCACTGTATTGCTTCGCTCCAAAACCTATGAAGAGAGCAAGCTGTTGAACGCTAACGTAACGCTCCCGGATTATGCCATCGGCGGACGCCTCGATAAAGGGTTGTATGTTCCCGGAACCGAAAAAGGCTCCATCAAGCTTGCCAAACCTGCGAAAACGGGAACCGGTGCGGAAGTAACCTACAATACCGCATCGTATTTGCAACCGCAAACCATTGTGCAAGGTAAGGGCCTCGTAACGGTGGAAATCGAAGGACGTACCTACACGGTGAAGCCTGAGGATATAAAGTCTCCCGGCGTACCTGCCGACATCATCTATGAAGCGGGGAAGGTAACGAATCTCATTATCACCGTTGAAAAGACCGGCTTAAGCGTCAGCGTAGAAGTAACGGGATGGACCGAATTGCCGGCGCTGAAATTTGAAGCGCTGTTCTTCTCGGTAAGCAATAAAGCATCTGTCGGTTTCGAAAACGAAGATTTAATTCAATTTTATAAGTTGGATTCTGATGGTAAGTCAGTCGACGGAAACAAAAACGAATATAAATATGCCGGCGGGCCTGATCACGGAACGCTGAGTGCAACCGGTACTCCCTGGTATAGGGATGATTTTCAGACCGGGAATCTGATCGCGGGTGTCTATCCGTCAAGTGCATCGGCACTTGCTGCCGGAGCAAAAACATTCGACTGGACGGTTAAGAGCGCCGGAGTAACCAATGCCCACGCCGACGATATCATGGTAGCGGCTCCTGTGGCAGATCGTAATTTAGGCGAAATCCAGGCTAACGGAAATGTCGCTTTTGAATTCAAGCACGTATTGAGTAAAGTAAGCATCAATCTTATTGCCGGAGAAGGATTTACTTCCGATGAAATCAGGCCGAGTGTTGTAGCAATGAATAATTTCAAACTATCGGGTACAGTAGATATAATCGATGGCACGGCCACTCCTACAGGTGACGCCACTGCTACTTTTAATCCCGTGAAATTAGGCCAAGTATATACAGTGACTGGTAAAACCGTGGTTTCCAGTTATGAAGCGTTTGTGATGCCGCAAATTATCGGAAAGGATATGGTGATAGTAACCGTAACACTCAATGGGGTGCCTTTCGATGTGAAACTGACGGCGGATAAATTGTTTGCTGGCGGAGCGCACAATGTGCTGAACCTGACATTGAATAAGACCGGTGTCGTATTATCGGCTTCGATTGCCCAATGGAATTTAGAAGATCCGATTGATTATCCTTTATATTAATTAAACCGAGAACTTATCTAATTTTAATCAGATATGAAATATATATTTAAATATTTACTCACCGGCGTACTATTGGCGGTATTGGCTGCAGCCTGTACTTCCGAAGATTTCCAATCGCCGACAAATAACGACGAAGATGCCGTGATTATCACGGCCGGCACGTTCCTTTCTGCCGATGCGGAATCGAAGACCCGCGCTACTATTGAGAATACATGGGAGCCTAATGACCGTATTGGTATCACGATGTTGAGTACGGAGACAAGCAAGGTTGTAGATAGCTATACGAATCGTGATTATGTAACCACTGGGGGAGACGGAGAATTTGTCTCGAATCCGGAAGCGAATAAAATGTATTATCCTATTAATGGAAGCGAAGTCACCTTCAAAGCGTATTATCCATATACCGGCTTGAACGATTATCCCAACTATCCGTTGGATGTGTCGGGACAGGCGACCCTTGCCAATCTTGACTTAATGACGTCGGTGCATGAAAACAAAGATGATAAGTCCGCTGCGAACAGCAAGAATAAAAAAGAAGCTCATTTGGTGTTCCACCACCGGTTAACGCTGGTGACGGTTAACCTGCTTACGGAAGATAGCAGCCCTATCGTTTTGGACAATCACACAAAACTGGTGATAAAAGGAATGAAGACTACCGGACAGTATAACTTGTTAACGGATGCACTTACCACGAATGTTGAAAGCGTGCAAGATATCGAAATTCCTTTGTCCTCGTCTCATGTTGGACGTGGCATCCTGCTTCCCCGGGAAGCGGCGGAAGGAGTCACCTTTGAAGTGAGGCTCGCCAATGGCGGTGTATATACTGCAAAGATGGCTACGGACCTAGACCTAAAAGGCGGGTTTAAATACACGTTCAACCTGAAATTAACAACTACTCCGACTCTCATTACGGCTGAGATCAAAGATTGGGACGATGGTGCTACCAGAGATTACGACGTAATCCATGTGGTGACTACGCAAGGGGAAAATGAAGGATTTAAGACTGATGATCAGTTGAAATTGTATGTGAAAGATAAGGAAGACACTGATTATTCTTTTTCTAAAGGGGGAACATTCACGTTTGATGGCATGAAGTGGGGAATCGCCACTCCTATTTATTGGGAGAACTTGACCGGTCCCACTTATTTTCGGGCAACGTCGGTTTTCGCTGGAAAATTGAATAATACCCAAATGGATGATTATCTGGTGGGTCAAACCACAGGAGTTGTTTTATACCAAGGAGTTCATCTGGATATGAAGCACGTGGGAACGAAAGTAACCGTGAAGTTGCAATCAAACGACGGTACTTATTCAGCAACCGATTTGGAAAGCGCTACGGTTACTTTACCCCAGTATCTCAATAGCGGTTCGTTGAATGAAACTACCGGTGCGTATGCCGTAGGTACTGGCAGAGGCAATATTACGCCCGAAGCGCCGGGAACAACCGAAAGGGTGGCTATCTTCCCCGCCCAAACCATAAAGGCCGGAACAACATTGGTAAAAGTGTTTATCAACGGGCATACGTATGAAGTATTGCATAAAGAAAATAATACGAATACGGATTTTACCTTTGAGTCAGGTAAACAGCATGTAATAACATTGAATATCCTGAAATCCGGCGTAAAAATTACGACCAAACTGATTGATTGGGAAGACGGGAATACGTATGAAGCTAATGAGGTACGGATTGGAAAACCGACATTGGGTGATAACGAAAATATTCCCGACGGCAGTGTCTTGAAGCTCTTTACGGAGGAAATTCCGGGTGCCGAACGTTTGGATGTACGCGGTCATTTCACTTATAATTCGAATACGTGGAGTTACTCTGAGCAGACAAAGTTGTTTTGGGAAGAATTGCCCAACATCGGAAAGATCTACGCTTCTATAGAGAATGCGGCTGTGAACGGCACCGAAGGCTACAATCAATCGAAAGATTATATCGTGGCTACTCCTGTCGAAAATAAAGGCGGAGTAGGCAATACGGCAATTCATTTTGAAATGAAGCATGCCGTATCACAGGTAGAGGTTGTTTTACGCCCTTCCGATACTTATACCGCAGAACAACTAAAAGATGCCGAGATTACTTTACCGGGTTATAAATACGATGGAGGTTTGAACAAAGGAGTATATGTGCCTGGAACCAAGACCGGAGAAGTCAAACTTGATAAACCGAACAACACCGAAATATTAACTCGCACATATTTGCAGGCACAAACAATTGCTACCGGCCAAACCGTGGCGAGAATGAAAATCGGAACGCGCACATATAATGTTACCTATGATCACTATGTGGTCTATAATGCAGGGGAGATCACCCATCTTTATATTACCATAAAAGGATCGGAATTGCTGGTCAGTGTAAAAGTGACCGATTGGCAAGATCAAACACCGGTAGAACTTACGTACTCTTTCAATCAGAAAGATCCCACAGTGGAAGGATTTGAAGACAATGAAATCATAAGGTTTTATGACTTAGGTCAAAGTACTACGGTAACAGATAATAAGAATTATTTCGTAAAAACGGATGGTGGTAAAAAAGTTCTGGAAGCTCAAGACGGAACGCCATGGTATAGGGATGATTTTGCCAATGGCGATAAAATCGTTGCCGTATTTCCGGCTCCGAATACGGTTCCGGGAGTGGTGTCAGGCGCCAACACGTTTAACTGGAATATGAATGATAAGAGCAATCCCATCCGCGAAAACGATGTTCTTGTTACGAACAACGGTGTAATTAAAGACAGAGATGCCAATGTAGACCTGACATTCAATCATGTGTTGAGCAAAGTGACGGTGAATATTATCTCCGGTCAAGGATTTGAACCAAATGAAATAAAGGATGGTAATCCATCCATACAGCTTGTCGACTTTATGCAGCAAGGTGTGGTCAATATTTCTACAGGAGGTGTTACCTCTATTTCAAACTCCCTGTCTTTCACTCCTGCAAGCATTCCTGCAAATACGGGTATTGTTGTGTCACCTGGTGTTACAAAAGATGCGGAGTTAAGTTATCAGGCATTGATTCTGCCCCAAACGAAGAGTGCAGACCCTGTTCTGGTAAAAGTAACCCTGAGTGGAATTGTATATGATGCCAAATGGACCGGTTCATTCGAATTTAAACCTGGGCAGCATCATGTACTGAATATTACCCTAGCTAAAACAGATTTAAAACTTTCTGCTAAAATTGCGGAATGGGTGACGGGAGATAACGGCAGCATTATCATTAAGTAATTTCTAACGGTTTTAGAAGATGAAAATAAGATATTATACTTATATATGGATACTTTGCTCGCTGCTCTGTTTTGCAGGCTGCGAAAATGAATCCATTATTCCGGATACCGGGGAGGAAAAGGTGCCGATTACCCTGTCGGCATCTTCCCTGCCGGTGTCGGTGGATGTACAAACGAGGGCGGAGACAATAAACAAGAGGTCGATCGGGATTGTGGCGGCGAAAGCTACGGGGAGTAGTATTAGCGATGTAACAAGTTGGACTGATTACTACCTCGATCACGTACGGGCAAATGGTACAGATACAAACCTGAACGGAGAGAAACAAGTGACTTTTGCGACGTTTCAATGGTGGCCGTTCAATCCCGCTGAGTTTTTGGCTTTTGTGGCGTACAGCCCGTATAGCGGAACCGGAGGTGATTCAAGGGTTGCTCGTGTTGTCGGTACGAATACACTAAAGGTTACTGCCGGTACGACAAATGCTTTCCCCGATTTCTTGTATACTACGCCAATGGGTTCGTATAATAAAGTAGTGGCACAGAATGCTCAGGACAATGCGATTTCATTGGGTGAGTTCCAGCACGCAATGGCGAAACTGGATATCAGGATAATCCTGGTAGATAAAAATGGAGATGAACTGGCGGCAGATAAATATCCTGATCCGAACCGGATAAGGATAACCGAATTGAAGGTATCCACCGAGGTGAATAGCGGGGAATTTGATTTACTCCAAACTGCTGAGCCTAAAGCGTGGACTTCGTTGAATGTATTAGCGACAAAACAAATGGTGCGCACTCATATCAGCACGGCAACGGAGTTGGCCCCGACTCTTTCTACCTATACCAATTGTTTTTTACTGCCCGGTACGGAGAATGAAAGTTACGTTTCCGTCACGATTCAAGAATGGGACGAGACAACAAATGCTCCTCTAAATACAATTATCAAAGAGGCTAAAATAGAGGAGTTCGAGGTTTCTGCCGGCGTCGGGGCCAAACTGGAAATGGGTAAAACCACGCTGCTTACTATCAAGGTGAAGTATATGCCTATTCCCGATCCCGAGAATATTATTCTCGAAGGACAGTTGGTGGAATGGAATTATAAAGGGAAAAGTACCGTTACAATTGAATAAAAGAAAGGAACGAAAATATGTTGAAACAATACTATAAATATATAGCGGTGTTCCTCCTCGTGGGAGCGGTTATTTCCTGTTCATCCGACGCGTTGGACGATAAGCCGCTAACGGAAGGCGATGTGCCTATTGAGGTGAGCGGAATGCTTACACGGGCGCTGGGTGACCTCGGTGATTCGGGAGACGGGAAGCTAATAACGACCGGCTACCCATTGGAAACAATTTACAAGGCCGCTAACGTTAATTTCTTCCTCACGGCTCGCACGACAACAGCTCCTGTTGGAAATTATTTTTTGAGTCGGCCCATCACGATTGGTGCTAAAAATACAAATGATCAAGGAAGAAATAAGCTGGACGGTACTGTCTACTACCCGCTGGGGGAAAAAGAAATCAATCTCTTTGCCCATACGGTGTCTGCGGATGCAAGCGGAAACATCACGTTAACAGCGGGTACTGAACGTGCCAATGATGTACTGTTTGGGAAAGGAACAAACGATCTCGGAATAGAGAGATCGGGGAAATCCGATGATCCGATCGAATATATCACCTTCAATCACCTGATGACCCGGGTGGATGTGAAGATTGAAGTGGATGGTTCGGTGCAGGATACAAAACCTCAGAGTATTACGATGCAATTCGCTCGGAATGGTGCAGACGGATTCATTGTGAACAAAGGGACTTTCAATATATTCAACGGGGTAACGGCAGCGAATAAAGCGGATGGAGAATACTCTTTTTCAAATATTACAACTACCGCGACCACTCACTATCTGGTGCCCAACGGTGCGAATTTGAGTAATACTTCTGAGCCGATATTATCGTATTTAAAAATAGATGATTATGTTGCGGATGCTGAGTCAGGGGATTTGAGTTCGATTAAGTTTCCTAAAACCGATAAAGAAAATGATTTTATATTAAATCCCGGCCTTGCTTATGATCTTACGTTCAAGATCAACCGTTTGAAGATCCTGGAGATAAAGCTGACACTAAAAGACTGGATTCCAAAATCAGGTTCCACCGAATGGGGATACAAGCCGAAGAGTATGACACTTAATACCGGCACTGAATATGTTGCGAGTGAAATTACCAAGATGGTGCTGAAATATACGCACGGAGGTCAAGTATATCAGTATATCGGTGAGAAAAAAGGAGATAAAATCGATTTCGTAACCCTGCCTGAAACGCTTACGGCGGGAACACTTACTGCCGACCTGTATACGACAGACGGATTGCTGTCTGATGATGTAACGATAGAGCCTTCAGGTACTAATCTGAATGTTCTCAATCTGGGACAATACGGTATGAAGAAGAACGGAGATAGGTATGAAATATCTACTCCCCTGCAATTGGCGCTTCTGATAAACAAAGGTGCTACGGCCGATCGGAAATATCTGATTGTCAACTCTCTCGATATGACGAATACGTCCGTTAAGTTAACGACATCGAAGGTGTTTCCTACAGATGCGGAATTGGATGGTAACGGGCAGGATATTCTTCATCTTGACATCACCGGTAACGGATTGTTTACAGAGAATAGCGGAACGCTAAAGAACTTTCGTATCGCTTCGGGATTGATCAAGGGAAATGCTTCTATTTGCGAAACGAATAACGGCAAGATAGAAGCGGTGGTGAATCAAGCCGATATTCAACCGGTCGATGGGATCGCCGGAGGAATCGCCGGTACAAATGGTGGGAATGGTACGATCCTGGCAACGGTTAACACCGGAAATGTGCTCGGAGGTACTACTGTGGGCGGTATTGCCGGAGAAAATAAAAGTACCTCGGCTGGAGCTATCGCTGCCTGTCTCAATGTCGGACAATTAAATAAGGCTGCTACGAATTTGGGCGGTATCATCGGAACTTCAGTTGCAGGTACATCAATTGTAAATACTTGTTACTGGCTCACCGGTACGGCAAGGAAAAATCAGGGTGCAAGCAATGAATTAGCGATTGGAAATAATCCGGCTAACGAGACGGATACAAACAGTGCCGATTTGGCAGCATCAAGTATCCGTAGCACGGAGGTGATCACTAAATTGAATGGCGTTTCCTCACCGTGGGTATTTAAATTGGAGGCGGTTCGGTCTTCATGGCCGATAGCAACAACACAACCTTAATAAAAAATTGAAATTGTATGAAAAGAACAATGAAATATATAACGTATGTGTGTGCGGCATTGCTTACCGTGGCACTCTATAGCTGCACGGACGACAGTGTGGTGCCGGAACAGCCGGCCGAAAAAGACGGTACGCTGCTGAACTTGCATATTAGCGATATCGTGCAACCGACTACCCGGCTGGCAGAACTCGGAGGTTCCGGTAATATAAGTCAGGGAAAATCTCCGACGAATGGTGCAAATAAGGAAAATATCGGCCTGTATATCTATTATCAGGACGATTATGATGCAAATAATCTGACTAGGCCGTATGTACGTAACCTTGAATGCAAGGTGGAAGGTGGGAAAATTGTACCGTTGGATAATAGTTCCATCTATATTTACGACCGGATGACCATCGTCGCATTCTATCCGTATAATGGTGCTGCAGATGATTATACGTTTAAAACAAAGGATGATGAGAAGAGGTATCCGATTACCGAAGGAGATTATTCCTATCAATTCTACATCCCTTACCGGGCGCAAGCGAATGTGAACCCCACCACGGCCTACTATGTGGAATTGGATTTGTATCCCGTGCAAACGACCAAAATACAGGTGGTACTGACCACGTCCAATCCGGATCTTTTCCCTGAAATAACCGATGGAAAAGACGGTAAAGTAAAGTTGGTGCCGAGTATCGATCCTCAAGATGCCGCGAGCGGCGAAGATAAAAGAGAATACTGGGTGGATATTCCTGAACAAGGTTTCGCTGCTCCAAATCCTGTAAGTAGCGGTCAATATGTACGCCGGTATAACGCGTATATATGGAAAAATAATGATCCGAAAAGCGATACTAATCCACATCACGGTGATACTCCGAATCATAACGACAACACGATTAAAAAAGGAGAGATTCTTTTGAAGAGCGGTGCGTTGACACTGTTTTTTCCGCAAGATGTGGAAATTAAGGAAGGCCTTGTGTATCGCTATGGATACAATATCGATACAGGAGAATTGTTTATCCCCACATCCGACGCATTGATATACGATGCCGCTACGTTGGGGGCCACAGGCGGAGGATATCAGGTGTGCGATATCGATCTGAAAGATGTTTCGGAATGGACGCCGGTGAATTTATCGGGGAATAGTTTATACGATGGCGGAGGACATGCCGTGAAGAATATGAAGATTTCGCAACTGACTACTGATAAAAATGCCGGCTTGTTCGGAACCCTTTCGGCAAATGCTACCGTTAAAAACCTGCATCTGGAATCTCCGGAAATTGATATCGATTTTTCGGGAGCTACCTCTACCGATACATGCCATGTAGGCGGTTTGGTTGGCAAACTCAACAGAGTCCTTACTCCTGCCGAAATTGAGGCTCTGTTAAAGGCTGAGTTGGGAAATCTTCCTCCCGATCTTCCCCAATCGGTAATCGATGCCTTGGTTGAAGATTTGAAGAAGAGTTTTACCGGAGGCACCAGTAGTATTCAAGGTTGCAAAGTTTCGGAGCCGACAATCACCGTAAAAGGGAATAATTTAATCGCCGGGGGACTTGCCGGAATTGTAGGTGATAACGACAAATTTAAAGGTTCGATCACGAATTCGTATGTATTGGGTGGCTCTATAAAAGTGAATGAGGCTTCCCCTCAAGAATACGAAAACGCGCAGGTAGGCGCGTTCGCCGGTTCGCTGAAGAGCGGATCGATCACGAACAGTTATACTACCGCCACGGCGAAGGCGCATGTGAAAAAGGTAACAGGAACGCCTCCCGTAGTTACTTCGGAAGAAGTGGCCAAAGGCTTTACTAACGTCGTGACAACTCCTTCCGGTATCAACAGAACGGTAACGGATAGCTATACGAAAAATTTGAAAGATGATGTTACCGGTGTGCAAGATTTCGATTCGGCATGGCCCGGATGGAGTACTCTCACTGAGTGGCCGCTTTTTAGTAGTCCCGCTGTGTGGGGCAGTAACGGATCTTCTCCTTCCACCTATCCGACATTGATATGGGAATCGCTTTTGGATATAAAAAAAATAATTCGACTATGAAGATAAAATCAATCATATACGCTTTGATGGCATTGGGTGTGGCCGTTTCCGCCACTTCGTGCCGCAACGATGGCAATGATCCCGTAACGCCCGCGGAAGGGCAGGAACTTGTTCTTTTGCCTTCCATCGGCAAGATGCAGGAAAAAGTGATAACCCTGCGCTCGGGCGGCAGCAACTCGTTCTTTGAAGACGGAGATAAGATCACGGTTAAGATTACCACGAGTAGAGAAGTTAAATCTTCTCACGAATATACTTATGGAGGCAGCACCTTTACCGGTGGGTTTAAATTCACGCCTGATAATACCTATATCAAGGAATTGGTCGCTTTATGGCCGGAAGAAAGTTCTACGGGAAGAGCGCAAGTTATTACCGATCAACGGAAATATGTCGATTATAAGCAGGCGAACAGGTTGAAAGCCGTGGGCAGTACAAAGAATATTATGCCTACCGCCGCGCCGGTACCGCTGGTATTCCAACATGAGCAAAGCCGCATCACGTTCCGTCTGGCTGGACAAAATGCCAACGGGCTGATCATTAAATCGCTTCTTCTTGAACTCGATACAAAGCTTCCCGGTTTAGGGAAAAAAGGTTTCTGGGCCTATTGTGGCGACGAATCTGAAGGCAAAGAAGAAGTGGGTAAAGGAGCGTTAAACGCGCAAATGATTTTGCCCGAAGGAATCCATTTAGGTCCCGTGCCTACAGGCACAGAAGGGCGTATGAAAATAGGTTTGGTAACCGTCGGTGAAGCGAACACAACGAACAAAGATTACCGGGGAATCATGTATGTTCCGAATAGCACGAATATTACGCTGGAAGCCAATCACGATTACGTGGTGACGCTTACGCCTGAAGGATATGATCTGAATGCAGTGGTATATATCGCCGGATTTCCGCAAGCCGAAGGGTATGTAGGAGTGCCATATCAATTGCCCGGCAAGGTTGGAGATAATCAATATGAAATAAAAACCCTTGCGCAACTCGTTACCATCTCTTGGTTGTTAAGTGGTGAGACGCTGAGTGCGGAATGGGATACGGCAACGGATTGGGAAAACAGTACATTCGCTATTGTAAACCCGATTAGCGTATCCGATAAGATAAAAGAAAAGGGTGATAAATACCTGAAAGCTTCTGTTCTGAAAACGAATATTGATAAATTCACCGGTACGGAAGAAGCCACTTATTCTGATAATAAATCGGTATTTGAATAGATTTGAGATTTATAAATAAAGTAAGATATGAAATATACTTATTATATATATGCTGTTGCATTGGCGTTTGCACTGAGTGTCGCCGGGTGTAACAAGACGGACGACACCGGCATCGGCGACGATATGCAAGTGATAGACGGTATCGAACTCGGACTGGGCGCGGTAGAGACTTCGTCGGAAGCAACTACCCGTGCTACAGTAAATAATGTTGTCTATGCTGTCAATACAACAGAGGATCCGACAAGAACAAAAAATGCGCAAAATTTTATAACGGATAGGAATGAATGGAAATTAGATTTTCATTTATTTAATGGAAATGTGGAAGATAAATACACTCCCGGATCTTTTATAGGGCAGACTGATTCCGATAACGATGGAAATTGGAAACCCTCCGGAGATTTTTTCTTTCCTAATTATTTTAAACCATGGGCTGCATTATGGCTTTATTATGATACAAAAGATAAAGAGGTCGCCAAAATACAGTCTGATAAAACTGTTTTTCTTCAACAGGATCAGCTATACAGGCCTAAAAGTCAGTTAGGATCTATTGCTAAAAAAATATCAGTGGAATTGCAGCACCAAAGGGCGATGATTAATTTCAAGTTCGAAGGTATCCAGCGGAGCGACATCGTTGAAAGTTCTGTAAAGGTTGTGGTAAATGGAGAGATTTATACGCCTTACAACGTAAGAACTGACGGCACATTGGAATATCTGCTTATCCTCCCGGAAAGCATAAAAACATCTGACGGAACTGGGATGAAAGTGACGTACAGTACCGTGAATTTTCCTTCGGGAGCCTCTATTCATCAGTCTATCGACTATGAGTTGCCGGTAACCCTGAATAGCGGAAATGAATTGGGCAGCAACAACTGCTACTGCTTCACGTTGTCGGGCAAGGAATTGTCCATATCACCCGTAACCATCGTCAACTGGACTACCGGCGAACCGGTATCGGGAGAGTATGTAGCCGTTACGGCTTATCCCACCTTTAAGGGGCCGGCCAATAAAACGTATTACTTCTATTATGATAATAAGTTGGTAGACGCACAAGGGAAAGCAATTTTACAGGCAATCAACTTCAACAAAGACGGAGAGTGCACCATCAAGCCCGACGGACGGATTATTACCCATATCCTCACGAATGCAGCAGACATACCTACGGATCAAAATAAGCTGGTGCCGCCGATCATATTAGGTAATACAGAAAAAATGTATATCGCGATCTGACAAAAGTTATCGAATAAATAGAAAACTAAACTTTCACTATTCTTACCGGGGATGTTGCGTAAAGCGGCATCCCCGGTAATATTTTCTGTATTTTATCTTCATCAAACGTCCTTACTTATCGTAACAGGCGAAGCTTCCGCCAACGATATCATTCGATAAATTCACTCTTGCTTTTGAAGGCATCTCTCGGGGTGAATGCGGGGGTACTCGTACGTATCTCTTGCTGTGCAGCATAATCAAGCTTCACAAACTGCACCTGAAAGGATAATCCCGTTTCTTTCCAACGGAATTCGGATTCGTACCGCGGTAGACAACGACTTATTGGTACGGCAAAACATGTACTTACCATTATTTCTCCTATTATAGATATCACGTACTCGGTTGCTAGCCGTGCAGAATTACAGCCTTTGTGTCCACATGACGGTTTGCTGGTTGAATGGAACAATGTGCAGTTGTCAAGAATTCCTTGAAAACTGTTTTTAAATAATAAATAACAGAAGTAAAACCGGAAAAAAACAGTTTGAGATGCAAAAAGTGTATTGATTTGCATAAAGTCGTAGGGTAAAAGTGTATATTTGCACATAAAGTAGCGGGGTGAGAATGTAAAGTAAAAAGAAATAACCAAATATATGAGAAGAATAGCATTAAGTTTCTTACAGAAATGGAAACAAAAAAATACACGAAAACCTCTTATTATAAGAGGCGCTCGTCAAGTTGGTAAAACTTGGTTGATGAAAGAATTTGCCAAAACCGAATATGAAAATTTCGCCTATGTCAATTTTGAAGACAATCAGCAGCTAAAAACATTGTTTTTAAATGATTTCGATATACCACGTATTTTATTGGCTATACAGATCGCGACAGGAATAAAGCCGGAGCCAAACAAAACGCTAATTATATTTGATGAAATTCAAGAAGCTGAGAGAGCTTTAACCTCATTGAAATATTTTAGAGAAAATGCTCCCGAGTACCATATTATAGCAGCAGGTTCATTACTGGGAATCGCGTTACATGAGAATACATCTTTTCCGGTAGGTAAAGTTGAATTCTTAGATTTATATCCTCTAAGTTTTACCGAATTTTTAGAAGCATTGGGAGAACACGATTTGAACAATTTGATCCAGACTCAACAGTGGGTAATGATAAACGCCTTTAAAACAAAGTATATAGAGCTATTGAAGCAATATTACTATGTGGGGGGAATGCCCGAAGTTGTTTCAAGCTATGCAATGAATCAGGATTTTAGTGAAATACGGCAAATTCAGCAGCACATCCTTAATTCATACGAACAGGATTTCTTAAAACATGCTCCTGCAGATGTTGTTCCACGCATCCGTATGGTTTGGAATTCCGTACCTGCACAATTATCGAAAGAAAATCGTAAATTTATCTATGGCTTGATAAAACAAGGAGCCAGAGCCAAAGAATTTGAATTAGCTTTAGCTTGGTTAACGGATTGTGGTTTAATACATAAAATCAATAGAGTATCTAAACCGGCCTTACCTTTGAAGGCGTATGAAGATATGGGTGCATTTAAACTATATCTGCTTGATATAGGTTTGCTGGGAGCGATGGCAAATCTTGACGTGAAGACCTTGCTTGATGGCAATCTGATTTTTAGCGAGTTCAAAGGAGCTTTGACCGAACAATATGTTTTGCAACAATTGGTTACAGATGCGGAAATCTCAATCTTCTATTGGTCATCAGAAAAATCGAATGGAGAAATAGATTTACTTATACAGTACAAAAATGAGATTGTTCCGATAGAAGTAAAAGCCGCCGAAAACCTTCAGGCAAAAAGCTTACGGGCTTTTGCCGAAAAGAATAAATCCAAAATGGCGATACGAACTTCCATGTCAGATTTCAGAGAAGAAACATGGTTGACTAATTTACCTCTATATGTGATCAATGAATTGACAGGCTATTTAGAATCAAAAAACTAATCAACCATGAAGCGTATGATGAGTATTCTAAGGTTATCTGAAATGTCTAAAGGCATTGGACGCTGCCTTACAAATAGAGGATCTCTTTGGGTATCGTGCGTTGAATTACGAAAAACTGAAGGGTGATAAATTGGGGGTGCCTTACACGGCATTTAATGAAGTGCTGAATGGAAAACGTCCGGTTTCTGCCGATCTGGCATTGCTTTTGGAGGCATCTCTCGGGGTGAATGCGGGGGTACTCGTACGTATGCAAACGGATTATAACCTGCAACGGGCAAGTCAGGATAAAACACTGGCTAAACGATTAGAACAAATTCGTAAAGTCGCCTGCCTTTAACCTGCGTCGTTCGGTTCTATGCCTTTGGCAAGAGTGATAATTCCTCGGTAACTGAATTTTTATATGGTTTCTTTGTTTATAATTGTAGTTATATTTATATCGAAAATATGATTATGGTTACAATTTTAAACTTATAAATTTGCCTGTTTGAATAAAAGAATTTATTTTTGCGCTGTATTTTATATTCAAAATATGGTTAAGGAAACGAAAATAAACTACTCTAAATTGGGGAAAATGGTGCAAGAATATCCTAAAGGACTTGTATTGCTCTCCTCTTGGCTTGTTTCGGAAGGATATTCCTATGAACTGCAACAGCAATATAGGAAAAGCGGTTGGTTGAGGTCTATTGGCAAAGGAGCGATGTTGAAGTCAGGTGATCCTCTTTTATTATCGGGGGCTCTTTTAGCATTGCAATTTCAGGCTAAAATAAATATCCATTATGGAGGTCGCTCTGCATTAGAGTTACAGGGATCTTCTCATTATCTGCAACTTACTTCGCAGGAGGTGACATTATTTGCTCTCGGTCGAACAAAATTACCGCCTTGGTTTACAGATAATAAATGGGATGAGGAGTATAACGTATTCAAATTATCTCTCTTCAAAAATGATGCTATTGGATTAGTCGATTACCAAAGTGCGGAATTAGGAATGAAAATATCAAGTCCTGCACGAGCAATGATCGAGTGTTTGTCGTTATGCCCAAATGAATTCTCATTGACAGAAGCTTATGAGCTAATGGAGGGGTTATCAACTTTACGGCCTAAATCGGTACAGGAAATATTGGAAGAATGTAAATCTATAAAAGCAAAGAGGCTTTTTCTCTATTTTGCGGAGCGTGCCGGGCATAGCTGGTTCAAATACATAGACCAAACAACAATAGATATTGGTTCTGGAAACAGAAGCCTTGTGAATAATGGCGTATTAGTGGCAAAATATAAATTAGTTTTACCTGAAGAATTGGCATAATGAAAGAATTATATAAAAAACAAATATCTTTCTTATTGGATATATTGCCGGAAGTCGCAAAAGAGGATGTGTTTGCTCTTCATGGAGGTACAGCAATAAATCTGTTTTACTTGAATATGCCTCGCTTGTCGGTTGATATAGATCTTACCTATGTTCCGGTTAGTGAAAATCGAGATTTGGATTTACAGAATATTCGTTCAGCTCTTGAAAGAATAAAAGAACGGTTGAGAAGACAGATACCAGCCATCCGTTTTTCGGATCCTATTAGAGCAGAAGAAGAACTAAAGCTTATCTGCACGATACCGGATGCAATAGTTAAAATAGAAGTAAACCAAATCAATCGTGGAATAATTGCCGCAACAGAGACCGTTGTACTCTGTGACAAAGCGCAAGAAACTTTCGATAAGTTTTGTGAAGTAAGAACAGTCTCTCCGAAACAGCTATGGGGCGGGAAGATTAATGCGGCATTGGACAGGCAGCATCCTCGTGATCTGTTTGATGTGAAAAATCTAATGGATGAAATCGGTTTTACAACAGATATAAAGGAAGGTTTTCTGTTTTTTCTTTTATGTGGTAAACGCCCAATACATGAATTGTTAAGACCTCATCTTGTAGATCAATCGGCGGTGTTTAAAAGTCAGTTCGAAGGAATGACAGATTATACATTCGGCTATGAGGAGTATGCAAATACGAGGGAAATTCTGATTAAAACAATCAATGATTCGCTAACAAAAGAGGACAAAGAATTCTTATTAGCGTTTTCTAAAGGGGAGCCGGATTGGACAACGGTTGATTACGGTAAATTCCCGGCTGTAAGATGGAAGTTGTTGAATATTCGTAAATTGAAAGAAGCTAATCCTCAGAAGTATGAAGCACAAGTCAATGCTCTTAAACAAACTGTATCTTTTTAAGACAAATAAGCTTTGACAATGCGCCCCAATGATTCTAATTCGGGTTCAGTCAAATTTAAACAGATTCTAAAATGCATTTTTTATGAACCCGGGGCGTCGCTTTGAACGACATTT
>ENA-UOOM01001028-UOOM01001028.1-fermentation-metagenome-genome-assembly--contig:-NODE-1028-length-28525-cov-14.225149_pt1 | contig 28525 bp, 12 predicted proteins | sample MGYA00245781_ERZ724031 | MGnify/ENA primary metagenome ERZ724031 (study PRJEB28704, sample SAMN03018317) | fermentation metagenome | biome: anthropogenic terrestrial biome; feature: soil... | reverse complement strand
AAATAGTGGTAAGATCGGAAAAAGGTGGAAGTAAATTTACAATGATTTTTCCGGAGTAACGGCCTTAACGCAAATTTCAATTCTATTGTGAGCAGGATTTAATGTACTTTCCATCGATACTTCCCGGAATTTACGATTTCAATCGGGCCCGGAAACGGATTCGACAGATTTCTCTTTTTCCCAAAATAATCATTGTCTATTTGAATCGCTCCTCCACCAGCTTGACAATAAGGGAGCTGTGTGACAGCCGATGGGGCTAATGCATCGGAAGTAACCAGCTGACGTTTCTGATTGAACCATTTTTCGTTAATAATCATCTCAAGATATATTCCCTCCCTTTCACGGACCAGATTGCATAAGGGATCGAAATCCAGGTCATCTGTTGCCGTTCGCTCAACCGATGGATTGTTCTTATACTGTTTCATTTGTTCCTGAGCATTTTCATTCATCTCGCCAAATTTCTTTTGTTCTTTATTTCCGGCAATTTTTATCGTTCCGCGGGTATACACATTCCCTTCAAATACAACCGGTAAAAGTGCACTACTGTATTGGCTTACATCGGATCCCTCCAGAAATAAATTGTTTATGAATTGAATATCACCTCCCGGATTATCGTGCAAACCTTCTACAAACGTAGAATGCGGTCTATGATATGGCGTTAAGCGGGCATCGTAATCAATAACGTCCACTTTTCCCATGAAAATATTATGTGTAAAAGCTGCTCCGCTCGAATTCATCAGTAGATTTTTCCCGGAAAGTAAAATATTGTTGAACACCAGCGTGGGCCCATGGTTTACTTCCAAAAATATGTCAGGAGAATTGTCGTGCATCAGGTTACCGGCTATCTGGGCTCCCTGCGCCATCCAATCGAGCCAGACGCCCATATTTGTCCGGTAAATATAGTTGTTCCGGATTTGCACATCCACTGCGCCGTGAAATTTTATACCTGCCATCTCCGCTCCGCCGAATAAACGCCTGACATGAATATCGTGAATTGTATTGTTTTCGATAATGCTGAATGCACACCCCATACTTCCTACTATTCCGGCCTGTTCACAATGTGAGATGGTATTGTTACGGATAATATGGCTGCCGATAGTGCCTTTGTTCCATCCGAAAGCCAGCGCCCGGTTGATCGTCCCAATGTAACCTTCGGCCGATTCTGTGTCCTTGTTGTCAAACTGATCGCCGTATTTTCCCAGCGTAATCCCAACACATTTGGAATATTGGATCGTATTGTTCTCTATAACCCACCCTTTGCTCCAGTGAGTACCGACCAGTCCCATCTGCTCCGCTGTAGGAGGCGCCCAGTTGGTGGCGGCATGCTGCATAATAAAACCTTGTAATCCAATAAAATTAATAAAAGGTTTGTCGGGATAGAAAACTGTTTGCCTGACATTTATTTCCACAACTTCATTGTTCGGATCATGGTTTGGAAACTGTGCCCAAATAATAGTTGTTGTAGTATCGACTTCCGCCCACCACAAACACTTTCCATTATTTACGGGAGTCATAACGTCTTCTTTCGTAGCTGATTCAACAAGCCAGTGCCCATTCAGATAAACCTCACCCCGCCGGTATTTCCGATCTTTTGGGTCCGGCCAGAACCAATCGCCCGATATAAACTCTTTATACGGATTAAATTCCCCGAAAAAGCTATTGGATATTTCAACCCTCCATGTATCATTCTCCGACTTCTGCCAGTTTTTGATGATTTCCGAACCTTTTATTTCGACTCTTTCTCCATGAGCCACCCTGTAAACAATGCGTTCATTTTCGGAGTTCCCACCGCGCGGCGGCACAATCTGTTCACGATAAACACCCTGATGCACCGTAATCGTATCGCCGGGCATCGCAACGTTGGCCGCCGCCTGAATGGTTTTAAACGGACGGGCAGTTGTTCCGTTACCGGAATCGCTTCCTGTAACTGCAACATGGTACTCATGGCCATTTCGTTTCGATTGTCCGGTGACAACTAAACTCAGCATCAAAAAGATAAATAAATAAAAGTGCTTCATATCCAATTGAATTTTGTTACAAATAATTACGGAAAACCTATCTGCAATATCAATATCCGGGGGCTCTTTTTAATAAAACGGGATCTGCTTTTTTCCCTTCGACGATCGGGTAAAGCAACCATGTATCGTTGTCTTTTCCGGTTTCCAGTTTCCAGCTCTTAGCCGGATCGGATAGTTCTTTCTTTACCCAGCGTGGAAAGGCATTCGCGGCGCGGGCATCTTCCCATGTCCTGATCACGTTAAAAATAGCCTCTTTCTGCGGGCAGCTTTCTACATCTTTCTGGTTCAGGATCAAACTATACGTTGTTCCTACTCCTACCGAAATAGCCTGGATATGCTCATATTGCTCCACTGTGGAATTTTCTTTTATGGGAAAATTTCCGCCCATACCGACGGGAAAAAAGTTAGCAAAAGTAACGTCCCTGAGATCCTTTCCCTGACTGGTAGTACTGCCCCACTCCCGCGTATCGGCATCGTAAAGGTTTTTGCCGCCACCCACATTCCAAATGCTCTGGTAATGCCATGATCCTTCCGATAAGGTAGCTCCGGTAAAACGGATATAAGGCACTCCGACTTGCTTACCGCGTTCGAACATTTTCCGGAAAAAACGTTTGGCTCCGTAGTATCCATGCCCTGTATTAAAAAGGAATTCCTGCCCGTCGAAATCGTAATATGCCAACCCGTTGATACGGCAGACATCGGCATAATATTCGGCAATTTTGTCTTGCAATTGCATATTAGGTATCAATCCATCGTATCCGTAATTTATAGTTACCTGCAGTTTATAAACAGTGTTACCCTTATGATGCTTCGAAGGCGTTGTATTCCAATAGCCACGTTTTACATTGAGTAAACGATATGGCTCTTCATCTGAAACACCCAGGTAATGAATCAGTTCCTTGCCTATTTTAATCATATTCAAATCGACGCAGTGCCCCTCCCAACTTGCAATTTCTTCCATGTATTTCGGATCATCGACAAGGATAATGGTATCGCCCGGCTCCATATCATTCATCAGCATTCTCTTTTGCTGATAAGAAAGGCTATCGCTCGGAACAGGGCTTGCATCCAGGGTTCCCGGGGCCAATGAATTGGTGATAGGCGTCCGTCCGATCATAATTCCATACTTTGCCGCCATTTCTGAAAATTCTTTATGCGATTTATTTCCTGCTGTCATTTTAATCGGTTTCCGTTCAAAGTCCTTCCCGTCAATATAGCCCCCATTTCCTCTGTCGGGTCTTAAAAAACCCTGGTCGTACAAACTGATCGCTTTAAAACCCAGGCGGTGTGTATAGGAAATGATGCTATCATTCAGGTTGCCGGCTGTCATGGCATCCGGAACAAAGGCTGCGGGATCTTTTACCCATCTGCCGTTCATAGTGGGATAAGGAAGTTTTTCCTGCAAGACAATATCCTGAATAACATCCAGCAACGCTATGCTATCCGGGCTCCCCCAGAAAGCTACCGATGAGCCTATATAACCGATACCGGGTAAAGGTTCTACATCCAGATGATTAGGGACATTGGCTTCCATATTGGGAATTAGCGAAAAAAACACCTCGCGTCTCGATGAACGATCTCGGGAATGATACGAAATGGAAATACGCCCCTCCTTATCCACTTGCGCCGCATCACCATACATGATGCGGTAATAAGGCTCTTTATGTGCGTAAAAAGCGACATCGCTGATCCCATTTCCTCCCAACGTGAAGATCTGGCCTTCATGCAGATTGTCCGGCAAAGGAAACCTTTTTGTATCGGGGCTGTGAATAACGTACTGGAAAGGTGCGGCATCGCCGATCGTTTCGGATGTACCGCCAAGGGTATTGTCATCCAAAGCCAGCATTCCGATAGCATAATTGACCACTTCGCTGGTATCGCGGGCTACACCGATTATTTCGCCCATCAGATTCGTGATATTGGTATGGTAATGCCCCCACTGGATATCTTCGATATCCTTGCAATCGGACAGGGATAACAGGGTGAATTTAAAATATTTTTCCTGAAACGCGATGCTGATCTGAGCTTTTGAATTATTGGAAAAAGTGAGTGAGAAAATCTTTTTCTTTTTGTCGTAACTTGCCTTTACAGGTTCGTAATACTCCTTCTTTTCTCCATTATAAATGCTCATAAGAGGCGAAGGTTTATCGGCAGGGCTAAATTCACGGTGAGGTTTTACCGTAATATTCTGCATACTCGAAATAAATCCTTTATTATTGATATGAATTTTAAAATAATCCGTTCTGAAATCCCATTGTGCATTAGTGGTAGTTACCAAAAACAACGACAAAACAGACAAAATAATACTTTTTTGTTTTGATAAACAATTCATTGACAGGAAAATATTTTTCAACATATGTTTTTTATTTATAGTGATACGTTTATTTACTGATGTTATTTGTTCCGGATTGCATAGTGGCATATTGGCACATTTAATCCGTTTTCAGTATATAATTTACCGACTTACCGGCTTTTACCCTTACTTTATCTTTCCATCGCAGGAAAGCATTGTCGCCTAACGGACGGGAAGCCTCCTCCGCATTCTCCGCAAAGAGCGTAACGGTCGCATCATAAGTAGTCGGGTTCGTTATTTGCAGCACCAATTGTTTGTTATTCTGTTTGATAACCCTGGCATTCACATGATCAAATACATAGAAGGAGCTGATATCTGTCCGCACATAAATACCGGGGATTTCCAGCGCCATCATGGCACCGTTGGTTTCGTTCCATCCCGTCGTACCGCCATCTCCACGCGAACCACGGCTATCCGCATCGCAATAGGTCAAACGCTCCGTGATCTTTCCGTTGGGTTGTACACCTTCCGCATGGGCATGGATCACATCACGAAGCAATTCGGCATAAGCCGTTTCTCCGGTAGAGCGGTATAACTTGAACAATGCGTCACCGGACTGGGTACAGAATCCCGGAGCGCCATGCTTGTTCTGTGTACTGGCCCAGACTGCACCGGTCAGGTTCGCACCCAGTTTCGCCAACGGAGTATTTTCCGGTAACCGGTAAGGGAAAGATACTGTCCATGTTGCGCATAAGTTCGCCAGATCACCGGATTGTTTCAGATATTGTTCTTTACCTGTTACCTCATACAGTGTCATTAAAGAGGTTAATAAGGCAACCGCTGTTTCGGAATCGGCATTCTGCAGGATATCCCCGCAACCTCCGGATGTAAAGCCGACTAAAGCAAAATTATCATAATAGTCTGCTGCCGCCTCGCAAGCGACTTCAAGATAGTCCGGATTATTGTAATAACCGGAAGCCAAAGCCAATCCGGCTACTGCCATAGCGCCACTCGTGGTGTTAAATACAGCAATGTTACCGGTTTCCACATGCAGGTAATTCCCCCATGTGGCATACTTTTTCCAGGTATTGATAAAAGCATCCGCCAGTAAACGTATATTCGTTTCCCATTCCGGGTCAATGGCATTGGTTTTCCCCTGTTCTCTCAATAACATAAACTGTTTTACCATCCAGTACAGCACATCGCCATTTTTACGGGTCAGGCCAATTCCCGGATTCTCTTTGGCGGCATCACGGTTGAATACTTTCCCATCCGATCCGAGCACATCGTAGTAATAGCCACTTTTACCTTTGGCTCGTGGCAACCCGAAATCGAATGTATTCTTAACTCTCCTCAAATGTTCCGCATCCCCTAAAGCCAACATCGGGTAGGTATTCATCAAACCGCCGATCCAGCCGTAAGAGATCCAGTCTGCATTCTCGGGGCAGTAATATTCCCATTGATCTCCTACATAATAACGTTCGTCGATATTCCGTACCATCCGGGTCAGCACCTCGCTCATCGGCATCAAATTGCGGGGAGCCTCCCCCTTTGTATGCAGTTTACGGTCTTTCATAAAGTGACCCAGCAACTCAGGGACATCTTTGCAAGGAAAAGTGATCTCGGTAACCCGGATGACAACCCGATCTCCTTTCTTCACCTCTATTCCCCGGTCGGGACTTTTACTGAAACCGATAAACTCCGGCTTACGTTCCCGCACTCCCGGAGCGCTGATAATAAAAGAAGCGACGCTTCTATCCGGTGCTTCTTCTATGATCAGGACATGATCCAATAGCTGGTTCTTCCACTCGATACCCTGATCGGTCAATAAGATCGTTGCGGACTTCTTTGCCCGTTCCAGTATGCTCATGGCAGGTGTTGCCGTATTGCTTATATTGACTTCTAACCGTGAGTGAGCTCCAAACTCAGGAGAAAGCTGAGGGATCGGATTGGAGGTCAGCGCCAGATCTTTCCGGTTATAATCCGTTTTATCCAGCCCGGTGGCATATGCCCGGTTTACAATACGCTGCCTGTTACCATTATACACCGACGAAGGGATCATTACATAGTTATCGCTTGTCCATCCATAGCGATCGAATGCGACTGCCACACCCGTATCGTTCATATCCCGCTTAGCTGTAAAAGAAAAAGTATACATCTTGCCGCCATTCGCCGTAGTGTGTTCCGTACGAACTTCCCAATCTGAGGCAGGATTTATTTCTTCACAATGTTTCAACTTCGATTCGTTGTAGAAACACTCCAACAGCCGGATATTTTTATTCGTGTTCTTTACATCCGGCAACCAGGAAGCCTGCGTAGAGGAGGACCCTGATGCATGTTCCGTCGCTTTTACGACGAAAGAGATCATCAGTAGGGAAAGAAGGAATAGCACATTTAATTTCTTACTCATAATAATCAGGTTATTCATCATTTATTTAAAATATTTTAACCAAATAAACTTGTGGACAGTTTCAACTACTGACTCGCATTATTCTATAACAAACCAGGTTGTCCCCCGGGCTTTTATATTTACAGGTAATAATAAGTCCCCTTTGTTGTTCAAAGGGTAAATCATACTTTTGCCATCTTCGAAAATTAAGGTTGCTTTGTCTATCAATCCGGTATAATATAGATTTACTTTCAATGTGCGGTTTATAATCTCATCTAAGGGGTTATATATCATTAGCAGACCTTTCTCTTTTCCGCCGGGATTTACATGTAAAATGGCATCGTAATCCCTTCCGTCAGGGCGGCGAACATGTATAATATCACTATCCAGTATTTCCCGATGCTTCTTGTAAAAATTTACCCACTTCATTACAAGTTCCTTAGTTTCCGGAGTATCATATAACTGCGGGCCGCGATAACAAGCTTGTACTCCGGCTCCAAACAAGTTGGCTAAACGCTGTTCATAATGTGGAAGATGATCTTTTAGCGGTTCTATTGTTGCTGATTTTCCTCCTCCCTGATATTCCACAAGTGGCACAAACATCCAACCCATAGAGGGTGTTTTGGACCAGGTTCCGTCATATATATTTTGTCGTTCAATAATTTCCTGTTGCGCACGAGGAAGTGACCAATTTGCTTCCCGATAACCCATTCCTGTTTTATTACTGCCATTTAGAAAATATAGATCAGGTATATTTAAATAAATGCCGTTACTCCTACACCATTTGTAAAAATCGGCCACTCGTTTGAACTGTTTCCATTGCGAATCGCTAACATTTTTATGACCTGGATGATTGTTTGAATAGCATAAATCTCCAGGATATGAACCGTCATGTTCGAAAACTGACAACCCTGTTTTTTCATATAAATTATAGAGCTTTCTGAAATACTCTTGTCCCCATTCACTTTCAACACAAGGCGAATTTCCAAATCGGGGACGTTGTCCTTCGGGTAGTATGACATCATTTTCAGCGTCTATGCTACGGCTGGCTAACAACGAATAACCACCTAAAGCTATATTTTTTGAACGAGCATAATCGGCTAGTTTTTTCATCCGATTTATATTTTCAGGAGAATCATCTTCTGCTTCAAAGCCACTCCAAAAAGTCATGATTACCATTTCGAATCCTACTTCAGCACATTGGTCTATAGCTTTTTTAACGGATTCATTATCAGAACTCCGCACATGCATCAATATGGGATTTTCCGTTACCCATGGCGCTATTGTCCGCATCATACGACGATAAGCCAGGCTTTTTCGTTCTCTTTCCCAACTATCGTTTAAGAGTTTCCATACTCGAAAGCTGCTAAATGTGTTGCCTGTAGCGATAGTTTGCTCAGGTCCTATTTTAGGGGCAACTTCTAATAAGCAGGGTGCTGTTCGTTCATAATTGACCTGTGTCTTATAGAGTGGATCTTTTTTCCACTCTATACTGGAATGATATATGTATTCTTCACTCATTCCTCCAAAATTATAATCTGTTTCCACCGTAATGTTAGGATATAGCCATCTATCCCGTTTATCTACGGTACTTTCCGACTCGTAGACTGCTAGTATTTCACTTTTGAAGTTATTTATAGTGATGTCTTGTCCGGATTGATTTTTTACCGAAATCCATTTGCTAAAGACCGGCAAATTGTCATATAATTCGTAATGGACGTTAACTTCAATCTGTTTTAAGTACGCTAGCTGTGATGAGATATTATCATTAATATTTGATGGGAAATCACCGAGCATACTGAATGCTTCTATACGGCAACGCCCCTCTATTCCTTTTTCTTGATAATCATTACTTCCTCCTTCAGTATCCATTTTACCAACTCTTACTTTCCGAGGAATTTCATTTGCATTCAAACCGCAAAAACCAATAGATTGCCAGTCAATCCCATTTAAGGAGAAAGACGTTTCAAGTTTATCTGTTTTCAGTTCAAGTCTTAACCAAATAGATTGAGTCTCATTAACCTTAATTTTTTCACGTTCTTTTTTGCCATCGTATAAAGCTACCTCATTACTTTCACTTCTATAATTTACTTTTATCGTTTTACTATCGAAAACCAAACCGATTCCAGGTCCCCAATTAGAAGAGCGATCTGTTCCCGGATTTATGTGAGCTATTATCACTTTAGTTCCTGTCTTGAAATTTTGTTCTGCATATACGGCAGTATTGGCGAGTGCCATGATTTCTCCAACCTTTCCTTCATTAATGAAAGAATTCCGGTTATGTGCCTTTGACTCTACTAATGTCCATTCGGGTAGTAATTTATTAAAATTGTCAAAGAATAATACTTTTCTCCGATCATCCATATTACTGCGTTTAGCAAGAGTATTAATTGCCTGGTCATCGAGTAGATAAGTAAAGACCAGTTCTTTACCCGGAGCAGGCCATGGCAGGTCTTTCGGCATCCATTCGAGCCTTTTTTTCCAAGGGAAACGTTCTTTGATCTTCTCTACCTCATAGCTTTTCATTTTGAAAGCTCCGGGATTGGCCTCAAGATTCGGTATCCATTCTTTTAACAAGTAATTGTGGATAGGTTGTCCATCCAGTCCGCCCACATCAAAGTGATGCCCGTCAATGGTTAAAGAAGCTTCCGGACGGACAGAACGAAGAAAGGATGTGTTGCTCTGCATTTCTTCAAGTTCTATTGAAGCCACATTGGGGTAAAGAGTAAAAGTACGGCTTACTAATCCATTGGTAAAGACAAGATAACCTTCCGGCGTCTGATATAAGGCGGCCTGGGCATTGACAGGAGTTACTAACCAATCTTTTTGTACAGTTACTTTTTGTTTATCAAATACAGGATATGAATCTTGAGCCCATAAACACAGGTTACAATGCATTGATAATAGGATAATAATTAAAATTGTTCTTTTCATTATATATTATATCACACTAATAATTTTGATCAGGGTGTATAGCCCCTCTTTAGGTTTAATAGTACACTTTTAATCACTTAAAACACCATATAAGGCTCCCCTCTCATCTCCAAAGAGGTATAAATCCCTTCCGATTTACCGGGTTGCCCTCCTCCAATATAGATTCTAACCCTGCCATCGGCTTGTACAAGATTTCCTTTTTCATCCGCCAATGCCAGTTCTTCGGGCGATAATGTGAAGCTGATGGTACGGCTTCCCCCCCTCTTCAGGTATATCCGTTCAAAACCTTTGAGCACACAGTTTGGTATCCGCCTGTTGGCATCTTCAGGGTGAATAAGGTATAACTGGACAACTTCTTCACCATCATACTTTCCTGTATTCTTTATTGTTGCCGATACTTTGATTGTTTTTCCGGTTTCTGTTATTTCCGGGTTTTCTATCTCTTCATAGGTGTAATTTGTATAACTCAGCCCATACCCGAACGGATAGCGTACTTCCCCCTTGAAGTAGCGGTATGTCCTGTTTGCCATCGAATAATCTTCAAATGCAGGCAAATCGTCATCACTTATATATGTTGTCAGAGGCATCCTTCCAGCCGGATTATATTCTCCAAACAATACATCTGTTATCGCATCACCGGCCGCTTGTCCTCCATACCAGGCTTGGAGGATAGCATCGGCATGCTCACTTTCCCATTCGAAGTTCATCACAGAACCCGACATATTCACTACTATAAGCGGACGACCGGTCTTTTTCAGTTCCTTCATCAGTTCCGTCTGGATAGCGGGTAGCCTCGTAGTAGTCCGATCGCCACTGACAAAGGCACCATAACCGGCTGCACCCGCATCTCCTGCTTCCCCTTCATAATCGGAGGTAATACCTCCTACAAAGACTATCACATCCGCCTTCTTTGCCTGGGCTGCTATCTGCAAAAAAGAAAGTCCTTCCGTATCTTTATCCATTATGTTTACACCTTTAAGATAGTCGATTTTTATCCCTTTGCCATAACGCCTTTCCATGCTTTTTAATGGAGTAATAATCTCACTGGGTACTCCATAATAATTGGCCAATTGTGCTTGTCCATTATCCGCATTGGGGCCTATCAGGGCAATTCGTTTGATCTTCTTCGCATTCAATGGCAGGATATCCTTTTTGTTCTTTAGAAGAACTATTGATTTCCGGGCCATTTCATAAGCATGTTCTTTGTGTGCGTCACATTCGATAACTTCCCTTCCGATAGAACTATAAGGTACACGGTCAGCAGGATCGAACATCCCTATTTTAAACAGGATTGTGAACAAACGTTTTAGCGATACATTTATATCACGTTCCGTTATCAATCCGCGATTTACGCTTTGTTCCAATAAATGATATAAATCTCCGCATTCAAGATCGGTGCCTGTAAGTACGGCAGCGGCTACGGCCTCTTCGTGATTACGGTGAGTCTTGTGATGGGAGGCAAAGTCTGATATCCCCCCGCAATCGGAAGTTACATAACCGTCGAACTTCCATTGATTACGTAAAATATCCGCCAGCAACTCGTTATTACCGCAACAAGGTTGTCCGTCTACCCGGTTATAGGCACACATAATACCATGCACTTTTGCTTTGATCACCAGGTCACGAAAAGCGGGCAGATAAGTATCCCATAGGTCAAATGGGTTAACTCTTGCATCAAACGAATGGCGGTTGTGTTCCGGACCACTATGCACGGCATAATGCTTGGCACAGGCAACTGCTTTCAGGTAATAGGGATCATTCCCTTCCAATCCCTTTACAAAAGCGATTCCCATCTGACCCGTCAGGTAAGGGTCTTCTCCGTAGGTTTCCTGCCCCCGTCCCCAGCGCGGGTCACGGAAGATATTAATATTGGGAGTCCAGTAGGTCAATCCACGGTAACGTTCTCCTGTATTCTTCGCTTTCATATCTTCATTAAACAGGGCACGGCCTTCTGATGCAGTATAGTCCGCCATCTTATAAATGGCTTCCCTGTCAAAAGTCGCCGCCATTCCTATGGCTTGTGGATAGACAGTAACTTTCTCTTTTGTGCGGGCAACACCGTGCAACGCTTCGTTCCACCAGTCATAAGCCGGAATACCCAATCGGGGAATGGCCGGGGATTTGTGTTTCATCAATTGAACCTTTTCTTGTAAAGTCAACCGGGAAATAAGGTCATTTATCCGTATCTTCACATCCAGGTCAGGGTTACGAAAAGGGTATTCTTGAGCCTGGATTTGCAGGTTTATTGCAAAAAATACAAAAAAAGGAATATATCTTATTGTTTTCATAATGATGGTAATTAATAAATATTGTTATTATTGTTGACTTTTATAAAAATAATATGCTTGATCTATTCACATTCCATGATTTTCTGCCCGGGAGTTATTCCGTTTTCGTTATAGGAATCCACTGTAAAATAGTAAGTTATACCACTGTTCAGGCTGTTGATATCCAACTTGGTATCCCCAAATACTTGGAAATTATTATATAATTTATCTTTTGAGATGCCATAACGGACAATATACCCTTCACTCCCGGAAGTTTCTTTCCACGTCAGTGTCACTTTGCATGGATCGTCTTTATCCCGGTATATGATACAATCAATAACCTCTCCGGGTTTCTTCCCGGTTCCTTTTCCGAATATCCGGAAGTCGCGTAAAGAAAAATAGGGGGCAACCGTATAACCTTTATTTTCTATACGAATATAACGTGCTTTAAAAGCCTCTTCAAATTCAATATAGTCATGCGGGGTATCTGTACGTTCCGTTTCTTTATCGACAACCGGATACCATTTTTTTCCATCATGGGAGGCAGAAATTACATAACTTTGATAAACCTCAGAGGAGTAACCACTGAGAGAAGCTCCTTCCTCATCAAAATTTACCTGAATCGCATGAATAAATGAAGGTACCACAAGATCCAACTCCAGGCACTCTCCAATATTATTTGTTGAAGCAACCCATGAGGTACGGACATTTTCATCCACCGCATTGCCGGCAGGAAACCCTCCACGTTCGGATGATACCGCAACCGGTTTGTTATAGGATAGGAGCATCCAGTCTGGACGATTGTTGCAGTCATTACCCTTATGCGATGGAAGATACATCGGATAGTCTCCTAAATAGGTATTAGTAAACATATATCCATCTGAATCGATTCCTGCAGGGAAGAGTGAAATACGCCGCTCGAACATGTGTCTAACCGAAATAGAATTGGTAGCCGCTTTCCAATAGTTCCCTTTACCTACAGTAAAAAGACAACCATGTCCGGCGCCACCAATAAAACCAGTTGGCTTATAGGATACCGGACTATTTTCCATATAACGAAAAGGACCTGTAGGGGATTCGCTCACATAGACTCCGTCGGCATACGATTTCCATTCGGTTCCCGGTGCGGCGTATTGCAGATAGTACTCACCATTATGGGCAGTCATCCAGGCGCCCTCAATGTAAGGACGCCTGGATAATTCGTTTGTTTCTCCCGTACGTTCCCAACCATACATGTCTTTATTGCTGTTGAAACATTCGATACGTTCTGTTTTTTCTTCTAATGTATTCAGGTCCAATACCTGGACAAGTATAGGATCAGTGGGTGAACAGCCGTGGTACATATACAGGTTGTCGCCCTCAACATAAAAAGCCGGATCCCAGAAAGACCATATCTCTTTTACTTTTTCCCATTTTCCGGCATCGGGGTCGTTTGAACGGTACAGCATCCCCTTTCCATGTGTGGAACCTACATAATAAATATAATCGTTATGAACGAAGTTTCCGGGAGCATAATCCTCGATAGGTAATACGGAATCGGGAATGAACACATGTGTCCAGTTTTGGAAGTCTTCAGTATACCAATAACCTGATGACTTGGAAGCAAACAAATAATATTTATCCTGGTATTCAATTATAACAGGATCGGCAGCCTCACGAATGCCTGCCCCTTCTTTTATCTTCATAAAACGGTAGTTCAAATTTACCGGATTACAAAATGTTCTTGGATTTTCGGAAACTTTGGCACGAATAGGAGGATCAATACAACTGAATACGATGGGGATCAATAAAAAGATGAACAGAGTTTCTTTTACACAACTGTTTTTTTTCATTTTTTTGATTATGATTAATTGAATATCATTATTTTACTATGTTCCGAATTTTTTATCGTGTGGAGACATATCCATATACATTACCAGAAAAGTCGACGGTAAACAATGTATTTCCGGATATAGCTACTGTTCCCAATATCGGTGCACCCAACGCATGTTTCCATAACAACAGACCTGTTTCTCTTTCCAGCGCATACAGATAACCATCAGGGTATCACTAAATAAACTCGCGGACAATTTTAACCACTGATTCGTATTATTCTATTACAAACCATGCTGATCCTCCGGCTTTAATCTTTACGGGAAGTTGCAGGTTACCTTTATCGTCCAAGCTATAAACAACGGGAATGTTGTCTTCCGAAGTAAGCATCGCCCGTTCTTTTAATCCGGTATAATAGATAGGAAGTTGTATTATTTTTTCTATTTCCCTGTCGGTCGGATTAAAAACGATGACCATTCCTTTATGGCTGATGAACGGATTGACGTGCATCATGCAATCCAGGTCGCGTCCGCTGGGTCGGCTGACATGGATAATATCGGAAGTCAGAATATTGCGGTACTGTTTGAACCACTGGATCCATTTCGATACCATTTGTTTCGTTTCCGGCGTATCGTATAAGCGGTTTCCACGAATCGTCAGTTTACAGCCGCTGGCCAGATACTGTATCAATTGTTGTTCGTAACGATCGAGATTCTCAGACAAAGGTTCCAGTCCCACACGCGGATCGTTGGTATAGAAACCGACCAACTGCAAAGTCATCCATCCCATGGGCGGTATCTTGTGCCAGGTGCCGTCGTATATATACTGGCGCCCCAATAGCAACTGCTGTTGCGGGGTCAGGTTGGCGCTGGCCTCCCGGTACCCCATACCGGTTGCACATTGACCGTTCAGGAAATACCAGTCGGGGATCGGGATATACATATTCCGCCGTTGTAATTCATGAATAACTCCGACCTGGGTTTTCCACTGCTGCCAATGCGAATCTTCCAGCCCTCTATGGTAGGGATGTTCGGTTGAAGCACAAGGATCGCCATGATAAGGACCATCCATATTATAGGTCATCAAACCGGTTTTGTCGAAAAACTCCCACATCTTACTGTAATAGGTATCTTTCCACTCACTGGCAATGCAGACACTCTGCCCGAACAAACTACCGGGTTTTCCCGTTTCCGGATGGATACAATCCACCTCTTTGCCTCTCCCCCGGGATGCAACCTGTAACTCGTACCCGCCCATTATGATACCCCGTTCTTTTGCATAAGCCGCAATTTTGCGCCAATGCTGTACATACGCAGAGTCTAAGTTGTTGTGGCTGATGCCGGGCCATGCCATGATATCCAATTGCTCCAATCCCAATTCGGACATCTGGTCGATAAACGCCTTCAGTTTTACTTCGTCATGCGAAGTAATGCCTCCACTGATCAGCGATTCGGTTACCTGAGGAGCCAGTTTTTTATAGAATCGGCGATGTCCCAGCGATTTACGCTCCCGGTCATCGCTATCCTGTAACAATTCGAATGTAATGTATGATTTAAACGGATTTACTTTATCAACCGCCGTATTGGGACCCATTGGAAGCGTGCTGACCAATAAGTTGTGATGCGGGAAGCCCAGAAATTTATCTTCTGCCTGGTTATGGGAAGCCCAGGTATTATAATCGTCGTCGACACGCCATTTTGTTGTCGAACTCCCGACATGATATATTTGGGGCGTTCCCGAATAGTGCATCAGGGCGCTTCCCTGCAAATCGGCATTGACCAGGGCAAAAGAGAAGTCGCTTTCCACATGGATGCGTTCCACCTGATCTTGGTTAACAGCCAATACTTCACACTCCATTTCATTCAGCAGCGCCGGTTCTTCCCCGTGGTTTTCTATTTCGATCCATTTAGCAATCACCGGTAATCCCTGGTATATTTCATAATTCACTTTTACCCTGATATCCTTTACCTGCCGCATATTTGCTGTCGGCCAAAAAGTCATTTCCACCCGTAATCCTTTAGCCGGCCAATCGGTAGGAACGGCATTATACTTCGGTTTCCACGGGTATCGTTCGAGCGGTAGCCCCGTCTCGACCTTAGCCAGGGTAAATGCCTGATCGGAGGCTTCCATCTGTGGATACCAGCTTTCTAACAGGTAAGACAGTTCGGGTTGTCCTTTCAAACCGCCCACATCATACCATACACTATCGATCCGGACGCGTGCTTCGGGTTTCACGGCACGCAGGTATTCCGCTTCATTGCTCAGGTTTTTATATCCCACGCAGGCTATATTTTCAGAAATGTAAAATGTTCTGGATACCAAACCATTATTCAATTGGAACATGGATGTAAGCCCATCTGTTGATTTTTTCACAAATAGCCTTGCCGGTTCGTTTACCGGTGCAATCAGCCAGTCGTTCACCTGTTTTGTATCGGGTAATTCCGATACAATCATTTTTCCCTCGGCAGGGGATTCAATGTTTTTTATCAGGTTTCCGCGTTCGGTCAAACGTTTCCGATCATCCGTTTTTTTCTTTTTATAGTCGATCAGGAAATCTGTATCGGGGTTAAAACCTCCCGTCCCGAAAGCAGAACATCTCACTTCATAGATATCCCCAAAGAATGGATCTTTTCCATCGGCATCCACTGAGATGGAGAAGTTGGCAAAAAATGACTGTACCGGATTGAACGAAGCACTCTTTTTTCCGTTCATCCAGACACTGCCTTTCCCTTCTTCAACAACGAGTGCCAAATGCGTCCACTGGTCTTTTACCGCATTTCCAATTATAACAGTTCCTTTTCCTGCAACCAATATCCACTGTTTTCCTTGCTGGGCAAAGGTATATCCTTCTTTTCGGTTTCCGTTGGCGACAATTGTTTTTAACGTTTTGCTATCATCCGTTCCACGCGATTTAACCCAGACCTCCATAACCATATTAGCAGCCGCATTGCCGAATGACTGTGGTATTTGATATCCGTCGTCTTTTCCGTTAAAAAAAATAGCACCTTCTCCCTTCAATCCTTTTTCTCCGGGAGCATCCGCATAGAATACCGGACGCCCTGTCGCAATAAGTATCCCGTTACCCTTGACCGGTTTTATCTCTTTGGGGACAACGGCGTACGTTACGTTTCCCGAACGTCCGAAATTGTAATGGACAATAGGATCTATTTTTGCCTTTAACGATGTGCAAATCAGTAATAAGAAGGATAGTATAATGCTTTTACTCATAATTTTACTGTTAATCTGAATTTTATTACGATCGTTACCTGATACGTTTATTCGCCCTCAAATAACATATCAATGGCTTTCCAGAGTACACCGGCTGATCCCCGGAACATCCCCGATCCTTTGGGTTCACCGGCGGGTGTCCACCATTCATAGAATCCGTCGTGTTTAATTACGCGGTCGAGCATGGGAGAAAGGGCTTCATAAGCCTCCGTATAAAACCCGTTGAGAATGAGTTGTTGAACCATGCGTCCTCCGAACCAGGTCCAGTCACCTCCGTTTTGGTAACTGTATTCACTCATATCAGGATTTTTGAAAAATCCGTTGGGGTATACTGGATAAAGAGTCAGGCCAATAGTTTGTGCCCCGGCCGCTTTTACATTCTGTTGCATTTTGTGATAAGCGTCCAATATCTCGTTCCTTTCCAGCATTCCTGCTTCAATTGCCACAGCGGTGCCTCCGTGATAATAGATGGCGTCTTCATCGAAATCGGGCGGGAAAGGAGAGCCGTTCAAATAAATATGCGGGATGAACTTTTGCCTGCGGCTATCCCACAGATGTTTTCGTGTATTATCCATAATATATTGGCGGATACCTTGCCAATACGCTTGTTCATGCTCATCATTGATCATGGCAATATAATCTTTTATGGCAATGGCAAACATGGCATTGTCATAGATATCTATACAAAGATGTGAAGTGCTGTCCAACTTTACGCCCCACTCATGTTCGGGCTGTACATCACCCCAATCGGCGGTTGTTGCACCCCAGAGCAAACCATATTTCTCGTTATAACGTTTGTTGAGCAGGAATTTCAATGCATCACCCATACGTTGCTCTACAGTGCGTCCGGCAATCTGCTCCTGCAAAAACGATTGGTCTTTTGTAGCATGCATATATTTGGCAATGGCTTGTATCAGTGACGATTCCTGATCGGTTTCTACCGTATTTTTATGTGCGGCATACTGCGGTGCAAGATTAGAATAAATGAAGTCATAATTTACTTTTTCATCTTTGCGCGGAATATAGCCGTCTACAATATTGCCGTCCGGTCCCTGAAATTTAAAAAAAGTAAGTAAAGCTTCCCGTATTTTACTTTTATCCCCCACCCTGCATGCCGGTTCAATGAATGTATTCAGATCGCGGATCCAGACTTCGCCATACCCATCCCCGGCATTCAGCCCGCTCTGAATCAATGCTTCGGCTTTTTGCTGAACAATTTTTAACCGGGGATCAGCTATTTTATCCGGTTTTGTATGTTCATCATCGTTTCCGGCAACCGACAATACCTTCGTTTCCGCAACAGGTATAATTGCAGATGTTTCTACAGCCGGACTTACTTTTACATGGGTCGAAAAACAAAAAACTATAAAAACACCTATTACAGCTGACTTATTCATCTTAAATTAATTTATATTATTTATGCGCTCTTTATTTCCTAATGCTTTGAATTCGATATTCACAAATGGAGCATTTGAGGATGAAAAATCACATTGCACGGAAACCTTGTTATGACCTTTATTCCACCTAACAGGAGCGGATAATGGATATTCCGACAAAACACGCCAATAAGCATCACAAACATATACACGCTTTCCGTCGCTATATATTTTATCGCCGGCTTTTAATTCCACAGGGATTTCAATCGGAGCATTTCCTTCTACCAATATTTGTAACTTATTTATTTTACCGTCTTTCTCTTTCTCAGGCAGAATAGTGGCATAAAATTGAACAGCCTGTTCCTCATATGGATTATCAAATGCAAATTTACTCAACAAAGGTTCGCCGGATTGGACTAATCGGAATTGATGGATATTATCCCCCTTTAAAGTAACTTCATACAAATTCCAGGTATTTGCTCCTGTTCTTTCCAGATGAAATTCATTCTTAGGATTTTTCATTTTCTCTCGTTGTGCTGCTGTCAGCAGATGGCTATTACGTATCTTTTGCCATTCGCGAATGGCCTCAAATAAGCGGCTTTTAAATCCGTTGTGTTCGATACTTTCGTCCACACGCAATAAATAACCGGCATTGAAAGCGGCACTACGCGCCTGAATCCATTCAATATCTTCAGGACGGTAAGTAGGTTCCAACTTGAACCATCCTAACATACCGGGCATTAGATTACGTTCGAAGTAACGCTGGTTTTCCAATCTGTAATTCACCTGGCTTTCTCTCAGGTTATCATACCAGGGTTCTCCCCAATTCATAAAAGAGTAAATATGCCAGTAGTAGTGGAAGGTTCCGGCTCCGCAGGTAATAACATATTTATCCAGGTTTTCATACCATCGCTCTGCAAAACGACTAGCCCCAAAACAACCGTGTCCGGTAGGAGAGCCTCCTCCATAACCGTCAAAATCCATCAAACCGATTCCGGTTTCTTTACATACTTCGGCTAAACGATCCGCATATTTATCCTGTAGATTGATATCGGGGAAAAAGCCGCTGTAGTCATCATTTACCAATTTATCGATTTTATCACCCGCTTTATGTGAAGCTGGTTTTGTTCCGAACTGGCCGCGAATACAGTCGATCAGTTTATAAGGGGAAGTTTTTGTTACTTCCCGGTAGGCTATTAATTCTTTTCCTATTTTAGCGGTACGGGTAGGCCCTGTATAAACAAAGAAATGCGGAGAATCAATGACAATTTCACGGTCTATTGCATTTATATCCTGAGATAGAACCGAACTGCCGGCAATACAAAGACTGTCACTCGGAATGGGGGTAACATAAGGATCATGTTGGGATGTGAACATTGTCAACGTATGTACCCCGATAGCAATGCCACGTTCACGGGCTTTGTCTGTATAAGCTTTTATCTGTTTGGCACCTTCCGGAAAACGGGAAGTATGCAGGTCAAAATGCCCCCAATTTTTAAAAATATCACCGATATGAACTAATGTAAACTGACAGGAATCTGCATAATCCAAGGCATTATCCAAAGAACTTCCTTCATACAACATATAGGCCGGATTGGGTAAATCCTGTCGTTTAATCCATTCGCCGTTTATCGTTGGATGTGGTAAATTTTCTCCCAATTCAATTTGTTCTATTACATCCAATACGTGGGAAACAGGGGCTGCAAACAAAGCAATTGAACTACCTATATAATCCTGATCGACAGCTGCTATCTTTTGTTTTCTTCCATAGAGGTCAGTTATTCTTTCTCTTCTCCAATCTCTGGCAAAAAATTGAATATCACTACCGTATGAACGTTTTATAGCCGCACGACCTCTCCAAATACGTACATAATCCGGCATATCTCCCGTCTCATTCACATTAATAAAATCTATTTTTTCTCCTGCCCTCTCTTTTATTTCCTCCGGCACCTGTTGTCCCGGCAACGGATCTATATAAGAGCCTCCATAAGCATCATCTCCCCAATGCGGCCTTCCTTCCGTAGTATATAAATCAAGCGCCTGAATACCGACGGAGAAAACGGTATCACGCACCACTCCTACAGTTTCGCCAATATATTGAGAGATAGTTGTTGCATAAGGGCCCCAGGCAACAGCTTCTATTTGATCCCTGTTGCTTAATGAAACCAGCGATAAACGAATGTAGGTATCTTTAACTTCCCTGGAAATGACTGCTTCAGACTGGTTTTCGAATGTAAGGATCCATTTATCGGTTTCAACTTTCAGATTAACAGGCTTGATATATTGTTCGCCATCATACAAACTCAATAAAGGAGAAACCGTTTCCCTCACTAAATAATTTACCTGGGTTCTTTTATCTACCACCTCGCAAATGAATCCTTTTTTATCTATTCTGAAATCTGCATATTGAGTAGATAATCCATCTACATATGAATGCTTACATGAGCATAACATACATAGTACTGCAACCTTACATATATTGTTAGTATTTAGAAGTTTCATTTTTAATATATTATTCGAGAATTCGCATACTATTTTACCTTGTCTTGCGGAATAAAGGCATGCAGATAATCTTCGCAGAATAATCTGCATGCCTTAAAAAGAAAAATCAATTAAAATTTATTTCAACGGATCAAAAGCCCCTCCCCATTCATTATTCTGTTCGATCTTGGAGTTGCGGTCGATAACATCTTTATGGACTGGATAAAACCAATGGTTCAAATCCAAATTAAACTGATATTTCTTATCCCCGTCCAGACATTCTACATATTCGAAAAGGAACAGTTTTCGTACTTCCGGATCGTACATGTCTTTTGTCCAGTCGAAAGATCCGATATTGTCGTAATCCTTGATCACGGCATGAAGTCCGGAACGCCATTTCAACGCATTGAGCATATCGTAACGTTTCCAACGGCGTATATCCGACCAACGTTTTCCTTCATAGGCAAATTCGATAAAGCGCTCATCCATATAAGCCTGGCGGATATCGCTTTGGGATACAGCCGTAATTCCGTAATTACCGGTTCCGGCTTGAATGCCGGCACGCTTGCGGACATCATACAACACCTGCAACGCCTCGCTGCTCTTATCCAGCTCGTTTGCACACTCGCCATAATTCATCAGAACTTCGGTAAAACGAATCTCAATCCAGTCGGTTATGCCGTCATACACGGTAGCTATTGTCAAAGATTTGTCCAGGCCTTTCAATTGGAAATAACCGGAGGAACTACCGCCGACTCCTTTTCCTAACTGATCAAATATCAGCGTATTGTACTTATACCCCGTTTCCGAAAGTTCGTCAGGGACTTTTCGCCAGGCATTCCAGTATTTCATTCCGTTTGTTAGCTGATCGCTCGCCGGATAAAAAGTTCCCGGGCAGAAAATAGTTGCATAGAAACGGGGATCGCGCCCGACATAAAAGTCCGTCATAAACTGCTCGTTATAAGCTGCGTCATTATCAAGGCGATTCACATCTAATTCCAGTTTGGAACCGTCGAGCTTCGGGAAAGCCATCAAAAGCGGGAATATTGCCTGATTAAAATTTGCATTGTCTTTTGTCAGCGGCTCGGGACGAATACTATTTTGAGCCAGTTTATGGTCGGGATAATAGAACTGGTTGATCATTACCACTTCGTTGTTCCTTTCGTTATACCAGATATCTTCAAATTTACCGGTATATAAACCTTTACCAACACCTTTCAGAAAATCAACGGCATCTTTATTGGCTTTATAGGCTGCCTCCCAACGAGACTGGTCGTTGCCCGGATTAAACAACGGACTGGCGTACTGTAACAATACACGTCCTTTGAATGCCATGGCGCACCCTTTATCAATACGTCCGTAATTAGCGCCTGTCCAGGTGTCCGGAAGAGAAGCAATTGCTTCGTCCAGGTCTTTGATAATCTGCGCTACACATTCCGACGTACTGTTGCGGCTGACAAACAGCGAAGGCAGATTTGTCACATCCTGAAAATGCAGGATCAACGGAACACCACCTGTGGAAAAGACTTTCCCCCAATAATCCCATGCTCTCCAGAAAAGGGCTTGCCCCTTCAATTGTTTCATTTCTTCATCGGACAGTACAGTTACCTTTTCCATCTGGTCCAGAAAGAAATTAATCCGGTCAATGTTTCCATAATCCCACTTTTGGCCGGTGTTCTCAACCGTGATCAGGCCTCTTGCATAATCTCCCATACTTGTCGGCCCATTCATGCCCTCATCCGTACCGTTTGCAGCAATAGGCCATCCGGGCGTCATTCTTCCGTATATATCGGTCAGGAACGAGTTGATCATTGTTTTATCCGTCCACACATTCCCCGGGTTAATCGTCCCTGTATTTTCATAATCCAGGCTACAGCCACACAGCGTGGCCAGGAATAAACTGACTACTATAATATTTGGTTTCATAATTAACATAGCTTTATTGTTAGAATTTCACATCAACACCGAAGTTAAACGATCGCAAAACCGGAAAAGCGTTTCCACCACCAATTTCCGGGTCATAATATTTATTGAAGCCGCTCAAAACAAACAGGTTCGTGCCGGTGACGAATAAACGCACATTCTCAAACATCTTGTTATAGAATTGATTCTTAGGCAGGTCATAGCTTACCGTCAGATATTTCAAACGCATGAAACTGCCATCCTTCAACCAGAAGCTACTTGCTGTCTGATACGTTTTCGGGCTGTTATTGCTAATACGTTTCGGCAGAGTTGCATCCGGTGTTTCCGGTGTCCAGCTATCGTAATACCATTGATTCCACATACGATTCCATTCCACACCGCCGGCCAGGTCCGACATCCATTTTTTCTCACCTAACCTTCCGGAGAACATCATGTCTATGTTCAAACCTTTCCAGCTTCCACCCAAATTCAACCCGTAAACAACCGGAAAGTTTTTGGAATGAAGCATCACCCTGTCCCAACTGCTGATTTCACCGTCCGGCTTTCCTTCAGGACCACTCAGGTCTTTAAAAACCATCATACCTAATTCCGGTTTTAACCCGTTATGTTTATAATTCGGATTGGCCTGATTAAATGCATCTAATTCTGCCTGTGTACGGATAATTTTATCGAACTCATATCCTACTATATAAGTTCTGGATTTTCCCTGTGCTATATCGATCCATTGGGCATTCTGGGCATAATCCTGTTTGATCACTTTGTTCCACCCATACGACGCCGTCAGGTTGGCAAAGTAAGAGAACTTATCGTTCTTCCCGTTATAACCCAATTGGAAATCAAATCCCTGTGCATGGATTTCGCCGTAATTCTCAGCCGGCATCGAGAGACTGAATGTGGACGGCAATGTGTTCTGGCGGTTCCCCAGAATATCATATGAATTGCGGAACCAGTAATCCGTCGATACACTCCAATGATTCAGGAAGTTCATATCCACACCGACGTTGTAACTCAGCGCTTTTTCCCACGTCAGTTTGGGATTCACTACACTTCCGTATGTGATTCCGACCGATTTAGAAGGACTTGTTCCGAAATAGGCGGAATTACCGGAACTGTAAGATTCCTGCCACTGCCATCCGCCCACAGCGTCGTTACCTGTTAAACCGATTGATGCACGTAACTTTAAGAACTGAATAGCTGATTTATTGAAGAAATTTTCTTCCGAAATAATCCATCCCAATGAACCTGCAGGAAAAAATCCCCAACGCTGGCCGGGTGCAAAGTTCATGGAACCGTCTTCACGGAACGAAAAATTCGCAAGGTATTTATCGGCATACGAATAACTGAATTGCCCGATATACGACATGCGCCCGTTGATCCAGTCGGTATCTCCGCTTGCCCAATCATCTGCCCGCGCACTGCTTGCTGCCCAGAACTGGTCAGTACGGTAAACAGGGAAGGTCTCCCGTCCACCGGTTACCCCGGCACCGCCGCCTTCGTACCATTCCGTTACCAATGCAGCCTGTACGCGGTGCAGGTCTTTAAATACATTTTCGTAATTCAGCTGGACGTTGAACTGCATATCGTCGCTCCAGGTCGATTGACGTTGGATATATTCTTTTCCTACCCAGGTTGATTTTCTGACGCTTACGATATCTTCGTCTTTCGTAGAAATAATACGGTTATTCGTACCGCTTCTTTTCATGGTCGCTACATCATAATTGATATAGTATCTCTTATTAATATTGTTCGACCAACTTTTGCTGTAAGAGACCTTTGCACTCAATCCTTTCAGGAACGGAACTTTATACCTTCCGCTAATAATAAATTGAGGTTTTAACATCTCCGATTTATTATATCCGGCAGCCCCATCGACACTTGCCCCCATATTGGCAATCCATCCGTAATCGACATATCGCCCGTTATCGGTATATACGGGCTGATCCGGTTGCCAGACTCTTAGCTTACTATAATTCGCCTCGGCATTTTCAAAGACTGCATTTCCCTGGAAATTATTATACAAAGCGAAACTTGAAAACACTTCAAAATTATCCGTTATATCGGCCGTAACATTCATACGGATGTTATACTTATCATACGTCAAAGGATTCAGGAATCCTTCCTGTTTCACATACGAAGCAGCGCCAAAATAGCGCACTCTTTCCCCTCCGCCGTTCACACTCAGGTTGTGTGTTTGTGTTATCGGATTCTGCCACACGGTTTTCAGCTGATCATATCCCCAGCCGTTGTTAATGGTTTTATAATGATCCAGCTCATCTTGCGCCCACGCCCAACCGGCAGGGTCGGCAGCACCGTTGATACGGGTGTACATTTCTCCGGCCTGCACGGCGCTTGTCAGATCCACATTCTTCGTGCGTGTATCCAAACTGTATCCATAAGAATAATTGAAAATCGGTTTGCCCCGGGTTCCTTTCTTGGTGGTTACAATAATAACACCACCGGCAGAACGGGAACCGTAAATGGCAGCCGACGCAGCGTCTTTCAATACTGTGATGTCCTCTATTTCATTTGGACTCAGGTTGTTAAAATCTCCGGCTCCGCGAACGACATCATCGATCACGTAGGTTACATTCTGGGCGTTCCAGGAAGAACCGGTACGGATCGATATACTGGGTTGGGCTCCGGGAACAGCATTTACCGTACTGACATTTACACCCGCTAATTTTCCAATCAGGATATTACCGGCAGAAGTAGTCGGAAGCGCTTTTACAGTTTCTTCTACTTTCATGGAGGAAACCGCACCTGTCAGCAATCCTTTCCTCTGCGATAAATACCCTACCACAACCACTTCGTTTAATGTCTGAGTGTCTTCTTTCAGTGTGATATTGAGGGCTGTACGGCCTGCGGTACCAATTTCCTGTGTCAGATATCCTATATAAGAGATCTGAAGTACGGCATTGTTTTCCACGTCTAATGAAAAATTACCGTCGATATCGGTTACGATCCCGTTGGTTGTACCTTTTTCTACAATATTGGCGCCGATAACAGGATCGCCCTTTTCATCGATTATTTTTCCACTTATTTTCTGCTTGCCTTTTTGCTGGGCTGCCATTTTTACTGCGCCCGTCGCCTGGCTTCGTTGAGAGAGAAGAATATGTTTGCCTGTAATTTCAAACGCAATGTCTTCATCTTTGAATAACAAGCTTAATGTTTCCTGCAAAGGTGTATTTTTCACATCAATGGAAACACGTTTATCGGTATTGAACCCATCATCCTGAATGAATAGATATTTGCTCTGTTTCTCAATGATACTCAAAACTTCTTTTAAGGAGGCGTTCTTCTTCTGGATAGAAATTCTCACGTTTGGATTATTGACTTGTTCCGATTCCGCCTTCGAATAAGTTAGAAAGCATAAAAAGAAAACAAAAACAGCAAAAATAAATTTAAGATTGTAACAAGAATCATTACTTTTTGTTAAACTCTTGAATAAGAATGAATTTTTATGCATATCTTTGATTTGTTAATTAATTAATACTCTCACTATGTTAATCGTCAAACAAGATTAACATAACACTACGTAAATCTGTAATTGTATTGATTATTGACTCTTCCGGTATGCGCAGCCACGCTTACCGGTTATTTTTTAGGTTATCTGCAATTGTTTTTATTTCATAGGCATATTCTTTTAAGGTTATTCAATGTAAATGATTTGTTTTTGTTCATCGCGTTCGTAGCGGAAATCAGCTTTTCGTTGCAATACCTGCAAGGCATAATCCACACCATCCAACAGATAGAATTTACCGCTATAAGTCGATGATACAAATTTCGACCTATCTTTCACCTGGATGGTGATATCATAACAATTCTGTAACTGTCCGAAAATTTCCTCCATTGTTTTACCTTTGAAGGCGATAAACCCTTCGCGCCACAAAAACTGATCATAATCCTCAATCGGCATTACGGCAAGTTTCTCATTGACTAAAACAGCTTGTTGGCCGGGATGTAAATGAATTTCCCCTTCTGCATTTTCCGGGAGAAAAACACTCACTTTCCCCTCAATGAGCGACGTTTTAAAAACACGGCTTGCGGGAAACGCATCTACATAAAATGTAGTACCCGTTACCTTTACCATCCCTTCCTGCGATGCCACGATAAAGGGTTTGTGTTTATTTTTCGCCACATTGAAATAAGCCGATCCTTGCAGGTGTACCTTTCGTTCGTTACGTTTGAAGCCGGAAGGGAATGTGAGTTTTGAATTTGAACCAAGTTCTATGACTGTTCCGTCATTCAATGTTAATGATGTATGTTGTCCGACAGGAACTGAAACAGCCTGCAACACTTCGTTCTTCCCATCTTTATATAAGGCGTTGTATAAGAAAAAAGCGACGATTACCATACAGGCTACAGCAGCATATTCCAAACTCCTCACGATAATCGAACGGGAATTTTTGTTTTTCCGGTATTCTCCCATCCCCGTATCGCCCCGGTAAATGGACACGTCGTAAATGCGCTTGTCGAGTATATATTCTTCCTGATGATCGGGATGTGTCGATATCCATTCGAAAGCCTGTAAGCGCTCCTCGGGTGTTGCTTCGCCCCTGATGTATTTTTTTAATATTTCGCGTTCCATATTTTATGTTTTGCGTGCCTTTCTCCTTTGTTACCTTGGCAATACGAAAATTTTTCCTGTACCACATAATATCACCGGGACACAGCCATAAAATTTCCCTTGTTATAGTTAGGACGATTCAGGGAAAAGAAACCCTAAACAGATTGAGTTTTTTAAATAATTACTGTCAGGCAGCCTGGCATCAATGAAGAAAAGTACTCAATATAAATACTGTATAAATGAGATAATCCCTAAGGCTTTCTCTCAGAAGTCTCAATACCTTGGTAATGTGGTATTCTACGTTTTTTACAGTAATATTCATATTTTCTGCAATTTTCTTGTTCGAGTGTCCCGAAAAGCGGCTTTGAATGAAAATCTCTTTGCTTAGCGGTAAAACATGCGTTAAAGTTTCATTAATAATATCCATAATTTCATCGGTCAGCACATATTGAGGTAAACACGCTTCAAGGGTATTGATTCTCAACGTAAGTTCATTAAAATGATTATTGCTGATAGCATCAAAAGACTTATATTTTATTCGCTCGTGCTTCAAATAATCCAATGATCTGTTTTTCAATAACGTAAAAAGATAAGCTTTGATACTGGCAATGGGTGTCACACGTGATTCTTGCCATGTTTGAAGAATACATTCCGAGACGATGTCTTCAGCTGCCATGTCATCAAAAACATACGATTTCACAAAGAGAAACGACTTACGAAAATGTTCCGTATATAGTGTCTCCCATGTAATCATTTCATTGCTCCCCATTAAATCATAGACTATATTATATTAACCCAATATCTTCATAATATTCAACCATTTATCAATTGAAAATCTAAGAACAAGCTATTTGTTTTAAAAGCTTTTTTTAGCAGTACAACATTCAAGTCGAAAATGCAACTTTTTGATTAAACATAAAATTTTGAAATTTGTAGTCAAATCTTTTTCTTGGCCGATTATTGATTTTTTGTTTCGACAAAATTAAGATATTCTTTCGAGATATGGTCAAAATCTATCTTTTTCGGTATATTGTTTAATGGGGCTATTAAAATTTTCGTCGAACCTCTTTGTCCGCTCGCGTAGGGTTTAGCAACGAAAAAATCTATTTTTAGTTTGTTTCATTGTTGTATATTTTTGAACACAAAAAAGGCTTGCCGGAACACTTCTTGAGTTTACAACTAGTTGAACTAAACCTGTCGGTAAATTAGAATAGTGATAATTTTGAAGCGTAATAAC
>ENA-UOOM01001025-UOOM01001025.1-fermentation-metagenome-genome-assembly--contig:-NODE-1025-length-28575-cov-3.794565_pt1 | contig 28575 bp, 16 predicted proteins | sample MGYA00245781_ERZ724031 | MGnify/ENA primary metagenome ERZ724031 (study PRJEB28704, sample SAMN03018317) | fermentation metagenome | biome: anthropogenic terrestrial biome; feature: soil; material... | reverse complement strand
ACGAGTGGGATACATGCCCGTAGTGATGCCTACCCGTGAGGGGGAACTTATGGGCGCCGCAGTATAATATTGTGTAAATCTGATTCCTTCTTCGGCAAGCCTGTCTATATTTTCGGTTTTTACAAAATCTCCTCCGTAGCACGACAAATCTGCATATCCCATATCATCCGTATATATAATGATGATATTGGGCTTCTCCTGTGCCATCGATAAAAAAGTCCCTCCCAGCAAAAGAGACATTGTAACCGGATAATACTTCATGATTGAGTTTCTTATTAAATTACTGACAATTATAATCTACGCTCCTAAAGGGGAGTCAGTACATACGATTTAAAATAGCCATACTGCAAATTAATAAAAAAGTATCAAAGATGAGTACCAAAAACATGTCAAAAAATAACACGAATTACTCAAAAGGTGTTTTACTGATAAAAATGCTTCCTATCATTGTTGAGATGAAATTGACAAAAAAAATCTATTTCATCTAGTGGATGTTTTTTTTATCCTTTATCTTTCATCCGTACTCTGGCCAAATAAGCCGATAGATACCCACAGTAAAGTAAATACTTGTACATGGGTGGGAACCGGACAACAAATACCGCCTGATATCAAGATTGCATGACTCTCTTTTTTTACCAGTTAACCGATACTGGAAGTATATGCCTGTTTGTTTCCATAACGGCAAATGAAATCGGGAAGGCATCCTCAAACATGAGTCAGGGAATGTTGGGCTTTGATTCGTTTACCTCACCAAAGCCAATGTAACAACCAATAATGCAATGTTAAGGTATATTTCATCGCAAATATTATTTGGTAAATTTATAATAGGAATTTTCTGTTCGCTGATTATCCATCTCTTTTCTCAGGGCATCCGCTATATCGGGAAATTGTTGTATCACATTAGCACATTCCGATGGATCATATTTCAGGTTATATAGTTCCTCATAAGTCTTTTCAGGATTGTTCACCTGCAACCTGATAAGTTTCCAACCATCAGCTCTCGCAAATGACTGTTTACCTCCCTGCTCGAAGAATTCATAGTAAATACCGGTATGTTTTTTCTGTGATACGGTATCATTGAGTAACTCGGGCAGATAGGATATACCATCAGTTCCGGCAGGGGTATCTATCCCTACAATATCACAGACTGTGGGAAGAAAATCCCAGAATGCAGACACATGGAAGCTGAACCGTGGTGATTTTATCTTATCCTGCCACAAAACAATAAATGGCACCCGGATCCCTCCTTCATAAAGATCTCTTTTATAGCCCCTGAAAGGACCGTTGCTATCGAAGAACGCAGGATCGTTTCCTCCCACCTGATGAACACCGTTATCCGAAGAGAAAATAATAATGGTATTCTCATACACGCCTTTTTCCTTGAGCAACGCTATGATCTGACCGATATTCTTATCAACTTCAGACACCATGGCTGCATAAGCCGCCTTAGGCTGCAACTGTGTTTTATATCCTTTTAAAGGATTGGGGTTGATATGTGGCTTTTCCGCAAATGCGTTATTGTACTGTCCTAAATCAGGAATGTCCAAGTCGGCATGAGGAGGTGTCACGGCAAAATATGCAAAAAACGGTTTATCAGCATTTTTATCGATAAACTCCAGCCCTTTCTGCATAATTACATAATGACTGTATTGTCCGTTCAACGGATATTTCTTTTCATTTTCATACAAATATTCGGGATAATAGCGATGTGCTGCACCCTGATTCAGATACCCGAAGAAATAATCAAAACCCTGGTTGACCGGACTGCCGTTGGTTCTCGCTCCCCCTAATCCCCATTTTCCCACACAGGCAGTTACATAGCCCTTTTCTTTTAGTACCTCTGCCACCGTAATTTCCTCAGCCGGCAAGGAGGTATCCTCATTTGGATCTTCCACCCTACTACCACCATTTCCTCTAATGGCAGCATGCCCCATATGCTTTCCCGTCATAAGGGCACAACGAGAAGGAGCGCTCACCGTGGAACCGCTGTAGTGCTGCATGAACTGAATACCCGATGCCGCCAGTGCGTCGAGGTGAGGGGTTCTAATTTTCTTTTGACCATAACATCCGATATCACCGATCCCCATATCATCGGCCAGGATAAATATAATGTTAGGCTGCTTCTTTTTGGCGGAAACAGTATGCAAGTTCACTACGCACAGCGCGATTGCGATGTTTTTTGATAGAATTTTCACTATAATTTCTTTTTACTTTTAATGTACATGGTCGGACTCATCTTCGTCTCTTTTTTGAAAATACTACTAAAATATTTAGGATTGTTGAATCCTAAATCGTAAGCAATCTCAGATATATTAAGATTCTTCTCCAATAATAAGCGACAAGCCACCTGAATTTTAATTTTTCGGATTAGTTCATTGGGAGAAGTATCTATCAGCGACTTCAGCTTACGATAGCATGTCGATTGACTCATATTCATTTCGAAATACAGGTCGTTGGTTGTAAAGTTCTTACGCAGCACATTTTCTTCGATAACAGTGATTACTTTTTCGAGGAACTCCTTGTCGGTTGCATTGTGTGTATATTTCGAAACATCCATCATCTCATGGTCGGAGGCAAATGATTGTGCCAACTGCTTCCGATTTTTTACCAGGCTCCTGATATTGGCAACCAATGCCGGCATTTCAAAAGGCTTGGTCACATATGAGTCGGCACCTGCATCAAAGCCTTCCACCTTATTTTCTACATTCTGCCGTGCCGACAGCATCAGCACAGGTATATGGGAAAACTCAATGACAGACTTCATTTTGGAGGTGAGTTCCAGGCCTCCCATAACAGGCATCACAATGTCGGTCACCACAATGTCCACCTCTTTTTCATAAAGAATTTTCAGTGCTTCTTCTCCGTTCTCCGCCTGATAAACGACAAATAAGCCATCTAACTCACTAATCATCAAAGACATAAGATCCGGATTATCCTCTACCAATAACAAATATATTTTTTCAAGATCAGGACAAGCAACATCTTTTATCTCCGAGTTATTTGCGGTAATTACCGGAAGCTCATCTACATCCATCTCCTTATCATAATCAAGGAAGATTTCTCTTGACTCATAATCCTGTTCTTCAATAGGCAAAATGACATGAAAGACAGTCCCCTTCCCTTCGACAGAATCCACCGTAATTTCACCTTTATGAAATTTAACCAGATCGTGGGTCAGTGAAAGACCGATACCGATACTTTTCACTTTAAAGTCGCGGAAATTTCCTTCGTAAAACCTCTTGAACAAATTTTGCTTGACTGTCTCAGTCATTCCGAAACCCTTATCTGAAACGGTAATTCTCACTTTTCTGTTACCCTTAACACCGATTTCCTCAAGCCTCACATCTACAGAACCATTCACTCTATTGTATTTAAAGGCATTAGATAAAAGATTATACATGATCTTATCCAGCTTATCCCTATCTACATACCCGTCAATAATACGCTTATTAGACTGAAAATGGAGCGGGAGATTATTTTGCACCGATAAAGGCATAAAATGCACATCACACAGTTTTTTGACAAAAGAAACAATCTCTACCTTTGATACTTTCAGTTGCAGGTTGCCGGTCTCCACCTTCCTGAATTCAACAATCTGTTCCAGCAGTCTGACCAGTCTGTCCATATTGGCCTTCATATGCTGCATAATTCCCGCTTCCTCTGGATGGCGTGCTTTGAGCCCGTCAAGTGCACAGCATAGAATGGTGATCGGGGTAAAAAATTCATGGGAGATGTTGGTAAAGAATTTCAGTTTTGCCTGATGTACTTCTTCAGATTTTTCTCTTTCAATTTGTTCGATTGCCAGCATTTTTCCGAACCTCACTCGATTCAACACAAAACGGGAGACAAGGAAAAGTAACACCATTATTATCAACATATAAGCTAAATAGGCGTACGTGGTATTCCAGGGAGCCGGTTTGATTCTTATCATAAGGATTGTCGGATTTTCACACCATACACCATCGCCGTTAGCCGCTTTTATTCTGAACTTATAATTTCCCGGAGACAGATTGTTGTAGTTGACAAATCTTTTTTTCGAATCCACATATACCCAGTCCTTATCGACCCCTTCCAACTGATAAGCGTATTTAATTGCGGAGATATTCTCAAACAACATAGCAGAATATTCGATGAGAATATTTTTCTGGTCATGTGCCAAAGTCAATTTCTCAGAATAAGGTGTCTGTAATTCAGTTATTTTCGACTTAATATGAACAGGTAAATTGTCAATCAATTCATTGGCGATAGAAACCCCTGTAATCACCGGTTGCGGCACCAGTGATTTTTCTTTACTCTTCTCAGGAACAAAGGCAATAAAACCGTTACTTGCACCGAAAAACAATTCATTTTTATTGTTTTTAAAAACTGAGTTCGGGTTAAAGGTATTGATTCTAATTCCTTCTTTTCCTGAAAAAATACGTATTTTTTTGTCATGTGGCAGATCCTCATTGAAATTCACCAGTCCATTGCCGGTGGCCAGCCAGATATTTCCCCAGTGATCCTCCTCCATGCTATAAATCGCATCATCAGGGATCAGGCTCATGTTATCCACTATGGTAAAGCGCTGAAGTTGCTCATCGTACATGCTAAGCCCACCACCTTTCGTACCCACCCAGATTCTGTTTTTATGATCCTGAAGTAAAGAAAGCACTTCGTTGTTATTCAGTTTATTGTTTTGAAGGGAAAATTCTTCAATCTTTACAGGTTTTTCACGCATGTAGATTTTAAATAATCCACGATCCTGTGTTCCCACCCAAATATTTTTCTCATGGTCGATGAATACGGTATTGATGATCTGATCGAATAGCTTTTTCTTTATTTCAGTTTCGCTTTGCACAACATATTCATCGGAACCGTTCCATTTTACATGTATCAATCCGTTACTGGTTGCTATCCATATATTGTGCTGTTCATCTTCAATAATTTTTTTTATCCATAGATTTCCCTCATTTATCCCATCGAAGACTCTTTTATTTACAGATTCTATCTTTCCGTTTTTAAATGACACAATGTATAAACCATCGTAACGGGTACCCAACCACAGTTCATCTTTCTTCTGCGGTTTATGAAAACTCAGGATGCAGTTGGCCTTGCCGGCAATATTTTTGAGTACTGGATGATGATTGTAAAGTGTGAGCGCATTGGTTTCCCTATTGAACAGGCCAAGCACGAAAGATTTTATCCCCAACCAAATAAGATTGTCATCATCTTCATAAATATCGGTTATCGATGTCACCCAGTTTCCTTTGTCAATTAAATCGGTAAGATTATATTGTTTGAACTGTTCACGGCTGGAGCTCAATGCATTCACTCCCACCCCGTAGATGGAATACCAGATTAAACCGGTTCTGTCACGATAGAGCGAAAAGATCTCATCACTCGACACCTTTAGGGAATTACTGGGGTTTAATTGTACCTGTCCTTCGTATTTATAAGGTTGCTGAATAATTTGTAATCCATTGGAGGTTGCCAACAAAATATTTCCCGTATTTTCATCCTTGGTAATTGCATACACGACCGGGTAGAAATTACTTTTTTCGTTATTGCGAGGATAAAAAGTTGTTATTTTACTTTGTGCAGGTTGATGCGGGTCTTCAATACGGAATACCCCATAGCGATCCCAGGTAGAAAGCCATATATGGTGGGCATCATCTTCATAGAAAGAATTGACGATCAACTGTTTTTTATCGTTGAGGTAGGGATAGTCGACAAAAAGACGAGTATTGAGGTTCAACACATCATATCCGCTTTCCCAAGTACCAATCCACAGATAATTTTTTGAATCGATAAATAAGGAACGGATAGCGACACTTTTGAATCCATGGCCCTTGTTATCGGAAGTTATCTTCACAAAATCATTTTTGATTCTGTCGTAATAGAATAAACCACCGGTAGTCCCGATATAAGGTGTATTATCGTTAGCTATAACGATAGAATTGACAGCATTCTGGCTGATAATTTCATTTTCAAAACGGAAAACATTCCCTGTCTGTAAATCAATTTTATTCAGTCCTTTCAAAGTACCCACCCACAATCCACTCGACTTGTCTTCGGCCAGGCTGCGGATGGAATTATTGGTAAAAAGCAACGGATGTTGATAATTCGATTTATAATGCTCAAATGCATAGGCATCATAACGACACAGGCCATTATTGGTTCCGTACCACATGAAACCTTTAGAATCCTGTAGCATACAGTTAACCTCATTAGAGACCAAACCATCAATTACACTTATCGGACGCTGGAATTCATTTTGATAAATGTTGGTCATGGAGTTGCTCTGATGCGAAATCATAAACACCGACAAGAAAAGTGATATGTAGAACTTGAAGAGTTGCATGGTCATGTATGAAATAACTCAAGAAATCAAAAAACAAAGAGCATACACTACTTTGGAAGCGACATATAACCCAGGTCAACTGTATGGGTTACAAGATCTTCAATTTTCTGGCGCAGGAAAGCGTTGATTTCAGTATATTCAGACAGATAAGCCAGATTACTGGTTTCAAACGAATCCGCCGACAAGTCGAATAACTCTTCGGCAAGCGTACATTGAAAAGAATGATCAGTGGTATCATCAGCCAACCCTTTCTGACAAATCGAATCCCAGGCAATTTTGTCTGGCATATCCCATTGATAATGGTTTCCGAGTGCATGTTATTTATATGAAATAAAACGACATATATATTTACAGTGACCATCGGATCTCAAACGCACACGTCCCATATGGATTACGCCGATATTAAATACAGTAAAGAGGAATTTACCGACAGGGCACACTGTACTGTTATAGGAATTTTTATTGTAGTATTCATCCCAGCATGATATATTGTCCATAGTTGTATTATAATCTGTTTTGGCGTTGTTAGTACAACAATAGCCTGTATATCTGAGCAATTGCGAACAAAGAAGATTTGGAAGAGTTGCCGGATTTGAACGATACTGCTCCATTGCAAAAGTCGATGCATAAGTTCCGGCAATCAGTTGCGACCGGGCAGGAGAGTTTGGCGATGCATTTGAATAAGCATATTTGAAAATCACCCCGTCGTTTGACAGTCTCTTGATATTAGGAGCCTCTATGCATTTGTTGCCATAACTCACAAACTCACACCAGCTTGTATTCTCAATACTCAATACAAGAATATTAGGCCGTCCCTGTGCGAGTGCCGTCAATACTACATTCGACTGCATCAATGAAAGATGTTTGTTGTCTATTATTACCACTCTTCAAAACGCAAATCATTTTCGGGATCATTCCTTTGCTTCAGAAACTCATTCACCCGATAGGTCTTTCCTTCTTTCGTATATTGATATTTAAAATTATAAACGCCATCGGTATACGTAGAACCGAGATCGGTCACCGGTAATACCGAAGAGCTCAATGTAACCAGATTGCCCGCAGCAATATTTACTTTCATTTTATCGGAAGCTTGAACTCCCATCCCCGTCATTTCGCACTGATTCAATGATGTAGTCGTAAACACTCGTGTCTTATTACTAATCCAATCCACATGATAATAATCATTTTTTGTGTTAACTATTGGATTTCCGTCATCATCAATTTCAACCTCATTACCTCTCACATAATAGGTACCAGAATGTTCATTGATATATTTGACAACAAGAATGGTATAATCTTTTGCGGCAATCACATCATTTCCTACTAAAATCGAATCGGCCGAAGTATCTAACAACCGTATTGGCAGAGCATATGTCTTTGTAAGCGATAGCGAATCGTCGGTAAATTTAGCCTTGTCAATGCTAATTTTAAAATCACCCAAGAATTTCCCTTTCGGAATAATGATTTTTTTTTCGGAAATATCGAAACTATACCAACTCTCGGGCAACAGTGTGAAATCACCGGCACCATCAACAGAATCAAGCAAGTCAGGATCCAATTTAAAAGTAACCCAATGTCCCGATTTATTCTCACGAAGTCCAGCCAGCACCACTCCCAGCTTAAGCTCAAGTTGTGTTTCATTCTCTCGAGTCACCAATGTACGTAAAGGCCTTTGTGTACCAAAGAACACTGCCGAATAATCAAAATCGCCGATATAGTCTTCGTATGGCTGGCAAGACAGAAGGATTATGAGCAAACAGATTTTCAACAATCTTTTTATGGATTTAATTTTTATCATAATATGCTATTTTTATAGTTAAGATCACCAACCTTTGTTTTGTATCAGATTATTGTTTGTTACAATCTTGTCGTAAGAAAGTGGCAGGTAGTAGTGCTTCGGATCATCCAGATTACGCTGTTCCACTACAATTCCTGCTTCGTCAGGATCGGTTCCACGATAGATAAAACCAGAAACCGTTTGCACAATTTCCACTCCTTTTATTGTTTCATTCAAAGGTAATAGATTTCTACGTAAATCAAAAAACCGCTTGTTTTCAAAAGCAAATTCAATTCTTCTTTCATTTTGAATAAGCTGACTGAATAAAGCCTTGTCGATAGCCATTTCATCGAGATAGTTAGTTGCAGTAACTCCATTCTTGGCACGAATTTCTTTCATGATGTTATAGGCAGTGTGCGAACTGCCTGTCACAGCTCCCTTAGGGCCGGCAATTTCATTTAACGCTTCCGCCAGATTGTAATAAACCTCCGCCCTGCGTATAAGGGGATACTGATGAAAATCATTTACTGCGCCCAATGTAGCCGGATTATACAACATATCTTTTTTAGGCGACATGAATTTTTTCAGGTAATAGCCGGTAGCGGTGTTCTGATAATCATATCCAGCCACATCTCTCATTTTCATTCCATTTGAATCAGTATAAATCTCCAGAGGCCTGTCGCCATTAAAAACTTTTCCGTTGTAAAAAATGGTTAAGTAAAAGCGGTTATCCCGGTTGACATAAGGATTCTGGGGATCATACCCCGAGCGTGCATCGCTGATTGGAAATCCGTTTTTTGCCGGATAGGCATCTACCAGATTCTGAGAAGGATTGGTACGTCCCGCTCCATAAAACAAAGGAGGGAAATTGTTTCTCTCTAACACATTGCTATTGAACCATGTCCTGAAAATAAATTCATCGTTTGTATCACCTTGCACCGACGGGCCCACATACATATTTTCAGTAAGGGCAGTGTAAGCTCCGAGCGCACCTGTATGGATTGCTCTCTCAGACAAAGCTACTACGCGTATCCATTTCTTATTCACTGAGTCTTCTGAAAGAGCAAACGAACCGGCCGGCTGATAAGCAGGCGAAGCACCAAACAGTGCCGCACGAGATTGCAGCGCAAGGGCAGCTCTCCCATTTGCCCGGCCATCCTGTTTTACTCCCGTCTCCTCATCACCTCCTACATAGTTCAACGGAAGATACTTAAAGGCAGAATCACAATCCGCGATTATCTGCAACACGCACTCTTCATAGGTATTTCTCGACATCATTTCCATATTGCCCTGATCCTCCATGGTGAGATTTTTCAGTATAATGGGATACCCCAGAGCCTGCCCATCTGCCGTTATTCCACCAAATACCTGAAGTAATTCCATCCCCCACCAGGCTCTTAAAAAGTGAGCCTCTCCACGTGATCGGTTACGTATTTTCACATCTTTCAAAGAGTCTGACAGACTGTATATGATGTTGTCGCCCAAGCCTCTTTCGAGGAACAAATGAATGTTTCTGAATTGTGTATATGCTGTCCCCCAGTTATCAAAAGGATTGACTGTGGGGGAGATCCTGCCTTTTACATACTTCGAAAGATCGGAAGAAGGATTATTCGAGTAAGCATTGTCTGTTGCCACATCCAAAAAATCACCATCATAACTGGACGGAAGATTGGGAATATTAGCATAAGCATTCATCAACACACCCAACGCATAATCTGGCAGTTTCCATGTTATTTCATCGCCATAGCTATTATCAAGTTTGGTTTCCAGAACCCTCTGACACGACCATACAGCCACAAACATACAAGTGAAAAACAAATATATTATTTTTTTCATACGATTAAATTATTTATTCTTATGAATTCTTCATCCATTAAAAACTGACCGATACACCTCCGGTGATGTTAGTGAGTACCGGATAATTGTTAAGACCGGCACTCATGGCTTCCGGGTCAAACACCTTATTCTTCGATAACAGCAGCAAGTTCGTTCCCCTGGCAAAAAATTTTATCGAGCCAAAAACATCGGTTTGGCTTCTGCGGAGAGTATAACTGAGTTCTACATTCTTGATCCTGAAGAAATCCGCACTTTCTAGCCAGAAAGATGAATTTCTAAAGTTATTGGATCCATCGGTAGTTGTCAGGCGGGGATATGTTCCTGCTGGATTTTCAACCGGATGATATCTGTCTAAAGTGATGACAGAATATTTATCTTCGCCTCTGTTCCAATAGTATGAATTGTTAAGCCAGTTACTGAATCCCAACTGGGCCGTGCCCTGTACATACAGGCCGAAACCTTTGTAATGCAGGTTCAAATCGACTCCCACGTGCGTACGCGGAAAGCTGTTGGATAATATCTGCCTGTCCCGGTCGTCAATCATTCCATCTTCATTCAGATCTTCATAGGCAATATCTCCCGGCTGGTAATCACCAAAAGTGGGTAAGGAATGAGGTTGGCTCATATCAATATCTCTCCCGAACAACCCCCTTGACACATATCCAAACATGGCATCCGAGGGTTGTCCAACTATTTCCATGTAATCTTCGGGGTAATCAATTTCGTCAGTTTGCTGTACTTTGTTCCTTGAATAAATAAGATTGGCTCCCACCTGATAGAATAATTTATCCAATCTGTCGGAGTATTTCATTTCAAATTCAAATCCCTGATTCCGCACTTTGCCCCAGTTGGTAGAAGGGAGCAAGGTACCATACATGGATGAGTTGATCAGGTCGAGCCGTTGAATGATGTCGTATCTTAACTCATTGAAATAATTGGTTTCCACCCATAACTTATGATTTAGGATCAGTGCTTCTACACCCACGTTTACTTCCGCCGATTTCTCCCATTTCAAATCGGGATTGCCTACTTGCACAAAATTGGTACGCATCGGAACAAGGGTGTTATTTAAGCGGGTTGTACCATTGTCGAACCAACGATCGCGATACAGGTTATATGCTGTTTGCCCATCGTAGGCCAACATCCCGCCGCTCACTTTCAGTTTCAGGTAATCAATCATTGAATTATCTTTTAGGAAATCTTCTTCAGACAGGATCCATCCCACCCCACCCGCAAAGGAAGCAGTATACTTATTCTTACCGGAAAACTTATTGCTGCCCATATAACCTATATTGGCTTCAAAAATATATTTCCCCTGATTTACAAGGTTCAAACGTAGAACATTATGGAGAAATTTCATATCCTGATTTTCACCCGAGACTTCTGACAAATAATAATTGATTACATAATCGGCGCTCAACAAATTCTCATCGAACGTGCGCTGGTAGTTCAATGAACCCAGATAGCTGGTAGTACGGAAAGAAGTGGTATTCCTCAATACCATCTGATCCGTTTTGTTACCCATCTTACGCATGGTAAGGATGAGCGAGTCGCGCCCATCAGGAGCCTGCACCCATCTTTGGGAATAAGTAGGCGCTTCCGTTGTGAGCGTTTCTGCTCCCCAAAAATAATTATCAAACGTTATTTGCGCCTTGGCAGTCAGCCCCTGAACTAAATCCTGTAGGTCGAAGTTCAGTCCGAAATTCAGTTGACCATTGATATTCTGTTCTTTTCTGTAGCCCCCATACATCAACGATGCGTGTAAGTTGTCCGTTCTGTTGTTCCCGGTACCAAATGCCGGATAACCGACAGAGTCGGGTTTCAAAACGCTTTCGGGGATAAATATCGGATATTCATTGGGACGATGTGTGCTCAGCGCAGCAAAAGTTTGTGCATGATTCAGCGAACTCAGGTCAGTGATATCAAAGACACCCGAAATACCAAGGAACGCTGAAATAAAATCATTCACACTGATATCGAGATTTCCACGGGCACTGAAACGGTCGCGCTGTGGGTTTTTACCAATATTTTGCAAACCGCTCGTGCCATTGTATCCACCCACAAACAAGTATTGAGCATTGTCATTCCCTCCGGAGAATTCGAAATCCATTTTTCGGTATTCGGTATTTTTCCGTAAGAAGTAATTATAATAATCCACATTCGGATACCTCAAATCATTTGCCCCCGTGCTATTGCGATACCCTTCGAGATCAGCTGGTGTATAAATCGGCTGAAACCCATCGTTCCGACGGGCTTCATTATAAAGCCTCGCGTAATCATAAGCATTCACGAAATCTGGCATACCGGCTGGTAAACCAACACCATATTCGGCATTTACCCTGATGATTCTTTTAAATTTCTCTCCTCTCTTTGTAGTTATCAACAACACCCCATTGGCTGCACGGGGGCCATATAAGATTTTGGAGGTAGCATCCTTCAACACCTGCATCGTGGCAATCTCTTCCGGAATCAGGGTATTGATATCTCTTTCCACGCCATCAACTAAGGTCACAATATTATTCCCGTCCTGGCGATGCAGGCCTCTGATATAGAGTGTAGCAGCATTGTTTGCTAACCCGCCCGCATTCATCACTGAGATAAGCCCCAATAGTTTTCCTTGCAGGGCATTCGCCGTAATCATATCGGGGTAAGATTCAATCGCACTGCCGGGAGTTGCATTTATAGCACCCACATTGTATCGTTTGGTGGTCTCCATCCAGCCCGGCAAGGGTAACTTATCTTTTACACCGGCAAACAATGGAGTACTGTTCACTACAATTTTCATATCTGAGGCGTTTTCTTTAGAGGTTTCGATCACTTTCGGCTCATACCCCATGGCTTCAATGATCAGTGTGGAACCTGTTCTAACACGCATACTGAACTTACCTTCTTTATCGGTGAAATAAGTCATTCCGCCCTCTCCCACTGTTACAGCTGCATTGGGGACAACGGAACCTTTTTCATTGACCACCGTAGCATTAACCTCTGTAGTCATTACTTTCTTTGGCATTATCTGTTTTTTATTCTGAGCATCCAACTGGGTCACTACACACAAAAGAATAAAGATAAAAAACAGTACAGCACTCCTATAATTGTTATTTTTTCTCATTTGTATCCTTATTTAAGATTCTTGTTACAATTACCAACCCGGATTTTGTTTGAAATTTACCAGTCGTTTTGCTTCATCATCTCCCATCGGGTACCAGTAATGTTTGCGTTCGAAAACGCGCACCTCTTCGGTTACATCCATCAGTTGATAGGTAAATACATTTCCCGGGTTGGGCTTCAGTTTCGTTGCATTGCTAGCCGTGACTTTTACTCCTTTGATGGGATTGGGAACATTCAGCACTTCCTCAGCAATCATCCATCGACGGAGATCAAACCACCTGTGGTTTTCGAACAACAACTCCACTGCTCTTTCATTCCGGATCAACTCTCTTAGTTTTAGAGCATCAGCAGCAATCGCAGCTTTTACTTTCGGCATTCCCACCCGGTTTCTTACCATATTTATTGCATCCACAGCCGAATAAGTATAACCGGTCGGTTTTGCCGCAGGCCCGTAAGCCTCGTTCATCGCTTCAGCATAATCGAGCCATACCTGTGTGGTGCGGATGTGAATGGTATTGTAATAATACTTCGCGTAACCATCATTTACGTTTCGATTGAGTTTCACACTTTCAGGCCATTGCCATTTTTTCACCATATAACGGGTACGTACCGTCTCTATCGGCGGAACAGATACATCGCGTCCACCCTCCCAAGTACATACATAATTTTGCGAGCCATTGGCAAAAGTTCCAAAAGGTTCACCCGGGTACAAAACGAAAGCATGAAAACGAGGATCACGGTCGACATATGGATTGGCAGGGTCAAAATCAGGATCATCACTCACCCATCCAGAAGTTGTAAGCGTCGCTTTATAACCATTAATAGTCTCGAACTTATCCACAAGGTTCTGAGAAACACTCACATTGGCCTGCCCATAATTACCGGCACGTTTTGAAAAACTGACGTTTTGCCAGTGAATGGCCAGATCGGGAGGATTATCTCTGTTCTGCCCCACAGAATTCAAGTACCACAAAGATTCATCACTTACGTAATTGGGGAAATGGTAAAAAATGTGCTGGTACTGTTCTTTGGGCATCATTTTATGCCTAGGAACCACTGTCTCGATGTATTCCAAACACTCTTTTGCATATTGCGCTGCCTTTTTTGCCCTTTCACTGTCATAGCCGTTGTTTTCAATTTTATCAATCGGGTTGCACATCAGCGGGCTGGCTGCGTATAGCTCAGCCATCGATTTAAGGGCATAAGCCGCAGCCTTGTTAGGTCGTCCCAATTCCTGAGCAGGCCACTCATCCGGCAAATATGTGAGTGCAATATTCAACTGTTCAACAATCCAATCAGTTGATTGATGATAGGTCAGGCGTGGTACATCAAACTCATCGTCACTTAAAAAAGGTTTATCCAAAAGCTGCATCCCTCCTACCCTACGAATGATTTCAAAATAAAACCATGCTCGAAAAAAATGTGCCTGCCCGAGCAACTGATTTCTCTCAGATTGCGTCAGATTCACCATCAGGGGTGCTTTTTCAATCACTTTATTGGCAATGCGTAACGCATGAAAAGCATTAGGTATGGCATTCGCTCTGGGGGTACCGAGAAAATCTTCACCCCACCCTACATCGGGAGCCTGTTTGTCTGTGAGCCATTTACCGGTATTCACAACGGTGGCCAGTTTATTAGTATTGTAAGGATTGGCCCCTTCATCGGAGAGTTGCCCTATGTGTGAACGCTCCAAGCCGTTAGCTCTCCAGAAAGTATAATCAACCACGCAATTGTAACATCTGTCTAAATAACCTCTTACCGTAAAGAAATTATTAAAGACCTCTTCTTCTGTTAACCCTAAATCGGGAGACTTATCCAGGTATTCCTCACACGATATAAGATTGACCAAACATATTAGAATAAGAAGAAATATATATTGTTTCATTTTCTTATATTTTAATTTATTAGAAAGTTATCCTGGTTCCGATATTGTAACGGCGTACCAGTGGGTACAACCCCGATGAATTTGCCTCAGGGTCAACCTGACTGTTGAATTTTGTAATGGTAAACACGTTGTTGGCATTGACATATAGTTGCACAGTATTGATCCCGATCTCGGTCAACGAGCTATTCTTCAGATCATATGAGAGCTCAAGATTTTTCAAACGGAAATAGGAAGCATTCTGAAAACTATAAGTGGTTCCTCCGGACATGCTGTACCCCCTGTAATCACTGTGCAACGCCGGTTTTTTTGCATGCGCGGGATTCTCCCTTGTCCATCGGTGGATCACGTCGGGATTGGCAAAATAGTTCTGGGCATTTCCTTCACTCAAATCCCAAAGAAACAACCCATCCACATCCTTGTATACATTGATTACCCCATAAAACATTGCATTTACCTGGAAAGATTTGTACCTAAACCCCAGCATTCCTCCATACGTATTTTGAGGATAGTTGTTATACTGCATCGGTATTTTGTCCCAGGTTTGATCAATGACCCCGTTGGCATCATAATCCAGATACATGAAGTCACCTGGCACGAGATTACTTTGGGTAGAGACGTTAGTAGCAGTGACGTAGTTGTAAATATCATCCAACGACTCATAATATCCGTTTACCTGTAATTTATTGATGACCCCGATTGGTTTACCTGCCAGTTTGAGGTACTGCGGTAAATTAGCGGCATCATTTCTGTATACAATCCGGTTTTCATTGATGGCATAATTAGCTTTCACCCAATAACTCCAGTCCTTGTTAATTCTGTCATTCCAACCAATCTCTGCTTCCAAACCGCGGCTTTTGGTTTCACCAATATTTCCATCCGGCTCCCTGATTCCAAACCATGCCGGGGTGGCAACCGTCATGATGATACCCTCACGTTTTTCAGTATACATATCGAGTGTGGCGGTTAGCTTATTAAACATCATCAGGTCGAGCCCCAGGTTTTGTTTGTACCCGGTCTCCCAGGTTGCATTCGGATTGGCAGCTTTTCCTTCCACGTAGAGTGGGCCATAATTCGTCCTTTCATTCTCACCGAAACCTACATTTCCTCCCACATTGTCATATAATTGCTGATAAGTATAAGCTGTAGCAGATTGATGATAACCCACCTTTCCTGAAGAGTAACGGATTTTTATGTTGTCAAACATCTTTCCGGTAATTTTTTTCACAAACGGCTCTTCCGAAATTCTCCATCCCAGCGAATAGGATGGAAAGAACTGGAAACGTTTACCTCTGGCAAATTTCTGAGAACCGGAATATGCACCATTGAATTCCAATAAATATTTTTCTTTCCAGTTATAGACAACACGGGTTACCCAGTCTTCCTGATTTTCCTTGAACTTTAGACTGGAAGCGCTGCCACCTGCCAGACCTTCTATTTCGTTTCTGTTTACAAGGGCGAGCATGGCCACATAGTGGTTACCGAAAGTTCTGTCGTAATTCAATGCAAATTCATAATAAAGTCTTTTTTCAAAACCACCATCCAACATATTGTCATAATTGGCTTTCGGTCGTTCTCCCTGAAATTCATTATCCACCCATCGTCTTTCATCCACCATGGCATATCCACCGTTTTCTAGCGGCTGTGAATAATCGAACCTACGATAAAATCCAATATATAGTTTCTCACCGAAAGGTCCGCTATCCACATTGGGGTTGGTGGTTCCATAACGCATTAAATCATCACGCGTTCGGGTGGAGACATTATAACTGAACTTTCCATTTATCCGGAGGCCTTCAGTAATAAAAGACAAATCCTGATCCAAATTTGTATCGATAAAATTCTGATAATATTTATAGATCCGTTGTCCACGGTCGAAAAGCAATCTGGGATTGTCACCCAGACTGGCGCTTGAGGTTACCCCATACGTTCCATCTTCCCATGTAATAGGAAACAGGTTTCTGGGAGCAATGTATAAACTTTTGAAAAACTGCGGTTGCCCATAGGAATTATCATCTTCATTGTTGTCATTGAGACGATAACCAGTCTGGCTACGATAGCCCTTACGGCCCGAAAGATTCAGCGACAAAAGTGTTGAGCGGGTAAGTTGAAAGTCAAAATTACTACGCCAGTTGTATCTTTGATACCTGAAAGTAGGGTCATACAGATCATTCCGTTGTGTTCTAAAAATATCGCCATCATTCAGATAGCCTACAGATGAAAAGTACCTCATAAATTCCGTACCTCCACTGATGTTGATATTGTATTGTTGCTGATAACCTACTTCACTGACCATCTCATTCCACCAATCGATATTTGGGAAATAGGTATTGTAAGGACCTACATTCCCAGTTGCAAAGGCATTCTCCCATGCCGAAATTGTTGATTGGGGAATCAGCTTCGCATATTGGAGGTCGTTTCTGGCCGCTTCATTCCACATACGCATAGAAGTAACATAGTCAGCGTACTCCGGTTGAGAGAGAGGCTGTTTAAAACCGAAGTTTGCACTGAACGATATTTTGGGCTTTTGTTTTACACCCCGTTTGGTAGTGACAAGCACCACACCATTGGCTCCTTTCACTCCATACACAGCCGTAGCGGAGGCATCTTTCAAGACAGAGAGTGATTCAATTTCATTTGGATCTATATCATTCATATCACGTTCAATACCATCCACCAGGATCAATGGACTGGATGATCTCCAGCTTGCTTTTCCCCGGATGATAAGGTTTGCTTCATCGGCACCCGGCTTTGAGTCGCTCATTATGGAGACCACTCCCGGCATCATACCTTGTAATGCCTCTGAAACGGAGGTGACATTCCCTGTCTTCAACAAATCTTCGCCTTTGGCGGCAGCAATCGACCCTACAGACGATACCTTTTTTTGTACACCATATCCCACTACAATTACTTCATCCAGCAACCTGGTATCTTCCTTCATGGTAATTCTCGACAAATCGGCATCTGCACTTAACCGGACATTGAGGGTAGTGTAACCGATGTAAGATATTATAAGGGTTTGATTGACATCGGCTTTGATAGAGAATTTCCCATCAAAATCAGTAATCGTACCCACATTATCTCCCTCCACACGTACAGTCACACCAATCAGCGGTTCATTTAGTTTTTCATCCCATACCTGTCCTATCCATTCCTTTTGTTGCGCTTTCAGTTGAAATGCACAAACAAGAAAAAGAAACAAACATTTGAATGTTAGCTTGTTTTTCATTCCTTACATATATTTAATGGTAAATAAATATTATTCAAAATTCCAATTGGTATTTTTTTTTCTTTGGCTATCCATCAGGGCTGTCAACTCTTTCACTTTCTCAGGACATTGTGAAGCCACATTCGCCAGTTCACCAGGGTCTTCAAAATAGTTATATAACTCAAAGGTGGTTTTTTCAGGAATACCCACATTAAGACGTATCAACTTCCATCCATCTTTCATAATTGCCTGCCTACCTCCTCTTTCATGAAATTCGAAATAGAGTGATTCATGTTTCTTTTGCTTTCCTTTTCCGGTCAAAGTGGGTAAATAAGAAATACCATCCACTCCCTTCGGGATGTTAACGCCAATTAGATCAGCCATTGTCGGCAGAAAATCCCAAAAAGCGGAAATATGATAGGATACGCTTGCTTTCGGTATCACCCCGGGCCAGTAAGCTATGTGAGGAGTACGTATCCCTCCTTCATACAAATCACGCTTATAACCCCTGAAAGGGCCGTTGCTATCGAAGAACTCCGGATCATGCCCTCCCTCCGTATGCGTTCCATTATCTGACGTAAAGATGATCAATGTGTTGTGTAAGACACCTTTTTTCTCTAATAAGTTGATGAGTCTTTTTACGTCTCTGTCCAATCGGCTTACCATCGCAGCAAAAGTTGCTCTCGGTTTCGGCTGTGAACCATATGATCCTGATTTCCGGGTATAAGGTGTCTCGTGAAATTTGCCGTCATACCCCATCAGTTCTCCTTCCGGGACGATCAGTTCAGCGTGGGGGATTGTTGGAGTAAGATACAAAAAGAAAGGTTTGGATGCATTTTTACTGATAAAATCAAACGCTTTTTCCATAATCAGATCATGGGAATAAACTTTTCCGTCAAGCTGCACTGGTGAATTATTCTCAAACAACTGTTTGGGATAATACGAATGTGCATTTCCCTGTCCCAGATAACCGAAGAAATAGTCAAAACCCTGGTTGTTAGGGTGCCCGTGGGAACCCGGACCACCCAGTCCCCATTTGCCTATACAAGCTGTTTGATATTCTTTTTCTTTAAAAATTTCGGCAACGGTCACTTCGCTATCTGCCAGCGGCCAGTCATAAGGAAATCCATCGGCGTGGATAACGCCTTTATTGCCACGGATATATGCATTTCCGGTATGTTTTCCCGTTAGCAAAACACATCTTGAAGGAGCACTTACCGTAGAGCCTGAATAGTGCTGCATAAATCGCATGCCATTGTTGGCCAAGCTATCAATGCCAGGCGTATGGATAATCCTTTGTCCGTAACAACCCAGATCCCCTATACCCAAGTCATCAGCTAAAATATAGATAACATTGGGAAAAGAATTCACCAATGGTTTTTCCGCATCACTCCCAACCGCTAACAACGGAGTGATCCAGATACCGGAAAAAAGAGGGATTGCAAAGGTAACCGATTTAAATTTCATAATGGTAAAAAAAGTTAGATAAACACACCTTTAATATCACTACAAAAGTACTGATTCAACCTCTTTAACAGGGTAAATATTTTATGCAGATAGGGTAAACATTTTATGCAAAAAAAATGATAATAATTATTTTCTTTTTTTATTTCATTTTTTAACAGGCATTTGGGCATTTACACGCAATTTCCACGCTTCAAGATTTTTAATGAGTTTCTTTGTCAACGCTGGATGCATGGCCGACAAATTATTACTTTCACTGAGATCGTCTTTTAAATTGTAAAGTTCATATGTATTCGATTCAATGATATGAACCAGCTTCCAGTCACCCTGACGTACAGCGCTATAAGGGGTCGCACCTTCCGAATGATAATGTGGATAATGCCAATATAACGACCTGTTTTTCAGCTTTTTATTGCTATTCACCAGAATGGGTTTCAAACTCGCTCCGTCGAAAGATTTCGAGACAGATTTTTCGACTTTCACTCCTGCCAGTTCGGTCAAAGTAGGGAAAAGATCAATCGACATGATAGGAGTGTCATTTGTTGTACCGGAAAGTTGCTGTTTCAAATTTTTGATGATAAAGGGCACCCTGACCCCACCCTCATACATATTGCCCTTGCCTTTGCGTAAGGGACTGTTATTCGTGATTTTTCGGGGACCCTTTCCTATCAATCCGCCATTATCAGAAGTAAAAACAACGATTGTATTGTCGTAAAGGCCCAATTGTTTCAATTTATTTATTATCTTCCCCACAGCATCATCCACATGTTCCACCATTGCAGCGTATACAGGATTATTTTGTAATCTGGTACTGTCGGCCAGGGACTGATACTTGTTCACTTTTTCCTGTTTTGCCATAAGAGGCGTGTGCACATTATAAAACCAGAGATTCAGGAAAAAGGGTTTACTCTCATTTTCTGCAATAAAATTACAAGCTTCCTCAGCCAGCCGTTCTGTGAGATATTCACCCTCAGGACCGTCTTTTAAACGGGGATTTCCGTAAGGTGAAAAGTATCCGTTCGAACCTTTTGAGCTTTTGGCTTTATTCAGATTGGGTGACCCTTTTGCCCATCCGCCTATATTTATATCGAATCCCTGATTTTCCGGCCAGTATTTTTCATCCTCACCCAGATGCCATTTCCCGACGTGCGCAGTTGCATAACCTGCATTTTTGAACACCTCCGCCATTGTTGTCTCTTCCAAAGGCAAAAACATCTTCCAGTCGGGGATCTGTAACTTTGCATCCGGAAACTTCCAACCTTCAATCCAGTCAGTCAAGTGCAGCCGTGCCGGATACTTGCCCGTCATGATACTTGCCCTGGTAGGCGACGATACGGTGCAGGCTGCATAGCCATTGGTGAAGCGTATCCCGTCTTGTGCGAAGCGATCTATTTGAGGCGTTTGATAATAATCGCTACCATACACGCCCAGATCCTTCCATCCCATGTCATCAATTAAAATTAAAACTATGTTGGGATGAGATACTGTCTGAGCAAGCGAAGGGATTGCCAATGCTGAAAGCAGAGGCAGTGAAAACCGGTTTATTTTATTCATAATTTTTGCTTTTTTGTCAAAGATGGACGACTGACTGACGAGGAATAATGGACAAATGACTACTGACTGTAAAGTGTAGATTATTTAACGGTAATGCGTTTTGGCAGTTCAACTTTCTTTCCATCGGCAACATAATACATCGGAAGTGGATTTGTACTGCTGATCCATCGATTCAGATCCGTCAACAACCTATTCCCGATCTTAAGATCCTGTCTGGAAGGTTTTCCGGCAAGCAGATTCACTTTCTCGCCAATATCATCCGTGAGGTTATACAACTCATGGGTATCGTATTCGTAGCAATAACGGTATTTATAACGTGCATTACCCACGCGTTTATTAATCACGGAAGCAGGAATACCTCTTTCGTCCATATAACCCGGAAAATGCCAGAAAAGCCGGTCACGTTTCAGGGTCTTGATTTTACCTGTCAGCAAAGGGAACAATGATTCTCCATCCAGCACATGTGTATGGCCGGAATATTTGATTCCTGCCAAATCAAGGAAGGTCGGCAATAAATCGATCACGTGAACCGGTTCATTCGTCACGCTGTTTGGTTTCACCATTTTCGGATAACGTACCAGCATCGGAACACGTATACCACCTTCGTACAGTGTGCCTTTTGCATGGCGCAGAGGAGCATTCGAGTGATTCCCTCCATGTACACCACCATTGTCGGACATAAAAATCACCACGGTATTGTCGCTTATCGAATCTGAATTGTCGCCATCGCCATTCGGATCTTCCAGTGCAGCAAGTATTCTTCCTACGGTCTGGTCCAATTGTTCCGTCAATGCGGCATACTTGAAATTCTCGTGCCGTTCATCTATGTCCTCACGGTTTTTATATTTTGCATTCAGGTCGTCCCGTCCCACGATAGCAGAGTGGATGGCATGAAAAGCCACCCACATGGAAAAAGGTTTTTCCTTATCCGCTTTTCCGATCTGATCGATTACCATATCACCGATAGCGTCGGTGAAATGTTTCTTTGTCCCGACCAGCATCATTGGATTGTTTCCATTTGCAAAAGGAAGGAGATTTCTCCGGACGTATTCTTCGGTATAGGGTTGAGCAAAATGATTATACAACGGGTTATCAAATATCCAATTTCCATCACCTGTTTTCAAAGCAAAATAATTTGAATCATCTTTATTATCTCCTTTTACTCTTTTGCTACATTCGAAATTGTATGTGAAACCGCAATCATCTTCGTTCGTAAGGCGAAAACCGTGCACCTTTCCAAAGATATACGTTTGGTAACCTGCATCTTTTAAGAGCCGGGCATAGGTGAGGGTGCCCGGCTCAATCGATTCCTTTTCCTGATTCGCCGGAATAATGCGTGCTTCTTCTTTTCTGATTCCCTCTTTTTTATCCGTCGCATAACGATCCAGGCCAAAAACGTTGTACACATGGGTACGATTGGCATACTGCCCGGTAAGCAGTGCAGCCCTGGTGGGCGCACTGTTCTGTTGGGTGTAGGCATTGGTAAAAGCCATTCCCTGTGTAGCCAGCTTGTCAATATGGGGCGTTTGGTGGTTTTTTGATCCATTTCCCAAAGTGGTAAGCGGCGAGGAAATATCGTTCCAACCCAAATCATCTGCAAAAAGCAAGATGATATTGGGTTGTTTATTGATTTGTGCTGATAGGGAAGGAATCAGAAAACTTGTACTACATAAAGAAATAAATAAATTACATTTCATACGATTAAAATTATTTATTTTCAAATGTATCGCATGGCACTCGCTTTAATCATCTACTTGTATGATAAGGTTTATCGTGCTCGTTTCATACTACAATACAATCAATTGTTCGTTAAGTATAATCCATCCCCCGAGAAGAGGATGTGAGGTGTATTACTTTTAGACTTTTCAAAATTGTCTTCCTATTCACTGTTGTACGATTGTTAGTTTATAACTGAAATCATAACCCTTATTTTGGTAGCGATATTTTTCAAGCGGTAGTTGTCCCCAGGAATTGGTGCCGCCAATACCGCGCTGAAACAGATCGATGCTCAGAACGACCTCTTTACGAGGATAGATATCGTTTAAGTGCTGATGTTTTTTTGTCATTCCCGGATCGAAATCTTCGGAAGCATTATGTAAAGCCGTCACACCTACTGGTTGAAATGCTTCTATCTTCAGACCAAACCCCGCATCATCCGTAAGTGTCAACCAGCGTACATCGGTCTTGTTACCGTTTTCCTGCGGACGCAGGTAAGCTACATATTGATCCTCCACCTTACTTTGGTAAATACCCAGCATGGCTCCGGCACAACGGTCTATATAATTTTCCTGTGGTCCGCGGCCGTAATACTGATAATTATCCATCTCAACAGGAAGTGTAATCACATTCCCGAACCGTGGTATTTCCGTGATATCACTATTTGCTGTTTTGTACTGAACATGTACCGTAATAGCTCCATCACCATCCATCAGATAGGATTGAATGTAGTCTGCCGACACGTCGGTCAACCGATATTGATAAATTACCGCTACGGAATTATTTTCTTCTTTTACCTCTACAGATTTTAGAAGTCGATTATCCCCTGCAGCACGCCACACATTGAGTTTTCTTTGTATGTCAGCCCCGAAATCATTGTCGATAGGAGCCCTCCAGAAATTAGGTTTCACCGGTTGCTTGAGTACCTCTTTTCCCTCTTTCTGATAACTCTTTAATCCGGTTTCTTTTGAACGATAGTTGGTCGCATCAAAAATAGCAACCACATCGCCTGCTTTCACCACAATCTCATTGTTTTTCCTTGTCACGGAAGGCTTCACCGATGATTTATCCAAAGTTCCGGTTGCAAAATAATCATTCTTGTCAAATGCCAGCTGTTCATAGGCAGCGATGTGCCCGGCCGGGACCAGATCCGTACTTTTCCCGGTGATGGCATACAAGTTCAGTAAATACTCCTCCCCCTCTTTCACATCCACTTTCGGGAGATTCAACAGCACATCCTTTTTGCTCAAAGGAGCCAATGTAACGGAAAATACACCGTCGCCTGTTTTCATACCATTTTTCAACAACTCCCAACGGAACTGGTAAGCATCCAGATTCGTGAAGGTAAACTCATTGACAATCGTTATCATACCTTTCTCCAGATCCTTTTTTTGAAAAAGAATATCCTGATATACTTTTTTCACTTCAAAAAGCTGCGGATTAGGAGTTCTGTCGGGCCACACGACACCGTTCATACAGAAATTTTCCTGATGTGGATAATGTTTGGCACCAAAATCACCTCCATAGGCATAATATTTATTCCCATTTTCGTCCCGTGTCAGAATACCCTGGTCTACCCAATCCCAGATGAATCCGCCCTGCAGAGCACGATGTTCCCTGATAGTTTCCCAGTATTCCTTAATGTTTCCGGAACTGTTACCCATTGCGTGCGAATACTCACATAAAATCAATGGTCGGTAAATATCTGATTTCCGGGCATATTCAGCTATATTATCAATGGTTGCATACATGGGACAAACAATATCCGTTGCCTCTGTTTCTTTTGCCTGCTCGTATTGTACCGGGCGGGTTTTATCTCTCTCCTTGATCCATTTATAGGTCTTTTGGAACACGTCACCATTGCTCGACTCATTTCCTAACGACCAGATAATAACGGAGGGATGGTTCTTATCTCTTTCCACCAAACTATAGGTTCTTTCCAAGTGGGCTGCATCCCACGCTGGGTCGAAAGCCATATTTTCTTTTCCATAACCCATTCCGTGTGATTCGATGTTGGCTTCATCCACCAGATAGATGCCGTATTCATCGCACAACTTATACCACAATGTGGATTGGGGATAATGGCTTGTACGGACAGCATTCACATTGAATTGCTTCATCAGTTTCAAATCGGAAATCATTGTTTCCCTATCAACCACATGGCCGTTTATCGGATGATGCTCATGAAGATTCACTCCCTTCAAATACACGTACTTGCCATTAACCAGCAGCACACCGTCTTTAATCTCCACGCTTCTGAAGCCTATGCGATGTGACACATATTCGATGGGGTTCTTCTGATCGTCGGACAAGCTCAGTACCAATGTGTAAAGATTCGGATGCTCGGCACTCCAGAGAGCCGGACTATTTATCTTTTGCGTGATCACCTGTTGATTGGCCTGATTGGCTTTCAGGTTCACCCAGAGCCCTTTTGAAACTACTGTTTTTCCCGAGTGGTCCAGTAGTTCCATTTCCAGGAATGTATTGCGGTCTTTGTTTCCGAAATTATCCAGTTTGATTTCCACCTTTAATTCACCGCTTTTGTAATTTGCATCCAGTTGGGGTTGAGCAAAAAAATCTGTAATTCGCACCTTATCGGTACTGTAAAGATAAATACTTCTGTCAAAACCGGACAATCTCCAGAAATCCTGATCTTCCAGATAAGAACTGTCGCTCCAGCGATAACCTTCAATGGCAATTTTATTTTTCCCTTTGCGGACGAAAGGTGTAATATCAAACTCTACAGGATTTTTCATTCCCTCACTATAACCCACCTTTTCACCATTTACCCATAGATACATCGCAGCCATGCCAGCCTCAAAATGAATGAAGGTCTTGCGGTTTTCCCACCCATCGGGCAATTGAAATTCTTTTATATAAGAACCCACCGGATTATCAAGATGAGGAATAAAAGGTGGATTTTTGGGAAACGGATACACTATGTTGGAATAAATGGGGGTTCCATATCCCTGAATTTCCCAGTTACCCGGAACGGATATTTCTCCCCAGAGGCTATGATCATAACCGGTTTTATAAAAATCCACAGGGCGGTCGGCAGGTTTCGGCACCCAGTTAAACTTCCACTTACCCGATAAATTGAAATAATAGGGCGAGCGGTAATAATTATCCTGAATGGCCGCATCCCTTTCCGGATAGTTCATAAAGGTAGCCCGGGCCGGTAGCCTGTTAATCTGAAAAACTGCCGGATCCTCCCAGTCATTTGCTATTACCTCAACGAGGAAAGACGAGAGTACACATAGCACAAAGGACAAAATACTTTTATACATGTTATTTTAATTTTTATTGATAATATTTTCAGGTAAAACAAACCTCCTTCAGGAAGATTTCCCAATTCATTGCCGGAAGCATTGCGCTTTGGCTTGGTATTGAGATATGCAAAAATAACTGTTATTATTTAAAAAAAAATGAATGTCTCTTTTCAATAAGGGATGAAATTAATAAACAATGTGAAAATGCATCATTACATTAATTTTTCTTAGAAAAATGGATATTTATAATGGGACATGAAGTAAGATTTACATTTTTAACTCTATCTCGAATTCCGGTTTGTTTTCTTCATTGAGTGATTTCACAACCAAACCTTTATCGGAAACATCTACCCTAGTTTTATTTTTGTAAGTATTAATCAACACCGGGAAGTCTGTACCACCTGCTCCATCTTTATAATAAGCATGCCGGTGTATATGTCCGCATAGCATCAGGTCGATACCAGTACCGTTTAATACAGGAACAAAAAGTTCTTTGATATGCCACGGGCCGTGCCACGCATTTTCATTTCCCGGTGGTATATGCATAATCACAATCTTATGTCTTGCTGCTTTGAAGGGCTCGCTTTGCACTACTTTTTTCAACCATTGCTGTTCTTCTATTCTGAACTGATCATAGGCTGCCAGTCCTCCATATTCAATATCGCTGTCAGGTTTATCTTCTCCTCCATCCATTACGATAAAAAATGTATTCCCATGTTCCAGAGTAAAATAAGGCTTTCCTGTGGGAGTAGGAAAATAATCCATAAATCTCCCTGCAGTCAGTCCCCTTGTCTCATGATTTCCACGGGCAATATAAAAAGGGATTTCGGAAGCAAACATTTCAACGGATAAATTCAAAAAGCCATTTAAAATCTTTTCTGGTGTTTGCATATTATTAACCATGTCACCATTGAAGAAAACAAAATCAACATTCTCATTTTTGACATTTCTCAAAAGTGATTTCAGCAAATCATTATTTTCATGAATATCATTTACCGTCAGAAATGAAAAGGAGGTTTTGTCCTTGTCCAGTGTTTGAAAAAGGAAAGGATTGGCTTTGAATATTTTACTGGCGGCAATTTTTCCATACAGCACATCGGAAGCATTTTCTTCCAGAACTTCCTGAGAATAAATCCTGTAACGGTATTTTATTCCAGGATCCAGATTCTGAATTCGGACAGCATGAATCGTTCCGATAAGTTTTTTCCCAAGGGAAAGGTTATAATAACGAGGTCGGGGTGCATGGTAAAAATGAGTAGAATCATCGGGTGCCAGTTCTACCCACGACACTGCCTGCCTGTTTGTCGTCCAGACAACGGTAGCTTCAGTGTCGGTGACACTTTGCAGATAAGGGCCGCTGACAATCTGAAAGCTTTCCTGCGAAAAAGCTTGCAATGAAAAAACTAGAATTAAAAATAGGAATATTTTCTTCATGATTTATTATTATTTTGTATTTGTCTCGACCATCTCCCGGTTATGATACGACAATCAAACGGATTCTCTTTTTTTGTAAGCCTGGCGATGTAATATCCACCTCGATAAATCCGGCTTTATCCGTGGCCTGCAACATCAACAAGCACTTTCCTCTGAATGCCTTCTTTGATTTTACCCTATAGGGTGACAGCTCGATCGGATCACCATTGTCGATGGCTAAAATTCTTGCCGCACCGCTTAATTCTACCTGAATCAGATTATCAGCCATGGGACAGAAGTTTCCTGCCACATCGACGATATCAATTTCCACATGAATTACATCTTTCTGGTTGGCTTTTATTCTTTGCTTATCGGAAGTAACTTTAAAACCGGCTGCTTTACCTGCTGTTTTATAGCTTTTTTCAGCCATTGATTGACTTCCATTATACGCAATAACTTTTAAATCGCCTGCCTGATAAGGTACATGCCACACCAACTGTTCCCCCACATATGCTTTTTTTCCGAGTGACTGACCATTCAGGAATAACTCGGCAGATTCGCAGTTTGTATATACCACCACCGGAATTTCAATCCCTTCTTTTCCAGGATGTGTCCAGTGGGGTAACAGATGAACCATGGGTTTATCACTCCATAAACTTTGGTAAAGATAGTAATGATCTTTCGGGAAACCGCAGATATCGATAATTCCAAAATTACCGCAACGTTGTGGCCACTCTGCTTCTCCCAGATAATCAAAACTACCCCACCGGTACTCACCCATCAGGAAGGGAAAAGAACTTGTTCTCCGCCAGGAATGACGGGCACTAATACGTACCGAAGCATTGTCGTAGGACGACTGATAGTACTTGTTTTCACTTTCTTCGGGAAAAACCTCTATTTCTGAAAGATCTGGAATATCGAAAACCCGACTTTTGAATTTATCCCAGGGAATGAAGTTCTTCAATTCCCATGGAGCAGGGAAGTCACGGCGGCGCCAGGTTGTTTTTG